>OHAJ01000748.1_pt1 | contig 24269 bp, 16 predicted proteins | sample 1577101 | NCBI WGS metagenome assembly OHAJ01 (sample SAMEA3541531, study PRJEB24748) | human gut metagenome | biome: human gut; feature: human-associated habitat; material: faeces | place: China | collected 2012
CACAGAACGAACTGAGCGGCGCGCTCAAATCTCTGCTCGCCGTGACCGAGGCATATCCTGATCTGAAAGCCAACGAAAACTTTCTCAACCTTCAGGCCCAGCTCGAAGGCACTGAAAACCGTATAGCCACCGAGCGTAAACGCTACACCGAAAGCGTGCGCGAATACAACACGGCAATCAAGAAATTCCCGACCACCATCTATGCCGGCTGGTTCGGATTTGACGAGAAACCGCAGTTCAAGGCCGAGGCAGGTGCCGAGAAAGCTCCCGAGGTGAAATTTTAAGATTCCAAAACTCTGAAATGAATAAAAAATATCTGACGGCGATAGCCTGCGTGGCCATGATCGCGCCTCTGACGTCCTGTCTTAAAGGAGAATCGGACGATTATGAGGCGTGGCGCGAGCAGAACGACGCATATATCGCCTCAATCGATACCAAAGAATATGAATTGGTGGTGCCTGACTGGGCACCACGCAATTCTGTGTACATAAAATGGCATAACGACCGTGCCCTGACAGCCGACAACCTCGTGGCGATGTCCAATTCCACAGTCGAATTGAAATATGAAGTCGAGGATATCGAGGGGACCATGATCGACAATTCTTATTCCGCCACAACCGGCGACAGCCTCTATGTGACACAGCCCAACAACACTGTAGTTGGATTCTGGATCGCACTGACCACCATGCATGTCGGAGATTCGGCTACACTCATCATCCCGTATGCGTCAGGATACGGCGCCGGGATGAACAACAACGTACGTCCCTATACCAACCTGATATATCGGGTGAAGATCAAAGGCATACGGGCATACGAGAAACCTAACACCTGATTTTTCTTAAATTGTCACTTATCTTAACACCATGAAAAGAACACCGTTCACGCTTCTCACCATGGGAGGGGCGATAGCCGCCACAGCGTTGCTTGCGTCGGCCTATACAGTCAGAGAATATAAGATGGCAGTTCCGGAACCGCTCCACATCCCAGCCGTTCCCGACTCCGTGATGAAAGAGAATCCTTTCAAGCCGGAGGACCTGCTGAAGGCCCGTACAAGTCTGCCTTATGAAGCCGCGGGATGGACAACGATCCTCTCAGACTCCACCGGGCGCATAGAGACCGGCGGTTTCGATGACAATGACCGTCCGGCCCTTCACACTTTCACCACCCGCCTGCGTGCCGAAAGATTCGCAAAAGGCAAGCTTGTGCTCAACACTCCGTCGCGCGCGGCAGTCAAAGTGAACGGAGACACCAAGATAACCAAAGCGACATGCGACACCGTATCGTCAGACGCGGATACCGCGCTTGAGCTCGCTCCGGAAGCTGATTACGAGATCGTAGTCGACCTGTTGGGTATGCCCGGCGAGAAAGCTCCTTCTTTCAGCCTTGAGTTCGTGCCCGATGAGGAGTTCAAGGATGTAACTGTGAATTCATCTCCGGTTCTCCCCAAACGGGTCTCCCCTCTCACCACCATGACCGGGGAGCGTGTCACCTCTGTCTCTCTTTCCGACAACGGCAAGTATCTGATTACCGTATCACGGGAAACACTATCGGCCAAAGAGACAAAATGGCGTGCCGTACTGACCGAAACCGCAACAGGACGCGTATTGAGCGAAGACATAAATTCCAAGGCCGTATGGATGTCCGGAAAAACGGCATTCTATTTCACATCCGAGCGTGACGGCGCCTATGACGTCTATCGCACGGAAGTACCCTCAATGACAACCGCCGTCATAGCGAAAGGCATTCCTGACGAGAACGTGACATTCTCTCCCGACGGCAAATATCTGTTTTACTACAAGGAAGTAGAGGCAGACAAGGAATCCGGCCCGATGCACCGCTATCTGAGTCCGGACGACCGTATTCCCGGCGACCGTGACCGCAGCTATATAATGAGATACGATCTTTCAAGCCATGTATCCATACCTCTGACCTATGGCGGACAGACCACAAGCATATACAGCTTCACTCCCGACGGTTCAAAAATGCTCTATGGAGTGACGCGCCAGACTCCGGACCGCTATCCGTTCTACAACACCACGCTCGTGCAGATGGATCTCAACACACTGAAATGTGACACCGTTGTCAGCAAATGTGAGGCATCTCTCAGCAACGCGGTCTATTCACCCGACGGGCAACAGCTCTTCATAGTGGCCGGGCCAAGCGCTTTTGACGGAATAGGAGCCAATTTCGCACCTCACGAGATCGGGAACGATTTTGACGGACAGGGCTACATTTACGACATAGCCACCCGGAAGGCCCGCGCCGTGACCCGCGACTTCGATCCGGCCGTTCTTTCGAGAGTGATATGGAACAAAGCTTCCGACAAGATATATTTCACCGCGGAAGAAGGGTTCTTCACCTATCTGTACGCGTTAGATCCCAAAAGCGGCAAGATATCGAGATTAGACACCGAGGTGCAGACCGTACGCGGATTCAGCATGGGTGACGACGAGAGTGCGAGTCTGGCATATTGCGGCGGCTCATTCACCAACGACGGCGCAGCATATCTTCTCAACCTCAAGAACGGACGTTCCCGTCTTGTTGCCGATCCGCTGGCGGAGACGATCAAGGATGTGAAATTCGGTGATATGGAACCCTGGAAGTTCACGGCTGCCGACGGCACCGTGGTAGACGGCTGGATGTGCCTGCCCCCCGATTTCGACGCATCAAAAAAATATCCTCTCATAGTATATTATTATGGCGGCACCTCTCCATCCAACGCCACATTCTATCATCTTTATTCCCCTCAGGTGTTCGCTTCACGCGACTATGTGGTCTATGTGCTCAATCCCAGCGGAACCACAGGCTACGGCCAGGAATACTCCGCCCGCCACGTAAACGCATGGGGCAAACGCACAGCCGAAGAAATCATAGAAGGCACCAAGAAATTTTGCGCCGAACACAAGTTTGTCGATGACAAGAAGATAGGCTGTATAGGAGCAAGCTACGGAGGTTTCATGACACAGTATCTCCAGACGCTGACCGACATTTTCGCAGCCGCTGTGTCGCATGCCGGAATCTCGAACGTGACATCATACTGGGGTGAAGGCTACTGGGGCTATTCCTACAACAGCGTCGCTGCCGCCAAGAGTTATCCCTGGAGCGATCCTGAACTGTACACCAAGCAGGGTTCTCTCTTCAATGCCGACAAGATACACACTCCGTTACTGCTGCTTCACGGCACAGTCGACACAAACGTGCCGATCGGAGAGAGCATCCAGCTTTTCAACGCGCTCAGAATATTGGGCCGCGATGTAGAATTCATCACAGTGCAGGATGAGAATCACGTCATTTCGGGATTTGACAACAAACTCGCATGGCAGAACACGATCATGGCCTGGTTTGCGAAGTATCTCCAGGATGACCCGCGCTGGTGGAACAGTCTGTATGGCAAATAAACCTAAAGGAGATTTGCCCTGTTATTAGAAATAATAGATATGACAAAAAAAACAGGAATATTTCTGGCCTCTATCATTGCCCTCATGTCGGCCTCCTGCAGTTCGAAAGGAGAGCAGGCGGAAGTCAAGGAAGAGGCAGCTCAGATAGAAGCAGCCCACATCGACGGGCGCGAGACAGCCCGCGTCTTTATCAGCAGGCAATACAAAGACAGCCTCGAGCTGCAGCACCAGCTTGTGGAGTCAGGTTCGCGCAGATCGAAATATGATTCTTTGCCGCGATGTCTGGCGGCTTTTGACTCGGCATTCATATCTACAGTCAGAACCGTACGTCCGGAAGTGGCAGAAGAGCTTCAGAAGATGCGCCCGGCCGCTATACGGGAAATGAACGAGAACAGAAATAAAGAGAAATGATTGACCCAAGAATTGCCTCGCTCCTCATGAGCGAGGCAGAACGTATAAACCGGCCTGAATTTATCGGCGAGGATCCAGTGCAGTTTCCTCGCCGTTTCAGCAGTCTGCAGGACATAGAGATCACGGCTCTGCTCGTGGCCTCAATCTCCTGGGGAAAACGCACCATGATACTGCGCGACGCCGAACGTATGCTTCGCCTTATGGATTACCAGCCCTACCGGTTCATGATGGAACGCGGCTATGAGGCCCTTGACCCCGCACTCAACGTGCACCGCACCTTTTTCGCACGCCATCTGCAATGGTATCTGCGCGGTCTGAGAGAAATCTACAGAAAGCATGAAAGTCTCGATTCGTTCGCAGCTTCCATAGGCGCCGGAAGCCATGAGGCGCCGGCATGGACTCTTGTAGAGAATATGGAGCGCATCATACGCGACATCAACAGCGGGGAGACATGCGCGCAATGCCTTCCGACAAACCTGCGCACCACTGCGCTCAAACGTGTGAACATGGCTCTGAGATGGCTTGTCAGAGATGACGGTATAGTCGATATCGGAGTGTGGGAAAGCATTCCTAAGAAGAAGCTCTTTATCCCGCTTGATGTCCATGCGGGCAACACGGCCCGGGCTCTCGGACTTCTGGACCGTAAGGCCAATGACCGCCGCTGTGTGGAGATTCTCACCGAAAAGATGCGCGAGGTATGCCCCGATGATCCGGCGCTGATGGACTTCGCACTCTTCGGCGTGAGTGTCAAAGGGGAACTTGACCGGATCATACCCCGGAACCAGAATGACAAGTAATTCTACAGATGAAAAAAATATTTATATTGCTTGCTGCCGCTGTAATGTCGCTATGCGCCGTAGCCGGCAATCCCAAACGGGAATTCAGAGGAGCCTGGCTGCATGTGATCGGCCAGTCGCAGTGGCAGAACAAGACAACCGAAGGCGCCAAGGCATATATAAGGGAGCAATTCGACAAACTGAGAGACGCCGGCTGCAACGCCGTCATATTTCAGGTGCGCCCCACGGCCGATGCAGTCTACAAATCGGATCTTGAACCCTGGAGCGCATGGCTGACAGGAAAAAGAGGCAAGGCTCCCTCCCCGATGTGGGATCCCATGGAGTACGCCATAGAGGAGGCGCATAAAAGGGGGCTGGAATTCCATGCATGGCTCAATCCATACCGTGTGACTTCCACGGCAAAAGAGACTCTTCCGTCAGGACACATGGCCAACAAGCATCCGGAGCGTTTTTTCCGTTACAACGGACAGGTACTTTTTGACCCCGCATATCAGGAAAACCGTGACTTCATATGCGAGATCATAAGTGACATACTGGACCGCTATGATGTCGACGGCATCCACATAGACGATTATTTCTACCCCTACCCTGCTCCGGGCAAGGCTATTCCCGATGACAAAAGTTACGCGAAATTCGGCAACGGAATGAATCGCGGAGACTGGCGGCGCCAGAATGTCGATCTTCTCATCAAGCAGATGCACAATACCATAAAAGAAAAAAAGCCCTGGGTGAGATTTGGAGTCAGTCCGTTCGGAATATGGAGAAACAAGAAATCCGACCCGCGCGGCAGCAACAGTTCTGGACTGCAGAACTATGACGATCTTTATGCCGATGTACTCCTATGGGCAAAAAAAGGATGGATAGATTATCTTGCGCCGCAACTGTACTGGAATCTCGACACAAAAGCCGCTCCCAGCCGATCGCTCGCACAATGGTGGAACGACAATGCCAACGGGGTTGACATATATATCGGTCAGGATGTGAAACGCACCATGGATGTTGCCGATCCCGGCAACCATGACAAGAACGAGCTTGACACCAAAGTCCGGCTTTCGCGACGTCTTCCCAATGTAAAAGGCAACGTATGGTGGCACGGGTACTGGGTGACAGGAAACTACAAAGGTGCATCAGACTCCCTGGCAATGAAATATCAGAGCACAATCGCCCTGCCACCTGTCTACGGCGACCAGAGAAAAAAGCCTAAAACTGTAGAGGATCTTAAGATCGAACGCGACGGGAAGGATTATTTTCTCACATGGAAGGCTCCAGCACATAGCCACAGGGAGGCTGAGACAGACGCGGTAAAATATGTGGTCTACGAATTTTTCCCCGGAGAATCACAGGATATAGAGGATTCGCAGACCATCGTCGCCATGACACCGTACACACGCGTCAGAATAAACGGAGACAAGGGCTCTACCTATGCCGTCACCGCTCTCGACAGGATGAACCGCGAGTCAAAGCCGATTTTCATCTACAACAAATAATCATTACCGACCGGTTATAACCAATAAATAATGCAGGCAGCAGGCATACGACACCGATACATACTTCCATGCTGTCGCCATATCTATGGGATTGCCGCCATGATCCTGTGGATAGTTCTGCCTGCATTTATGTATTCATGCACGCAGCGGACAAATAATAAAGATCTGGCTGAGCTGGACAGACAGACCAACAGAATTATGTCCCGTCTTGACGGAAGCGATCCCGATTCTCTTGCCAGTGTTCTTCTCGAAAAGGCCGAAGCCGTAAATGATCCCTTCTATATCGGAAAGGCTCATTTATATCTATCCCATTTCAGACTGATGCTTGATTCGGCGACTGTTGTCCAAAAGATGTCACATCTCGAGATGGCGGAAAAAATCGCCAAAGAGACAGGGAACGACACCCTGCTCGCCCGGGTTTACAATCAACGGGGTGTATGGGAAATGGCCGGGAATCTGGCCCCGGTCACAGCACGATACTGGTTTAATAAAAGCATAGAGACTGCCGCACCTCTCGGCAAGCGGTGGATAAGTATTCCGGCTGAAATGAATATGTCGGAAGCCAGCAGACTGGCGGGAGACACTCTCGGCATAAAATATGATCTGGATCTGTTCGATTATGCCACAAAACATAATAAACCGGAACTGCTGATGTCAACCGGGCTACATTGCGCTCTTTATTATGCACGCACGGCAACCGATACTGCCGTCCTGACCCCGTATATCAATGCCATAGAGACAGTACAGGACTTTTCCGAGGGTATCCGTGAAATGATTTACGCTACCTTTTATTACAATAAAGGCAATTATATTGAAGCCGAAAACTTCATGAGCCGGGCCAGACCTGAAAGATACAACGACTTCTGCACCCTCTACGCAGATATACTCAGCCGACTCGGGCGTTATGAAGAATCCGACAAATGGCTTGACAAGGTATCCGACGGAAAGAATCTTGGCCTTGTCTATCCATATAACGAACAAAAGGCCTTACAGGTAAGAGCGCGCAATGCCGTTGCCAGACAGGAATGGCGACAGGCATTCGCCTTCCAGAAAAGATTGGAAGACGTGCGCGACTCGATAGACGCTCTCAATGTCAAAGACCTTTCACGGAGATATCATGTCGAGTATGAAGTCAATGTCAAAGACCGCGAGATATCCGACCAACGGCAGCATCTCCAGACCCTGAAGATCCGACTTTACTGGACTATAGCTTTCATAGCCGCAGTCACAGCCGGTTTTTTAATCTATACATGGAAACGCCGAAAATTATACCGGGAGATCGTGCGACAGAATCTCGATTTCATGGAGCGTCAACATGAAATGGAACAGCAGATGGCAGAACTGGAATCGAGAACACTCTCCGCAGAAGCACACTCGCAGCCACATCCGGGGACGTCAAAGATACAGAATTCTACAATAGACGAAGTCTTCGCCAAGATCAAATCTCTTGTCGAAGATAAACAGATCTGGCGTGACTCCACCGTATCGCGCGACTCGCTGGCCGATATGGCGGGATGCAACCGCACATACGTTACGGAGGCTATAAAGGCACGCACCGGCATGAGCTACACTCAGTATATCAACAGTTGCCGCATCCGGGAAGCAATAAGGGTCCTTTCCGATCCTGCCGATGAAACACCACTCAAGGAACTGTCACCGCGACTCGGGTTTCTGACCGTAGCAAGTTTCTACAGCTGTTTCAAGAAAGAAACCGGTCTATCCCCGGCTGCATTCCGCAAGACGGCACAGGATATCATAGCCGATGAAAACCGCAAGGAAAATACAAATAATACCGCCTCTGACTAATTTTACTATAATTCTGTTTATCTGATATTTACATCGTTTATTTTTTATTTATTTGGCAATTTGTCAATTGCTTAATACCTTTTTCTTGCTTTTTTATTGAGGAAAAATTTACTTTGCCACAAAAGTCTAACACTTAAAACGATCGCTTATGTTCAGAGAATTACTGATGACAATGGTTGTCTCCGCTCTGGCATTTCCCGGCATGTCATACGCGTCTGGAAATGGCATAAAGGCCGGCAGTGCAAAACAACCACACGGCGTGAGACTATCACCATCACAGGCAAAAGTGGTTCAGGCCGTATCCGGAGGATCAGGCAGACGACATTCAATCCCTGTGGCAGGAGCAAGCAAAGCCGTACGCATACCCACGCTCCCGATGTCTCATAAAAAACCTCAACGGGTCAATGCCTCCGGCTCGAGAATCCAGGGGTGGCGTATATCGGATGAATACGGTTCGATACCGAGCGGATGGTATGAACTGAATCTTGACGGCAACGAGACACTACTGTGGGAGTATCACGATCCCGACTGGATAGACGATGGATGGGGAGGCGAACCATCTTTCCCCTTTACAACCGGTTTCTATCAGGACAATAAGATAGTGGGATTTCACTCCGAAATGATATTGTATTGGCTGATCTGGGGTTATGGAAGCTTTACTCTTGACGGTGAGATTCTGGAATATCATGAAATGGGTGACGATCTCTCTGTGACCGATTTCTCGACATACGTCATATCATGCGTACACGATGAAAACACAGGAGAGACATATGCGTACACTCTCAATACGGATGCATCCGGATACATGCTGCAGAAAGTAGACACACGCACGTGGAAATTCACACCGGTGGTTCATGATGTGGCTATCGAGAATGTCTGCATAGGAATAGCTTACAATCCCGATAACGGAAAAATATATGGTTATACTCCGGATTCGCGATTCGTAACCCTCGACACAGCAACGGGAAATCTGACCATGATATCCAAATTCGATTTCCCGGTGACAACAACCATGAAAGGCATGACCTACAGCCCTCTTGACAAGGCATTCATGTTTGTCTATACCGGTTCGGGATGGGGTGAATATGCCACCCTCTACACAATCACCCCTGCAGGTGAAATCACATTTCATGCCGCATTACCCGAGGCATTGCAATATAATATACTCGTCACTCCCGACAAGATCGTCAATGAAATGACACCTCTTACTCCCGGAATCACCGATATTGTGTTTGAACGCGGCAGCAACGACGGCACCGCGATCATAAAGATGCCTGAAACCACCTTCGGTGGTCAACATATGCAAGGAACCCTGACACTGACGGCATACGTTGACGGCATATTGTCCGAAACTATGGCCGCACAACCCGGGGAGAGTGTGAGCATGCCGATAAGAAATGTAGCCGAGGGTATGCGTAAATTCTCGTTTACCGTTACCTCCGGTGATTTCGAAAGTGCTTCCGTCGAAAGAAAACTATATATAGGATATGACACTCCGGTCACTCCAGAAAATATAACTCTGACAGAAGGCTCTATAACCTGGGAGTCTGTAACAAAGGGGGTAAACGGCGGTTATATCGACTGCGATGCCCTGACGTACAATATTTATCTCAACGGAGAGAAAATCAATGACACTCCTTTAAGAGACTGCAGCTACACATTCACCATGCCCGACGAGATATTCCGCAAATATGTAGCGCAGGTCGAGGCAGACAACCACGGTCATCTGTCACAACATGGATTTTCCAACGACATAAAATCAGGCAGACCGTTTCCTCTCCCATTCTCGATGCAGCCTACTGTCTCGGAAGGGGAACTGATCAAGATTTTTTCCGATAACGGACCATGGCACCAATGGTCAATCTCAAATGACCCGTCAGACTCTTACATATATTGCAGTACAACTACTTATGATGAATCCACTGACGAATGGTTCATTCTTCCCGCCATATCCATAGGAAAATCCGAAAGTCTGATAGAGATTACATTCGAAGTAGCGGTACAGGCCGGTTTTTCAGACACAATCGATGAAAATATAACCGTAGCATACGGAGACACCCGGAGTCCGGAAGACATGCGTACGGTAAAGACCTGGACAGGTATAGATAACGAAGAAGACTGGCGCACGCTCACCGCGTGGTGTCTCCCCGGATCCGAAGATTCATATTTCGGGTTCAAGACATCAAGTCATGAAGACGGAGGGACAATTATGGTCCGCAATATACGCATCTCAATGTCCGGACGCTCCGTGATGACACCCGCTGAGGTTTCCGGGCTCACGGCACATTCCTCCCCCGACGGCGCACTGAAAGCGACAGTTGAATTCTCGATGCCGCAGGAATCAGCAGCCGGCATGCGACTGTCGGAAGAGGTATTGACTGCAAAAGTGATGACAAATGCCGGAGAAGTCTCAGTCAGCGGAATGCCGGGCAGCATACAGTCTGTAGAAGTGCCGACATTGCAAGGCTGGAACGAGATAACCGTGACTGCGGCCAACGACAATCCCGGACTTGAAAATTCAATCCGCATCTTCACCGGAATGGATGTCCCCAGACCTCTTGACGGAATCAAGATAACACACAGCAATGATTACCGGGCGCTGCATCTTGAATGGGATGCTCCGACGGAAGGATACAATGGCGGATACGTAGATCCCGCCACAGTAGAATACGCCTGGTACGAATATGACGAGGATGAATATGAGTGGCGACTGGTAAAGAATCTTGGCAATTCAAGAATTCTTGACATTACACCCAAAATTGAAGAAGGTATCAGAATCACGGAGGGTGCGATATTAACTCTGAATTCTCTCGGCAACAGCGGCATAATCCTGCAATTCGAAGCTCCGGCAGGAAATCCCTATAAACTTCCGATGATCGAGAATCTCAATGATCCCGAACTCTGGGGACCGGTTTACGAACCTCTGATGCTTGAATGTCCGGACGATACCTACGTGTCGGAATGGGGATATATCGCACAGGCTTATCCTTATCAGGTCTCACAGCCGACTCCCTATGGTGAAGGCGCCTTCTGCGCTTTCGGAACCGACGGCGACAAATCAAGAATCAGTCTTCCCGCATTTTCAACCATGGGTATTGAAAGCGCATCAGTGGAAATTCCGATATGGTGCGGGCCGGATGCAGCCGAAATTGCCGTCTATGCCGAGACATCTGGAATAGAACCGGAATTGATAGGTACATTCAATGAGCCTTCTGAAGAATGCTGGCGTAAACACAGATTCCATCTCCCGTCCAAATTCATAGACAAGGAATGGGTTTCCGTCAAAGTCGATGCCATATTCAGGGGAAATTCATCTATCGCCGCCATAGCCGATTATCGCATAAAGACCTTCCGGAACAACGATCTCGGGGTCACCGAAATTTATGTACCGGCATATGCAGAAGCCGGCAAAGAAGTAAAATTGTCAGCCACAATCGAGAACATGGGACTCCATACAGTAGAAATGCCGCATATGGAAATGCTGATTTATAAAGATGGAAACCTTGTGTTGACATTACCTATGGAATGCAATAATAACGCATCCGGAATCAACGAGCTTGAGACAGCACATTTCACAGCACTCTGGACCCCTGACGGCAATGCCTGCGGCGAACTGTCGATGACAGCACGGATCATTGAAAACGACATGGATGAAAGTAACAATTCACTGGCCGGATCGTGCGTGATATCGCCAGGCAACAATTTTGTCATCGATGACCTGAAAGCCACTGTCAATGACCAGAACATCATGTTGAGCTGGTCCGAGCCTTCCTGCGAACCGGGGAGAGAGGGATTCGAGAACTACTCCTCCTTCCATTTCAGCGACAAAGCCGGAGATTTCAAAACGGTGTCTCTCGACGGACTGCCCACTACTTTCTTCTCGGCATTCCGCTTCCCGCACGACAGTGATATCAAGGGTTGGCAAGTGCTCGGAGAGAGCGAGATGACAGAGCTTATGGAAGAGGCGGAAATGACCAACGATTATGTCCATGCTTACAGCGGCAACAATGTTCTGGCTGCTTTCGTACCTCTTTCATATATCGTAGGTGAAGATCTCGTATCGGACAAATGGCTGATATCGCCCGAAGTCAAAGGAGGCTCTACTGTCAGCTTCATGCTTACGGCCGCACTTACGGGTTATCTGGAAAATGTTGAAATAATGTATTCCGACAGTGATGACAATCCCGAAAACTTCCAATCAATCGATAGACTCGTCATTCTGTCATCGAACTGGACAGCATATGAATACACGTTGCCTGAAGACGCTCGCTATTTCGCGATAGTTTACCGGAGCGCAAGTTCAGACGGATTCTTCATAATGGTCGATGATATCCGCTACTCACCTGCGGAAGAACCGGTAATGATCGAAGGTTACGATATCATCAGGGACGGTATGGTCATCAGCAGAAATGTATCCGCACATGGCAGCTGGATCGACGATCATACACTTGACAACCGGCAGGCAGTCTATAATGTAATGCCGGTTCTCCAGCACAACGGCGTGACGAGCCGAGGCGTGAAATCCAACGATGCTGTGGCGTCCACAAGCGGTATAGGGGAAACAATTGCTGACAATTGCATTGTAACGGCAGGAAAAGGATACATCACTGTCGAAGGATGCATGGACACAAGCATCGCCATCTACACCGCAGACGGCATCATACACGCGATAATAGACATGCCTTCCGAAAAAGAAACCGTAAAAGCAGACAAGGGCATCTACATCGTCAGAACCGGAGAAAAAGCGCAACGAGTGATCGTTAAATAGGAAATGGGTACGTGCTGTCATATGACAGCTGACTACAAAAGAGGATGCGTCTGACGATGCATCCTCTTTTATATAAAAAGCAACCAATTATCCAACCGGCACATTTCCAGACTGATCTCCGAATGTAAACACGGTCTTATATACTTCAGTTGTTTTCTATAATCTCGATATGAAGTCCGAGGGGAACAAGCAGTTTCTCCACAGTGCGTATTGACGGATTGGCATAGTTGCCTTCTATGGATTTGATCATTCGCACGCTTACTCCCGACATATCCGCGAGAGCCTGCTGGGTGAGACGCAATTCCTGTCTCCTCATTTTTATTTCATGTCCGATGTCCATGGCAAGTTCTAAACTTATATTTGCGGTCTAATTCTTTGCGATGATTATGATACGCATTGTTTTGCGACTGCAAAAATACACATTTTCAATTGTTTAAGAATATTCAAAAGTGCATGATTAAGGTTTATTTACATTATTTAAAACTTTATTACATCACACTGCAAGATTACAGCACCAAAACAGCCTAATTTTGCAGCGGAGAAAGGGAAATCCCTAAACCGAGAACATCCACTTAATCACTAAACTTACAATCATGAAAATTACCGGAAACCAACGAAATGAAAGATTGATGAACCGAATCGGACTGATATCAATTTATCTTGCAGGCCTCACTGTCGTATTGCTTCAGATAAGAAGCCTTATGTGAAACCGCGGAACTGACCTGTCACTTGTCCGCAGATACCTTGCCAAACTTCGCGCACCGGGGCGAATAGCATAATGTCACGATAAAATCATCGGACATGTATGAATAAAGTCTCATCGGAAGATCTTCATCAGCCGCTATTACTACCTCCCCGAAATAATTTTCGGGGAGAACTTTTGTTGTTGCGGGAAGTCCGTATTCATTCGGGTCAAACACCGGCACCGGAGGCGCAAGCAGCGGCATGCGCACTATCCTTATGTTCTCCCTGAAATCCAGACCTTCTGTCATGGCGGCTTTATAGGCGGCTTCCTTCACAGTCCATGCAAGCACATTCAGGCAGAGATCATCTTCGGGGACAAGCGAAAGTTCCGCTGAAGAAAGAAATCTCTCACGGATTCTGAGAACCTGCTTTCTGTCGGCACGTTCCGCATCGATGCCCAGTGCCGCACGCGCTGAAAACGAATCCAGTTCGACTTCAGGTGTAGAAGGGAGAGTAGCCACGGCGAAAAGGCCGTCGCAATGCGTGATGGATATTCTCGCGGTCTCACCATAGAGGAACGGCGCCCCGTTCTTGAAATGTCCTATTTCACGATATGCCTCCCGCCCGTTCTCACAATACACCTGCCGGGCCATATCAAGCCATACCTTACCCTTGTAATACTCGCCGCCGGTAATCTCCTCGACCTTAATTCCCGGTATGGTCGGATGCCGCCAATATATAAAATCCATACTTAAGTAGCTACTTATTGTTTATTTTCCGTCCGAGTAACCTTGACTTTCACTATACGGTGCTTTTCCATCTGTATGACTTGGAAACGCAGCGATCCGCGCTCGAAAACCTCTTTTACAGTCGGAAAATCACCTTTTATCTCAAGAAGAAGACCGGCAAGGGTCTCCGCATCGCCGATCTCGCCGAGCGATTCCTCCTCGATGCCGAGCACGCGGCAGAAATCAGGCAAAGCCATCTTGGCCTCGAAGATATAAGTGTCGTTGTTTATCTTGTGATACAACCGGTCGGTATCGTCATATTCGTCATCGATATCACCGACAATCTCCTCGATCACATCCTCGAGAGTGACAATGCCTTGTGTGCAGCCATATTCATCTATGACAATAGCGATATGTATCTTGCGTTTGCGGAAATCCTCCAGAAGATCTCCGAGCATACGCGATTCCGGAACAAAATATGCCTCCCGTATCAACGACTGCCAATCCGGTCTGTCTTCCTTTCCGATATATGGAAGAAGATCCTTGCTGTAAAGAATGCCGCATATTGAATCCTGACTCGTGTTATAGACAGGAATGCGCGAATATCCCGAATCAAGAATAACACCTATGGCTTCATCCCACGTGTCATGAAACTCAAGGGCCGTCACATCGACACGCGATATCATCACCTCGTGGGCCTCACGCTCCCCGAAAGAGAGAATGCCCTCAAGAAGCTCCTTGTCCTTTCCTTCCTCAACATCCGAGATCTCCAGAGCTTTTTCAAGCTCATCCGTCGATATGTTCTCTTCTTTTTTAGTGACTATGCGGTTGACGATAAAAGTGGATTTTACCATCACTTTCGCCAACGGACCGAAAACGGCATATAGAAACGAGACGCCCGGTGCAGCCATGCGTACCCATTTCAATGTGCGTCCCCGCGCCACAAGTTTCGGAAAGATCTCTCCGAAAAGAAGGAGCAGGAAGGTCATAAACACTGTCTGGACAAGAAAATTGACAAGTGTTGAATTAAACTCGACGACCTGATTGATGGCGAATGTCAGCACGACGACCATCGTTATGTTGACAAGATTATTGGCTATGAGTATCGTGGCCAGCAGACGCTCGGAATGTTCGATCAGACTGAACGCACGTTTGTCTCTTGAATCTTCAGATTCCTCAAGTTCGTCGACATCCTGCGGAGAGAGACCGAAAAAAGCGATCTCACTGCCAGACACAAAGGCAGACAGCAAAAGACAGCAGACAGCGATGAAAATAAGGAATGACCAGGTCACCCAACTCGGGGGCGCGTTAAAAAGCACTGCGGGTATATCCTGTGTGAGCAATAAATTGAGCGGCGCGTTGGCCGGCAAAGGGTCTGTATCCAATTTAGAGAGTGTTTTAATTTAAAACGTCGTAACATATAAGAGAATGAATGATCTTGACTTCAAACCAATACAAAGGTCTTTTCCGGCCAATACCGCGATCCTCATCAGTCGCATAGCCCGCTATGCTCCTTCTTCGGTCCGCGGTATTGTCTCGAAAAATCCTCTTTGTATTAATTTGATTTAAATTCAAACACTCTCTTGAAATTATATTGATTATATTTGCAAATTTAAGTCTTTTTAATCGTATATGCAAGAAATAAAGAATTTATCATATTCCTGCACGAATCAGACAAGTTCTATTATATCCTCGTTGACATACCACAGGTATCCCTTGACATCGCCATACATACCCGTCTCCGCAAGGCGGCGCACATATCCTGCGATCTGTCTGCGGTATTTTCCCTTGCTGTCATATTTGCCGAACTTGTAATCGACTACCTCGACATGTCCGTCGGGATAGACCAATATCCTGTCGGGGCGCCGCGATACCTGTCCGGCCTTGAGTATGGGACGCTCATTTATGACACGGGCCGTTCCGTCAAACCAGCGCGCCACAGTGGGGCTCTCCAGACGCGCGGCGAGATCAGCCTCGACTCTATGCGCAAGATCCGGAGTCAGCAATCCGGTTATCGACAGATGACGCACGGCCGCATGAAGATCCGACGGAACTTTCACCCTTTCAAGGACAGCATGTTTTATATTGCCCTCCGAACGTGGATCGAGATCGACTTCCTCCTCTTCATCATGCTCATTTCCCAAGGGGACCAGGCCTGTCTGTGAATCCTGACAGTATTTGAGCTCTTCTCCCGACGGTATGACCGAACGGTATTCCCCGATAACCGACATTTCCCGGTGCGGGATCAGCGTGACCGCAGATCCCCGGTCAGTAAGGTCCGCGGCTTCTTTCCTCAACCTTGCTTCCTCGCGTATGGCACGGATATCGCTCTCGGCATCGCCCACACATATCACATAGGGTTCTTCGTCGGAATTCCTGGTCTCCGTACTGACAATCCCTCCGCAAAGGCGCGACAGATCATGATCCGGCTCTTCAGAGGAACTTTCAGCAAGCGCAGTCAGAAAATCATAGATATATTTACCCATCTCGAAATATTCGGGCATCTCCTCCGAAAGATCGTCGGATTTCTTTTTCCTGCGCTTCTTCCCGGAATCGCCCTCAAGAGACGGCACAACTCCTTTGGCAGGACAGAATATGTAAAGCTCACGTCCGGCCCGCGTGAAACCTACATAAGCCGAATTGAGATTGTCCATCCTCACCATATCGAAATAATCATAGAGCAGCTCAGCATGGTCAGTGTTTTCGAGCAGTGCCGATGTCTCCACCGGCATATAGGGAGGCAGTTCTATTTCGGGGTGTTCTATCACCGACGGCCGCACCCACCGCCACTCCTTTTTGAGATCGCTGACATGATCGGCCATATTCCATTTCGCAAACGGCATTATGACACAATCATATTCCAATCCTTTGGACTTGTGTATGGTAAGCACCTGAACGGCGTCAGTATCCTCAGGCGAGGAAATGGACGCGCTGCGGCTCTTACGTTCCCACCATTGGAGAAAAGATCCGAGATCAGTGGAATGCCCGTCACAATATTCAAGCACCAGATCCTGAAACGCAGCGAGATAGACAGCATCGACACGCAGCAGTGATTCAGGAACGAAAGCCGCCACTATGGCCTCCACAAGCGCCGGAAGCGCCATCGACTGGAGCCGGTCGAGAACTCCTGTCACCAGACTCATGTCCGGTCTCTCCGCAAGATACATGTCAAGCACCTCCGACATCGGTCTGCCGGCATGACGCATAGAGTAGAACTTGAACCCGGATTCCATTTCGGTCCAGTTCCCTACTCCTTTTTTAAGGCGCTCGTCATCTTCGTTGATTTCAGGCTTCAATCCCCTCGCCATGTTGTCAAGCACTCCGAGCACAATCTTTACAGCCGACGAATTGGCCACCTTCAACGATTGTTCGGAAACAAACCTGATCTCGTCCGAGGGATCGTCGAGAGACATGTTGTAGTCGACGAATGCGTTTATTATATCCTCCCCTTCCTTGCGTGTCCCCACAAGCACAGCGATATCCTTCTGCCTGTAGCCGCGCGCACAGAGATCCCTGACAAGCAGCGGCACCTCACCCAAAACATATCCGGTGAAATCTTTCTGCTCCGAACCGGGAAGAACAACCTTGACAAATCCTTTCTCCGCAGTCTTGAAGGGGGTCTGCACGACATTGGAATACAGTTCTCCGAACTGTCTGCGTCTCACATTACCCACCATAGCCTCGCGGTCGAGACACGACACAAGATATTCGAAAAAAGAATTGTTGAACTGCACTATCCGCAACTGGCTGCGGTAATTCGTATTTTCATCCTGACGGTTCCCCAGACAACGCACCGAAGCCCCGAACTGATCCGGCACAACGGATGTGATAAGCGAGGGATCGGCATTCCGGAACCGGTAGATACTCTGCTTGGCGTCACCGATGATCAGATTGTCGTTGTCGCGGCTCATGCTCTCGCTCAGCAACGGTCTGAGATTCTCCCACTGGAGTCGCGAAGTGTCCTGAAACTCGTCGATCAGAAAGTGATTGAGGTATGATCCCAGACGCTCGTATATGAAAGGGGCGTCACTGTCGCCGATGACGCTGCGCAATATCATCGATGTTTCTCCGAGTTCCACCGAATTTGTCTCGTTGAGATATTCCTGACGTTTGCGCTCAACGATACTGAACAGCGCGAGATAAGGAATATTGACAGAATATAGCCGCCAGTGGCTGTAGCCCGGGCCATGCCATACGTCATCCCATGCCGCCAGGGCAACGGCACATCGGTCCACGCCTTTGCGAACAGCGTCTTCCAGCTCTGGAAAAGCGGAAAGAGCCTCCGCCATCTTTTTCTTTTCAAGCCATGCGGAAGAAAAATATGTGTAAAGGCCCGTGTCAGGCTCCGATTGCCACGCATCTTTGGCTGCGGAAGCAAGCTTTTTCAGCCGGGAAACAAACTTGCCTACATCCGTACGGGATCCGGCTTCTGTCATGACATCAGGCAGAATCCGCAACAGGGCCGAACATTCTTTACGCAGATTCAGAAACGCACGGCGCACAGGAGTGTCATAGCGTTCCGAAAGATCCTCATAGAGACGTATGAAATCAGGATTGCCCGCAAAGTAGTCCTCCATCTCACTCCGGACAAGTTTGTATTCCTCATTTTCGAGGCGATTCACGGACTTGACAAAATTGCCGTAGGGATTGGCTGCGCCGTTATGACCTTTATCGTTATATTCCTTCGTAAATATGTTCCATTTCGAAGTTGAACGCTCCATAAGGCGCCGGATCCAGTATGGAGTATGCCGGTCGTCGGGAGAAGTGTCTATCTCCTCAAGCGCGCCGTCCACCCCCACCTGCGAAAGGAATTCGGAATCGAGCTCGACCTGATATGTATCGTTAAGATCGGATTCATAAGCGAATGTGCGCAATACGAGCTGAAAAAAGGAATCTATCGTCGATACTTTGAAATCTGAATAATTCTCAAGCAAAAGCGAGAGGGCCTTGCGGCCGACAGCCGCTATACGCTCGGTGCCGACTTTGAGTTCATTGACAAAGTCGTCCATATAGTCAGGACTTTTGATGCGTTTGCCCCCTCCCGCCTTTTCTTCCCAGACAGGAGGCCGGACGGCAAGGTCAAAAAGTCTGTCGACAATACGCTGCTGCATCTCGCCGGTGGCCTTGTTGGTGAAGGTCACGGCAAGTATGTGATGGGCGGAGTCCGCAAGTTCCGCATCAGTGCGCAACCTGCGGGGCTTACCCTCATCAGTGATCGTTATGAGATACCATATATATTTTTTCGCCAGCGTATAGGTCTTGCCGGATCCCGCCGACGCCCTGTGCAAGTCGAGCATACGTTATTTTGAGATGTCACTTGATCCTGTAGCCTTCGGCAGAGAGAAATTCACGCACCCGGTCGGCGACGTTGCCCTGAATGAGGATCTCCCCTCCCCGCGAGCTTCCGCCAGTACCGAGGCGTTTCTTAAGGGAGGCGGCAATTTCGGCCACCTCCTCGTCGCTCACGGTGAAGCCCTCGACAATCGTGGCGATCTTGCCCTTACGTCCCTTCTTGTCGACAATTACACGGAGAGTGTCTTTCTTTTTCAGCAGAGGTTCCGGAGCCGGTTGCGCCACATCGTCGCCGGCAGGCAACGACGGATCCTCACGTAATTGTCCGAGCATTTCTTTCCAGTCCATATCTGTCGCAGATCAGAGTTTTCGTTCGAGATCGCGCAAAGATTCCGCGCGGTCAACCAGATCACCGCCGGCATCATAAATGAATACAGCCGGGAGTGTGCCGAGATTATAGTCGACAATCGTGTTGGAGGCAGTTCCGTTAGGATCCAGAACCGTAATCCAGGGAAGATTTGAAGCGGCGGCACGCCATTCATACTGGCCAGGATCGAATGATACCTGATAGAACTCCACAGCTCCCCCCTTGGCATTGTAGATTCTGGCAAGCTCGCGGTTGAACGCGGGTGATTCGGGAGTATTCATCATGGAGAATATGACCGCTACAGGTTTTCCTTTGCCCACCACATCTGACAGTCTGACATTCTTGCCCTTTTCATCCGGAAGATCGATATCGAGCACCCTTATTTCGTTGGCCTCTATCACCTGTTTGTTGCCTTTGGCGGAATTCCGGGCGCGCATGGCACGCAGCGACACATCCTTCACCATCTGACCGTGCGGATCGCCGGGGCGATAATTGTCAAACTGTGTGGCCACGGCCGCGTAATACTTCATATCCTCAGGATTCGAAGGATCATACAGCGGTTTGCCGTCGAATATCTTCGTAAGCACATAATAGCTGACGATCGAACCTTGTCCGTCGCGGATGTACTTGCCGTAGACGTCACGTTTGAAGCCTGCGAGTTTCGCCGAGTCTGGAGACTGCAAGGCGAGCAGGTCTTTCTCGAAAGCTGCCATGCGTTCCGCCTGCGGAGTACCCGAAAGTGTGAAAACTCGCCCGAAATCGGACTCGGAAGTCGTCAGAGTAAGAGTCTCTACGGAATCCACGGGCAGATAGATGAAACGGTCGCCGAGCGACAGCCTGTAGACCTCGGGAGAAGCGGGCGCGTCCGATCTGATGGAGAAATGACCCGAACCTCCTATCTTCACGGAATCTACAGGTATCCAGCGTCCGTGGAAATCGGATTTCTCAAGGACAAGAGACCTCCCCTCGGCTCCGGTCACGTCTCCGTCGATCCGGAACTGCGCGTCGCCGCAGGAGACGGCCGCGAGACAAAGAACCGCGGCCGAAGCCGCAATATATGATATTTTCATATTCTAATATTTTTTTACAAAGATACACAAAAAAACGGGATTTTTTATGTATCTTTGTCGGAATATTGATTATGTACGTTATAGCATGTGCCTGCACAAGCTAATCCGACAACATCAGCGAAGAAAAAACAATAACGAAATTTTAAGATGAATCCAGTAAAAAAGACCATCGCCCTGCCCGACGGCCGTGAGATCACGATCGAGACAGGCAAGCTTGCCAAGCAGGCTGATGGAGCGGTAGAGGTGCGCATGGGCAACACGATGTTGCTTGCCACCGTATGCTCGGCCCAGGAGGCCGGAGAGGGTGTAGATTTCATGCCTCTCACAGTTGAATACAAAGAAAAATATGCTTCTATAGGCCGCTATCCCGGTGGCTTCCTGAAGCGTGAGGGCCGCGCCAGCGATTACGAGATCCTGACTTCACGTCTGGTTGACCGCGTGCTCCGTCCTCTCTTCCCCGACGATTATCATGCAGACACGTTCGTAAACGTAACTCTTTATTCGGCCGATGAAAACGACGCCCCCGACGCACTCGCAGGAATCGCGGCATCGGCAGCTCTGGCTTGCAGTGACATACCTTTCTACGGCCCTATTTCCGAAGTGCGCGTGGCACGCGTCAACGGCGAATGGGTGATCAACCCGACTTTCGAACAGATCGAAGAGGCTGACATCGAACTTATGGTCGGCGCCACCTACGACAACATCATGATGGTCGAGGGTGAGATGAACGAAGTTTCGGAAGCCGAACTTCTCGAGGCACTCAAAGTGGCTCACGCCGAAATCAAGAAGCACTGCGTGGCCCAGCTCGAGCTTATGAAAGAAGCCGGCAAAGAGGAAAAACGTACATACTGCCACGAGATCAACGACGACGAACTCCGCAAGGACGTTCATGACAAGTGCTACGACAAGGCTTACGCCATAGCACGTACAGGCGCCGCCGACAAGCACTGGCGCGCCGAGGAGTTCGGAAAGATCTGCGACGAATATCTTGAGTCTCTCCCCGAGATGACAGAGGAGCAGCTCGAAAAATACAACGCAGACCAGCGCAAGGCGATGGTGAAGCGTTACTATCATGATGTCGAGAAAGAGGCCATGCGCCGTTGCGTGCTCGACGAAGGCATCCGTCTCGACGGCCGCAAGACCACCGAGATCCGCCCGATCTGGTGCGAGATCGATTATCTGCCCGGACCTCACGGAGCGGCAGTGTTCACCCGCGGCGAGACCCAGGCGCTCGTCACCACTACTCTCGGAACGACTCTCGACGAGAAAATTGTGGATGACGTTCTAAATCAAAGCAAGGAGCGCTTCCTGCTTCATTACAACTTTCCGCCCTTCTCGACAGGCGAGGCACGCCCGCAGCGCGGAGTAGGACGCCGGGAGATCGGTCACGGAAATCTGGCCCACCGCGCTCTCAAACGCATGTTCCCCGACAACTTCCCCTATACCTGCCGTATCGTTTCCGACATTCTCGAATCAAACGGCTCTTCGTCAATGGCTACTGTCTGCGGCGGTACACTCTCGCTGCTTGACGCCGGCGTGAAGATGAAGCGTCCGGTGGCAGGTGTGGCCATGGGTCTTATCTCCGACAAGGGAAATGTGAAATATGCCATCCTCTCGGATATTCTCGGCGACGAGGACCATCTGGGCGACATGGACTTCAAGGTGACCGGTACGACAAAGGGTATCACCGCCACACAGATGGACATCAAGTGCGACGGTCTGAGCTACGAGGTTCTCGAAAAGGCCCTCAACCAGGCTCGCGACGGTCGTCTGCACATCCTCAATATAATCAACGAGACCATTCCGGAGCCCCGCGAGGATTACAAACCTCACGTTCCGCGTCTGGTGACGATCGAGATACCGAAAGAAATGATCGGAGCGGTGATCGGTCCCCAAGGCAAGGTCATCCAGGGCATTCAGGAGGAAACCGGTGCTACGATCTCTATCGACGAGGATGAAAAGCTCGGCATCGGCCGCGTGGAGATCGCGTCGAAAGACAAAGCCAGCATCGACGCCGCTCTGGCCAAGATCAAGGCTATAGTAGCGCAGCCCGAAGAGGGTGAGGTTTATGAAGGCACCGTACGTTCGATCCTCGACTTCGGCGCGTTCGTAGAGTTCATGCCCGGCCGTGACGGACTCCTTCATATAAGTGAGATCTCATGGGACCGCCTCGACAACATGGAGGCAAGCGGTCTTAAGGAAGGTGACAAGCTCACTGTGAAACTTCTCGAGATCGACAAGAAAACCGGCAAGTATCGTCTGTCGACACGTGCTCTCACTCCGAAGCCGGAAGGCTACGTGGAACGTGAGGCCCGTCCACGCCGCGAAGGCGGTGACCGCGGACCACGTCCGCGTCGCGACGGAGACAGAGGACCACGCCGCGAAGGTGGCGACCGCGGCCCGCGCCGCGAGGGCGGCGACCGCAACGACCGCGGCCCACGCACCTTCAAGCACAACAACGACTGATCCCGGTCAACTAATAAAAAATCCTGCTTCAGAATTGAAGCAGGATTTCTTTATTTAAGATAAACGATATTTTTCTCACGCATATTCACCGACGACTGAATCGATGCTGTCTTCATCGGTCTTCCAGGTGCCGTCCGGATCCATCTCGATGAAATCCATTATGTCGTAGATGTCGACGGAATCGGGCAGGTCTTCGGTCTCTTCTTCCTCCGCAAGACCGACGGCTCCGGAAACCGTATCGACCGTGAGCATCGCGTCATCCCATGCCTCTGTGGCCGACACATATTCACTGACCGCAGCCTGAATGGCTTTCTTAAGATCTTCGGTGTTCATGATCAGTCACGGTTGCCTCCGAAGATGCGGAGAAGGTAGAGGAATAGGTTGATGAAGTCAAGGTACAGGTTGAGCGCGCCGATGGTGGCGAGTTTATCGGCAAGCGACGGCTCGAGGTTTGCCTGTGCGAGACGCTTGATCTGCTGGGTATCCCACGCCGTGAGGCCTACGAATATGAGCACGCCCGCGATAGATATGATCCACTCGAATGTGCTGTTTGCCCAGAAGATATTCACTACCGACGCTATGATCAGACCGATAAGGGCCATAAAGAGGAAAGATCCCATCTTTGTCAGATCACTCTTCGTGAAGTAACCATAGACCGACATCGCACCGAACGTTCCGGCGGTGATGAAGAATGTGTATACTATCGATCCGAGTCTGTAGACAAGGAAGATCGGAGCAAGCGACGTACCCATCAGCGCGGCGAAAAGGATGAAACATCCGATGACGGCACCCGATGACATTTTCTGCATTCGCGCAGGGAGAATCCATGCCATGGCTATCATGGCAATGAACATGCCCCAGTATACGAAGCGGTTGATACCCCGGCGCCGACGCTCCCGAGGTGGTCGGCGTGGGCGCGCAGATCCGGCAGCGCCCAGCGCGAGAGCGCGGGCGAACCGGCATAGTCGCCGCGGGCGAGCTTTTCGCCCGCCTCC
>OHAJ01000750.1_pt1 | contig 24265 bp, 18 predicted proteins | sample 1577101 | NCBI WGS metagenome assembly OHAJ01 (sample SAMEA3541531, study PRJEB24748) | human gut metagenome | biome: human gut; feature: human-associated habitat; material: faeces | place: China | collected 2012
GTAATAAGCGTCGATGCTTTTCTCATTGATTTTAGTAGCCATATTACTTCCTTGCCGGCGTTTACTTTTTATTTCCACCTCATCCAATACATAAAGTCCTTCTACCTTTCGGATAGAATCCATGTATAGAGAATCAAAACTCTCGGCTTTCTGTTGCCAGTAGGCCAAGTCTTTCCATTCTGGATGAAGCTCCTTGTAGCCGTAAGCCCGCGGAGCGGGGGAGAAATTACGGTCGATCAGGATAGAAGCATCCTTATTACGTTCTTTACCGACTTTCCGGGTTTGGATCACTGCCTCCGTCGTTCCTTCAAAATCTTCCACCGGAATGGTGAAACGGCCGTTTTCATCGGTCACGGTTCCTCCGGTTATGAATTGATCGTCCTTCTTTACGATCACGCTAAGCGCAATATCTTTCAGTTTATTTTTGAGAATGGTTGATTTCACCTGCCCGTTCAGTGCTAATTGTGTTTCCGGCAATTGAAGCGGAGTGAAAGGAGCGGTAGAGATGGCCTGGCTCATGTCGTATTTACGCCATCCGTGCACCATCAATAAAACATCCAGTTCGGTTTGCTTCCGCGGAGACGGAGACGCAAAGTAATAACCGGGTTGATGGATATATCCTTTTAAATCGGAGGTTAATAGCAGGTCAGTGAAAATATTGTTGTCATACTCCAAATAATCCGACCGGACACCATCCCGGATGCTGACCGACAATTCTCCGGACACAGGTTCCCCCTTAGCATTCTTTATTTGCAATTCACAACGGATGGGAGCGTAGGGAGCATACACCTCTTTCAATTTTTTTGTCGATATTTGCAGGGGAGCACGCGGATTGGCAAAGACAAAACGTTCGCACAATGTATTGCCTGCCCGGTTGATGAGGCTGACTTGCAGTACGCCTGCCGGTAGCTTACGGGTGGGTAGAATAAACTCCTGCAGAGCATCCGACCGGCAACTAATCAATTGATGAACATACGGGCGTCCCTGATGACTGATAAATACAGCCAGTGTATCTTGAGGAGTAGCGGCATTACAGAAAACTCTCACCAAAAGGGCACCGGCATTACTGACAGTGCTCAAAACATACCCGTTAGGCAATGCCTGTGGAAGGGTAAATTCATACTTCTTCCCTTGAAAATCGACTTTAGCAACAGCCGGTTGTGCGGAAGGTGTATATTCAAAATGCCCCATTCCATCGTGCAAAGTCTCGAAAGAAGTGATTTCTGCCCCTTCTTTGGTATAGATCGTTCCCGATAATTCGATATTCCCTTCATTTTTACTCTCCGCCTTGAAAGCCACTTGCGAAGTCACCCCCTCCACTAATTGTCCTCCTTCAGGGAAAAAGCGTACATTTAACTTCTCCTCTGTTTCCGACGGACGGTTCTCCATCGACGAACTAAGTTCGTAAGTCGTGATACTACGTTCCAGCTTATCACTATTTGTCAGTTGATAAATAGGAAAAGTGCGCGAAAAGTACTGTGGTTCATTAAAAGCAAGCATCCAGCGGGTATAGGCACGTACCTCGTAATAGCCGGATAACATGGAAGGGGGAAGAATGAATTGTCCGTTTCCTTCTCCCTGTGTCAGTTTGATGATTTGTTTATCTGCTATATGCCCTGTCTGGTCTACCAACTCTACATATAGAGGACGACTGATCTGACTGAAAGTCTGTTGTTCAGCAAGAGTGACATAAGCCTTGAACCAGATCGTATCTCCGACGTAATAACTCGTATTGTCAAAATGCAAATACGCCTTCTCCCGTGGAAAGTTGTTGGCAAATGTTTGTGCCTGGTTCATGTATTGTTGGAATACAACCTTGGCGGGAGGTACTTCTCCTGACACATACGCGGTCAGGAGATTACATACAATGAGTATCAGTATGAATAGTTTGTTCTTCATGATAGCTTACTATTTTATCTTTTTCGGTCTGCTTGGAATCTTTTCGAAGATAGTCTTAATACGCTGCATATCCAGCTTGGGACGTCGGTCATAATAATAAATTCCATTTTTCTCTAAATCAATGTCGGTCAATTGCGTGTAGCAAAATCCTGTAACGTCCGGTGAGGAAGCTATTGTCTGTATCAACCCTTCCAGCCGTTCGTAGAATCCTTCTTCGTTGGTGAGCATACCTCCATACCCCCATGAGTTATCCCGTTTGGTAGATTCTGTCCAAAGTATACCTCCGAATTCTCCGATGAAAAAAGGCTGGTTGTTGTAAAATGCCATTCTGTTGTTAGGCTTCAAGTGCTGTGCAAAACGCATGGCATCAGATTCGTAGTTTCGGATGCTCCATATATCACTCATGAAATGCACATCTCCTGCAATACCGTTCACAGGACGTGAAGGGTCTATGGCTTTGGTCAGTTGATAGGTACCGATGCACAGGCGCATCATTGTACCCGTCAGGAGGGTTAATGCGTCTTCAAGCGGCTGATTGAAGGGAACCCAGGTGATGATTGACGGGTGGTTGCGATCCCGTGTGATAACTTCTGCCCATTCGCTAAGGAAGTTGCGTGATGCTACTTCGTTCTTGATATTCATCCCCCAGTTGGGAGATTCTCCCCAAGTTATAAATCCCAATTTGTCGGCCCAGTAATGGAATCTTTCTTCAAATACCTTCTGATGAAGACGTGCTCCGTTGAATCCGGCAGCTTTGCTTAATAGAATATCATTTTTCAGAGCTTCGTCGTTTGGAGCAGTCCAGAGTCCATCCGGATAATATCCCTGATTTAAGACGAGGCGTTGAAAGTAAGGTTCATTGTTTAAATAGATCATTCCATCTGCCGTATGCACCTTACGCATACCTATATAAGATTTTACCTCATCTACGGTTTCTCCGGTCGGACTTTTGATACTGTAGACAATATCATAAAGGTGTGGATCTTCGGGACTCCAGAGTTTCATGTTTTTAATGGGAAGGATGACAGGAGTTCCGTTGTTACATTTTACAGTTTTTTGAACCACCTTTTTCTGATTGTCATACAAGGTGATTTGAAGCGTCCTATCATTGGATGCCTGATAAAATTCGGGTGTGATGATTAACTGCTCTTCATCAATATCCGGAGTGGTTACGGCTGATTTCAGACCATAGTGAGAAACAGCTTCCATCCATACGGTTTGCCAAATACCTGTGACACGGGAGTAGAAACATCCATAAGGAGATATCCGGGTAGATTGCTTACCGATAGTTTGAAGCCCTGAACGGGCATCATCCGTGACATAAACAACTAGGTTGTGCTTTTGTCCCGCTTTGACAGCAGGAGTTACATCCATTGAAAAAGAAGAACTTCCTCCATAATGACTGCCTACATAATGCCCGTCAATGAAGACTTCTGCATAATAATCGACCGCTCCGAAGTGCAGTATGATTTTCTTTCCCTCCCAGTCGGAAGGTATGGATATGGGACGTTGGTACCACATCTGATTGATAAAATCGGTATAATTCACTCCTGACAGTTTACTTTCAGGACAGAAAGGGACGGTAATCGTATTACTGAATTGCTTGGCTGTTGTTAACCGCCGGCTTTTCCCCGAATTGGAGAAATCGAACTCGTATGACCATTCACCGTTGAGATTAATCCATTCGGATCTTTCAAATTGAGGTCTTGGATATTCCGGACGAGGAATATCATTGGCTGCGTTTAATGTAAAGGATAACAATAAGCCGGCCAAAATCAGATGTGCCTTTTTCATTATTTATTTTTTTTGTTTTGCGTTTTGTGCGCAAAGTGTATTAGTTTATACAAAGATAGGACATTTGACATACAAAAGAGGAAACATATTGTTCAATAAAAGAAAAAAGCTGTTCATTCTAAAAAACATTGGTGGTAACATTGAATCAAATGTTGAAAATAGAAGGGAACTATTGTCTTTTAAATAGGGAATTTTCTTTTCGGGTATCACATATACCTGATTTTGTTCTTTATTGATTAGCATTTTTCCTTCCTTTTCCATAAACTTCTCTATTTTTGTTTTCCAGATAATTGATAATACTATGGTAAAGAAGAATTTCTTAATGACTGCCCCCTTACTGATGGCATCGTTTTGTTCGGCACAAGAAAAGCCGAATGTCGTACTGATTATGGTAGATGATATGGGTTATTCCGATATCGGCTGCTATGGTGGAGAAATACTGACCCCTAATATTGATGCATTGGCATTTAAAGGAGTACGTTTCACACAATTCTACAACACCTCACGTTCATGCCCCGCCCGGGCCAGTTTAATGACAGGACTATATCAACATCAAGCAGGTATCGGTCAGATGTCCGAAGACCCGTTTAAAAATCCCGGCCAGAAGAGTCCGAATGATTGGGGTGTACCCGGATACAAAGGATTCCTCAACCGCAATTGTGTCACAATAGCCGAAGTTTTGAAAGAAGGCGGCTACCATACCTATATGGCAGGTAAATGGCATTTGGGAATGCATGGAGAAGAAAAGTGGCCCTTACAACGGGGATTTGAACGCTTCTACGGAATTTTGGCAGGAGCTTGCAGCTATCTCCGTCCATCGGGAGGACGCGGCTTGACCCTTGACAACACAAAACTTCCGGAGCCGGAAGCACCCTATTATACAACAGATGCATTTACCGATTACGCAATCCGCTTTGTTGACGAACAGAAAGATGATAAACCTTTCTTCCTATATCTGGCATTTAACGCTCCTCACTGGCCGTTGCAGGCAAAAGAAGAAGACATTCAAAAGTTCACGAAGATCTATCGTGAGAAAGGATGGGATGAAATTCGTGAAGCAAGACGGAAGCGGATGGCTAAGTTGGGAATTATCGACTCGAATACAGAGTTTGCCGAATGGGAAAATCGGAAATGGGACGAGTTGACAGAGAAGGAAAAAGATGAAGTAGCCTACCGGATGGCCGTTTATGCAGCGCAGGTGCATTGTGTAGATTATAATGTAGGAAAATTGCTGGACTACCTGAAGAAGAATCATAAACTGGATAACACGCTTGTCATGTTCTTGTCCGATAACGGTGCTTGTGCCGAGCCATACGCTGAATTGGGAGGCGGGAAAGTGTCTGAAATCAACAATCCGGCTTGTAGCGTGTTCCCTTCTTACGGAAGAGCATGGGCACAGGTTTCCAATACTCCGTTCCGTAAATACAAATGCCGTTCTTATGAAGGAGGTATTTCTACTCCTCTCATCGTGTCGTGGAAAAGCAATCTGAAGAATAAGAAAGGTGAATGGTGCCGTGTTCCCGGTTATCTGCCGGACATTATGCCGACCATCCTGGAAGCAACAGGAGCCGCCTATCCGGAAACTTATCACGGTGGAAACAAAATATATCCATTGGTAGGCAGCAGCCTTTTCCCTGCTATTCAAAAGAAAGCAGACTCTATCCATGAATATATGTATTGGGAACATCAGAACAATAGAGCGATCCGCTGGGGAAACTGGAAAGCAATCCGCGACGAAAAAGGAAAAGAGTGGGAATTGTACGATGTGGTTAAAGACCGTACCGAACGTAACAATCTGGCAGAACAGCACCCTGAAGTGCTTACCAAGTTAGTTGCCGAATGGGAGAAATGGGCGAATTCAAACTTTGTATTACCGAAACATCCGAAGAAATAAATAAAGGAGGAACACAAAATGAATAAATTACTAGTAAGTGCATCCGTAGCCTTGGGAGCTACCAGCCTGTCTTTCGCCCAGCAAACGGAAAAACCGAACTTCCTATTGTTCATAGCCGACGATTGTTCTCATTATGATTTGGGCTGTTATGGCAGTGTTGATTCGAAGACTCCGAATATCGACCACTTTGCCACACAGGGAGTACGCTTCACACAAGCCTATCAGGCTGTTCCGATGTCATCGCCTACCCGCCATAATCTATATACAGGTGTATGGCCTGTACGCAGCGGAGCTTACCCCAATCACACTTGTGCCAATGAAGGAACATTGAGCGTTGTACATCATCTGCAACCGTTGGGTTATAAAGTCGCGTTGATCGGGAAATCGCATATTGCCCCGAAATCAGTATTTCCTTTCGACCTTTATGTACCTCCTTTGAAAGGTGGGGACTTGAATTTTGAAGCAATTCAGAAATTTATTTCCGATTGCAAGGCGAAAGGCGAACCTTTCTGTCTGTTTGTAGCCTCCAATCAACCGCATACTCCCTGGAATAAAGGCGATGCCTCTCAATTTAATGCGGACAAACTGACACTGCCTCCTATGTATGTAGATATTCCCCAGACTCGCGAGTTGTTTACCCATTATCTGGCAGAGATCAATTATATGGATCAGGAATTTGGTAATGTCCTTTCTATCCTGGATCAGGAAAAAATGACGGATAAATCTGTTGTCGTATATTTGAGCGAACAAGGCAACAGCCTGCCTTTTGCCAAATGGACTTGTTATGATGCGGGGGTACACTCTGCCTGTATCGTTCGTTGGCCGGGAGTGGTTAAGCCGGGAAGCGTAAGTGACGCATTGGTGGAATATGTAGATATTGTCCCAACTTTTGTCGACATAATAGGAGGAAAGCCGCAGGCAAAAGTAGATGGCGAAAGCTTTAAACCGGTATTGACAGGCAAGAAGAAAGCACACAAGAAATATTCTTTCTCCCTTCAGACCACGAGAGGCATCAATGCCGGATCGCCTTATTATGGCATCCGTTCGGTATACGACGGCCGATACAGATATATTGTCAATCTCACCCCGGAAGCTACTTTCCAGAATGTTGAAACAAAATCTCCTTTGTTTAAGGAGTGGCAAAGTCTGGCAGAAACGGATAGTCATGCAAAAGCGATGACGACTAAATACCAGCATCGTCCGGCTATCGAATTGTATGATGTGAAGAACGACCCGTATTGTATGAAAAATCTGGCGGAGGACGCGAAACAAGCTTCTACCATCAGCCGCTTGGATAAAGAGTTGAAACGCTGGATGAAGGATTGTGGAGACGAAGGACAACCTACCGAGATGCGTGCCTTCGAACACATGCCGGGAAAGAGAAAATGAACCGTCACACATCAAAACGAATAAAACACAGAATGTTATTTATAAATCGTATATCATGAAAAAAGAATTTTTTGGTTTGCTTTGTGGATGTACTCTGCTTCCGGCATTTCTTCATGCGCAGACAGAGCGTCCTAATATTGTGATTGTATTGGCCGACGATTTAGGTTGGGGAGATGTAGGATTTCATGGTAGTGAAATCAAGACTCCCTGTCTGGATGCTCTGGTAGGCGAAGGAGTGGAACTCGAACGCTTTTACACTTCTCCCATCAGTACGCCCACCCGTGCGGGACTGATGACGGGACGTTACCCGAACCGGTTTGGTGTCCGTTCGGCTGTTATTCCGCCCTGGCGTGAGGACGGACTGGATGAGAATGAAGAAACGATGGCCGATATGCTGGCACGTAACGGATATAAGAACAGAGCCATTATTGGTAAGTGGCATCTGGGACATACCAAGAAAGTGCATTATCCGATGAATAGGGGCTTTTCGCATTTCTATGGTCATCTGAACGGTGCGATAGATTATTTCGACCTGACGCGTGAAGGTGAACTGGACTGGCACAACGACTGGGAAACCTGCCACGACAAAGGATATTCTACCGAATTGATAACCAAAGAAGCCATCCGCTGTATCGATGCATACGAGAAAGAAGGTCCGTTTATGTTGTATGTGGCCTATAATGCACCTCATACACCTTTGCAGGCACAGGAAAAAGATATAAAACTCTATACAGACAATTTCGACAGCCTGACACCGAAAGAACAGAAAAAAGCGACTTACAGTGCAATGGTTTCTTGTATGGACAGGGGAATCGGTGCTATTGTAGATGCCTTGAAGAAGAAAGGAATTATGGACAACACTTTCTTTATCTTCTTTAGTGATAACGGCACTGCCGGTGTTCCGGGATCCTCATCAGGACCTTTGCGTGGACATAAATTTGACGAGTGGGATGGAGGCGTACATGCACCTGCTGTTCTTTATTGGAAGAAGGCAGAGAAACAATATAAGAACTTGAGTTCACAGGTGACAGGTTTTGTTGATCTTGTTCCCACATTGAAAGATTTGGTAGGAGATCACAGCCGTCCGAAACGTGAATATGACGGTATCAGCATCCTCCCTGTATTAAACGGTAAAAAGGCCTGTATCGACCGCGATTTTTATCTGGGACACGGAGCAGTAGTCAATAAAGACTATAAACTGATAAGAAAAGGTATGAAACCGGGACTGGATTTGAAACAGGACTTCCTGGTTGATTATAAAACAGATCCTTACGAAAAGAAAAATGCCAGCGCAGGAAACGAGAAAATTGTGAAAGCTTTGTATGAGGTTGCCCTGAAATATGACACGATCACTCCTTGTATACCGGAAGTACCTTACGGTAAAGGTCGTGACGGATTCAAAGCTCCTAAAGAATGGAAAGTAGTACGTTGAATCTGTTAACCCTATGAATTGAAAATAATACAAGATGGAAAAATCAATGATTAGTTTATGCCTCTTAGGCGGATTGGCGATAGGGAATGGGTTTGCCCAAACTCCTTCGAAGCCTAATATATTATTAATCATAGCCGATGACTGCTCTTATTACGATATAGGCTGTTTCGGAGCGGTCAACAACAAGACTCCCCATATAGATGCATTGGCTCGACAGGGGATAAAGTTCAACAGTGCGTATAATTCTGTTTCGATGAGTACGCCTACCCGGCATTGTGTTTATACAGGTATGTATCCGATGCATCATGGCGGTTACGCCAACCATAGCTCGGTTAATACCGATGTAAAATCTCTCCCTACTTATCTGGGAAATCTGGGTTATCGAGTTGGATTGGCCGGGAAGTGGCATATCAAACCTTTGGCTAACTTCCCGTTCGAAGATGTACCGGGATTCCCCAAAGGATGTACAAGCCCAAACACTGACTATCATACCAAAGGTATCGAGAAGTTTATGGAACGTGATGCTTCCCAACCTTTCTGCCTTGTCTTGGCATCTATTAATTCGCACGCTCCCTGGACAGGTGGTGACGCTTCCGTCTTCGACCGGAAGAAACTTCAGTTGCCGCCACAGTTTATCGACACGGAAGTAACACGTGAATACTATGCCAGATATTTGGCAGAAGTCGGCTTGCTTGATCAACAGGTGGGTGACGCTATGCAGATTCTGAAAGAAAAGAATCTGCTGCAGAACACTCTTGTCATTTTCATATCCGAGCAAGGTACGCAATTTGCCGGAGCCAAATGGACCAATTGGAGTGCCGGTGTCAAGTCGGCGATGGTGGCTTCCTGGCCGGGTGTCATTAAACCCGGTACGGAGACTTCCGCTATTGTGCAATATGAAGACCTTCTTCCTACATTTATCGATGTTGCAGGCGGAAAGGTGCCTGACGTAATAGATGGAAAGAGTCTGGTAGATGTATTTCAAGGGAAAACAAAGACACACCATAAGTATGCTTATCATGTTCACAACAATGTTCCGGAAGGTCCGGCATATCCAATCCGTTCTATTTCAGACGGACGCTATCGTCTCATCTGGAACTTGACTCCGAAGGAAACATACGTAGAAAAGCATATTGAAAAGGCAGAATGGTATCTCTCGTGGAAAGCACAGGACACGGATCAGGCACATAAAATCATGAATCGCTATAAGAATCGTCCCGAGTTCGAACTATATGATATCAAGAAAGATCCGTTCGAAATGAATAATCTGGCGGATGTGAAGAAATATAGTAAGAAGAAGGCAGAACTGACGATGGAACTGCAAAAATGGATGAAACAGCAAAATGATACTGGAGCTGATAAAGACCGGCCGCGTGCTCCTAAGAATAGGCAGAAGAAAGCAGCCAATGTATAATATTCGTAATGCTACCGCTTGTTGCTCTCTGAAAGAGATTTATCTTTTTTATTTCTCATTTCTCATAAAATCTAGATAATGAGTTTATAATCAGTGGTATATAGTATGAGAAATGCTTTCTATACAGGCATTTCTCATACTTTTTACAGATATTTTAACGAAAAAACGGCTATTTCTCATTCGTTTTTCAATGATTTCTCATACATCTGCCCTGTATTCATCCTGCATTTCTCATACATTTCTCATGATGACTGCATAGACGATGGTTGCTGATCTTATTTACATTGAAAACAGATGAAAGGTACTTATCATTCAAACAACCCTATGCCAGCATGTTTTTCATTCGTTATCGTCCAGTTATTGATAGAGCATCTCTATCGTTCCACTAGAGTGACGAGGGTTGTTCACTAGAGTGCATAGATTCGTTCACTGGAGTGAAAAGACTTGTCTACTGGAGTGGAACGATTGAAATGTCAGTCAGATAATCCGGGCATGTCGGTTGGAAAACATGAAGAGATAGGTTATATCATACATAAACTATAGCTTTAATACATTCAATATATGAATAAACTAATCACAATCTCCTCTGCACTTCTTACAGCTGCTGCTGTAAAAGCGCAAACGCCCAATATTGTATTTATATTGGCGGATGATTTGGGTTATGGAGACATCTCGGCCTTTAATCCCGAATCTAAAATCCATACTCCTAACATTGACAAACTGGCCGAGCACGGGATTGCCTTTACGGATGCCCATGCTTCTTCCGCTTTATCCACTCCTTCCAGATATTCTCTTCTGACTGGAAGGTATCCGTGGCGAACCAAGCTGAAACGAGGTGGTCTTGATGGCGATTCGCCTGCAATGATTGATCCTGAACGTTGCACAATCGCGCAAATGTTTTCTGCCAATGGATATAATACTGCTTGTATTGGCAAATGGCATTTGGGCTGGAGTTGGGGATATACAGGAAATGGCAGAAGCATGAAAGATATAGATTTCTCGCTTCCGATCAAAAACGGACCTACCGACAGAGGATTTAATTACTATTTCGGCATACCGGCATCATTGGATATTTCTCCTTATGTATATGTAGAGAATGATGAAGTGACCTCCATCCCCGATCATGTGATAGAACCCCAAAAGAAGAATCTGGCTTTACTGATGCACGGAGGATTGGCAGGGGCCGATTTCAAGCCGGAAGAATGTTTTCCCAACATCATTCGTCATAGCCTGAACTACATCAATGAGCAGAAAGACAGCAAGAAACCATTCTTTTTATATTTGCCTATTACTGCTCCTCACACCCCTATATTGCCTTCGAAAGAGTTTCAGGGCAAAACCAGTATCGGTCCTTATGGCGATTTCGTAGTCATGATAGACGACATGGTGCGCCAAATCGTAAAAACATTGAAGAAGAACAAGCAACTGGATAATACCATCATTGTCTTTGCTTCGGATAATGGGTGTGCCGGTTATATCGGAGTGAAAGATATGGAAAAGAAAGGACATTTTCCTAGTTACATCTACAGAGGCTACAAAAGCGATATTTACGAAGGCGGACACAGAATTCCCCTTATTGTCTCCTGGAAAGGAAAATATGGGAAAGAGACAAACAACTCTCTAGTCTCATTGATAGACTTTTATGCCACTTTTGCCCAAATGCTTAACCACAATTTGGAGACAGAAGAAGCTGTTGACAGTTACAGTATGTGGCCGATATTGAGTAAGAAAGGTGCTTCTGCACGTAAAGACCTGGTGCACGAAGCGGGAGAGGGGTATTTGTCTTTGCGTACTTCCCAACTGAAATTGGTGTTCTACGGAGGTTCGGGTGGCTTTTCCTATCCTGTCAAACCTTCTGATGTGGCGAAGTTCCCTCCGATGCAATTGTTTGATATCGTGAAAGATCCTTCGGAAAAAGAAAACATTATCGGTGATAAGCGTTACGAAAATGAGGTGAAAGAAATGAAACGGGCTATGAAGCAATATGTAGAGAATGGCCGTTCTACTCCTGGTGAAAAAGTATCGAATGATACGAAGAATAGTTGGAATCAGGTAAAGATCTTCATGCAGGAAGAGGAGGGAATATAATATACTGTATACTTTTTTACTAGTAGGCATGGATTACACGGATCTTACGGAAAGAGAATAAACTTGTCCCTATTAATCCGTGTAATTCGTGCCTGAATGATGTTAGTCAGTGAGCAAAGGTGCTGGGAAGGTACGCATTGCTCCACTCAAACGCGGATAAGTTTCCCAGATGTCATCTTGAGTCGGATCATCTAAGTAGCGTGTATCTTTGGTCTTTTTAAGTAATTTGTCCATTTCTTTACGTAGATTATTTAGCTTTTCAGTGCATTTACCATTTCCAACTAAATTATGAAGGCAACCGGGATCGGTAGATACATTATACAATTCTTCATAAGGTCGTTTCCCTGCTGCTTTCAGAAAATAAGGATATATTTCTCTGTCATCTCTGTTGCTGACAATGAAGTCCCATGCCGGACATTGGTCTATGTCGTAATAAGCACTATGCATTGCTTCTAGTTTCCCTTTTTTATCAATAGCGCAAGGGTCACCTGCAGGCCATCTCTCCGGACGGAAGTTTCTGATATAAAGAAAATCTTTTGTTCTTAATGCACGGCTCGGATATCCCCAATTATTATATCGCGCAGAAGCATGACGTTCTCTTCCTGCAAAAACCATCGTTCTTCCTGTGTCTTTTCTCTTTTTCTGAAGATAGGGTAGTAGACTGATACCTATCATTTGCCCTTTATTTGGTATACCGACTGCATCAAGGATCGTTGGGGCCAGATCGACACCACTTACAAATTCATCGCTGATACCTCCTTCGTTAATCTTACCTATCCAGCATATAGCCATTGGAATATGGATACCATATTCAAAACAAGTTGCTTTGGCTGCGGGGAAAGGCATTCCATTGTCTGCCATGACAATAATCAGGGTATTCTCTAATTCGCCCTCTTCTTTCAATGTGTCAAGGATACGGGATAATTGGCTGTCATACCATTCTATTTCCGTTCCATAGTCTAATAAATCTCCTTTTATGGCCTCCTTATCGGGAAGAAAAGAAGGAACTTTTGCATCGGCCAGTTTTCTATTGGCTTTTTTCCAGCTATTCTTTTCATAAGGACGATGCGGCTCACGTGAACCGACCCAGAAATAGAAAGGCTGTTTCTCCTTTCTGGCGTGGAGAAATTCTTTAAAGTTTTGATAATAATCGGTATTGGACACTCCTTTGAAAGGAGGTTGAATGTGTCTTTTATTGTATTCCGGACCTGCAGGGTTATGCTTTCGTCCCGATATTTTCCAGTCGCCGGGGCCCCATCCTTTCCCTGTGCAGCCAACATGATAACCTGCTTCCGCCAAAATATCAGGAAAGCATTTATATTCGGCAGGGAAGGAGGAAGCATGAGTGCCTGCTTCTGCTATTTGCCAGGGATAAAGTCCGGTTAAGATAGAAGCTCGCGAAGGGCTGCTTCCAGGAGAAGTAACGAACGCATTGTTGAATAACCAGCCGTTACGGGCTACAAAATCAAATGCCGGTGTTTTAGCTATGGGTGAACCATAGGCCGATGCGTGCGGGTAAGACTGGTCGTCAGAAATGACAAATAGTATGTTGGGTCTGTTGGTTTCGGCTGCATTGAGTGACGGAATTACTAAGGGACCGACTAAGGTGGATAAGAAGATATGCTTGCTGTTCATAAAAATCTCCTTTAAATGAAACATTGCTCTCTGACTGATGACAATGGGAGAGCTTTCTTATTATAAATGAAAATACAGCACCTCGAATTTAAAAATTCAAAGGTGCTGTCTTGATATTCAACAAGGAAAAGAGTATTTATTTAATTTGCTATTTCCTATTTATTCAGAGAGTTACAGATCTGTTGGTTGATTTCTCTGACTTTAGCTTCATTCATCTTGATAACTTTACGGTCATAAGTCATCAGACCGTTGATTTCACCTTCTACGTCTGTTGTCTGGGTATATACGGCAGCAGAGAATCCTTTCTGGATCAATTCCAACAGATGTTTGCCATACTTAATGTATTCGTTCGTTACTTCGTCCGATGTATTGAACTTCACATAACCCCAGTTTTTCTTGTCATTCACCCAAGTGTTTCCTTCTACTACCAAGCCGATACCTCCATATTCACCCAATACGGTAGCGCGTCTCGGATCGTAAAGGAACATGTTCGGGCCCGGATAGTGGTGAAGGTCGAGAATATCGCCACAAGTATAGTGATTACCACCACTGGCAGGATTCACTAGGCGGCTAGGATCGTATTCTTTAGTCCATGCTACGATTTCCGGAGTCTTGAATTGTCCCCATGCTTCATTGAAAGGAACCCATACGGCGATACTCGGATAAGAATACAGACAGTCGATGATTTCTCTCCACTCTTTGCGGTAGTTAGCTTCAGAAGCAGCAGAACGAATCACTTCCGTACCGTTGAAATAGTTGCGTGCCTGCCACTGTGGGCTAGGACCACCGTTCGGCATATCTTGCCATACAATCAATCCTAATTGGTCGCAATGAGTGTACCAGCGTGCAGGTTCTACTTTGACGTGCTTACGTACCATGTTGTAGCCGAAGTCTTTCGTCTTCTTCAAGTCATAAACCAATGCTTCATCTGTCGGTGCAGTATACAAACCGTCAGGCCACCATCCCTGGTCGAGCGGACCGAACTGGAAATAGTCTTTGTTGTTCAATTGCAGGCGAGTGATACCATTCTGACCTTTGCGGATAGAATATTTACGCATAGCCGTATAACTCTTTACCTGGTCTATTGCTTTTCCGTCCTTATACAGAGTCACTTCCATGTTGTAGAGGAAAGGAGAGTCCGGAGACCACAGTTTAGCATTAGCCGGCATTGCCAGTTCAACAGGTACTCCGTTCAACGCTGCGCCTTTGGCTACAAGGTTCTTGCCATCGAATACTTTTACTTCTACTTTGTCTGCAGAGGTCGTATTAGCGGCAATTTCTACCTTAACAGAATTATTGTCAATATCAGGAGTAGTTTTCAGATTAGTGATGTATTGTGTTGCTACCGGTTCCAACCACACTGTTTGCCAGATACCTGTAACCGGAGTGTACCAAATGCCATGAGGATTTGCTATTTGCTTTCCTCTGGGTTGTTCGCCACGATCTGAAGGGTCCCATACTTTTACTACCAGGTCATTATTTCCTTTATTAAGTACAGAAGTAATATCGAAATAGAAAGGAGTGAATCCGCCTGTGTGTTCACCTACTTTTACATCATTCACCCAAACTTCTGCTTTCCAGTCTACCGCACCGAAATGCAACAGGATTTGTTTACCACGCCAGGCAGAAGGAACGTCGAAAGTACGTTGGTACCACAGTTCTTCTTTCTCGTTTATCATTTTACCTACGCCTGATAAAGACGATTCTACGGCAAAAGGAACAAGAATATCGCCTTGGTAAGCAGCAGGTGTAGGATCACCCTTCTTTGTGATTGCATATTTCCAAAGCCCATTCAGGTTTTTCCAGTCACTGCGTTCCATGATAGGACGCGGATATTCCGGCAATACGTTTTTAGGGTCAAGCTGTTCTCCCCACGATGTTTTGATTTTGTCACCGGCAGGTTTCCATTGAGCAAAAGTCGAACTGCATAAAGCCAATGCAAGCAGCATTGTTAGAAAATTCTTTTTCATGTTCATGGTATAAATATAGTTAGTTATTAGATATAAATTCTTTAAAAGGATATTGCAAAGAAAGGGGAATTAAAAGAGAATAAAGGAAATTTGCCGTTCAAAAAACAATAAATTCTCTTCTTTTTGACCAAATTAAAGAGTTTTTGGTGGTATAAAAGGGGAATTGACTGATTTTTATTCTTTATTGAACCGTTATTTTTATATGATATTGGAAATAATGTACACCTTTGTAATGTAATATCAGGATACAAAAATATAATAGTCTTAAAAGTTTCTTTTATATGAGATTTTATATATTTTTGTATGACCGATGATTGTTAATCTATTCTTATTTGATATTTATGCAGGAACATAGACAAAAATACGTTTGGGACTTTTGGATAATATTCTTTATTATTATTTCTATATTTTATATGGGTTGTACAAGTGGAAAGCCATTTCAATATAGGGAGGAAGTTGCTAAACAAATGTCACTCGCTTTGCAACAGAAAGATGTGTATAATCAAATGAAATTGAATGATATAGATTCTATCCGGAACTTCTTGAATACTAATTCGAACAGGATGACATGTGAAGAAAAGTTTCAGGTCAATGTAGATTTGTATAATGAATTTAAGTTATATTCTTTTGATTCGGCCTTTCATTATGCTACCCAGTTGTGTAGGATAGCTAATGATATAGACAGCTCCGCATATAGAGTAGATGCCAGAACCCGATTGGGATATATTTTAGCGCGAGGAGGCTTTTTTAAAGAAGCTATCGATTCGCTTTCCTCTATTCGAATTGATAAAGAAGTACTGCCTGCAAAGGTCTTGTCAGACTATTATATTAGCTTTGGACGTGTTTACCACGATTTGGCAGATTATACTAAGGATAATGTGTTTTCATCCAGGTATAACCAAATAGGGAATGAACTTTTGATGGAAAGTTTGCCTTATCTTTCCGATTCGTCGACAATCTATTATGTAAGAGGAAAAGTAGCTCTGAAAGAAGATAAGTTAGCTAAATCCAAACAACTTTATCAACGCTCTTTGGAACTATGTGATACTACTGATACGGAAACGCTTTCTGTTCTTTTGTCCACGATGGCGTATGTCAACCGTAAACTGGAACTGAATGATGAGGCTATTCACTATTATGTGAAGGCAGCTGTAAATGATATCCGTAGTGCCACAAAAGAATCAGTGTCTATGAGAGGACTGGCGACTATGCTATACTACTATAAAAATGATGTGAATCTTGCTTCCGAATATATAAATGAGGCTTTTGAAGACGCAACTTTTTATGGAACGCGTCATAGGATTAACGTTATCGGAACATTATTCCCTGTTTTTGTTGGGGAAAAACTGGGTATAGAGCAGGTTAAACGGCAGACTTTTCAAGATAGTTTTATTTTAAGTTCTGTTTTTGCGGTTGTATTAATAATAGCTATCATTTACATTTTGATGCAGATGAAGCATCTGCGGCGTTCTCGCCAATTATTGGAAAAGTTGAATTTGAAATTGTCGGAAGCAAACCGGATTAAGAACTCTTATATAGGACATTATCTGGATGCTACTTTTAAACTGGTCAACCAGCTCGATAATTTTGTATTAGTAGGACAGCAAAAACTGGATAGCAAACAGTATGATTCTCTTTCCTCGATGATTCATAATCTGAATTCGGATTTTAACAGGAAAAGTGCATTTGCCGATTTTGACCGGACATTTTTGTCTCTGTTCCCGACATTCGTCGAGAGCTTCAATTCATTGCTTCAACCAGATGATAAGTTTGTTCTGGAAAATAAAGGTGCATTAAATTCTACCTTGCGTATTTTTGCCTTGATCCGGTTGGGAATTACAGAATCTGAACAGATTTCGGAGATTTTGGGGTATTCTGTGAATACAGTTTATAATTATAGAGTTCGCACTCGAAATAAAGCAGTTGATCCTGCAAATTTTGAAAAAGATGTCAGAAAAATAGGTCTTTAGGGTTATATAAGGATGTGCGAATCCCTATATTTTCACCCTTGTTGTGAAATGATAAATAATTGATTAATAGTGCTATATGGGTTATAAAACCCTATATTTTTATTATACAGCGGGTGTAACCTTATACTTTTCGGTAGGTAATTTCTAATTTTGCCTATGCTTCGATTAACGAAGAATGTAAATGGCTTAAATCAACAAAGAACCGTGAAAAGTATGAAGAACTACAGCAGATTATTCTTATTACATCTAATTGCTTTATTTGGGGTTTCCATCCCGTCTCTGGCAATAGATACAAATTCCTCTTTAAAGCTGCAGAAAGGAAATTTCAAGATTCTACTATCCAAGAACGAAATGGAGCCAGTAAAATTGGCAGCAAAAACTTTATGCAAAGATTTTGAGAAGGTGATGCATTATAAACCTGAAATCTTTCAGAATACTGATGATACACAGCAAATCGATATTGTTATTATAAATGAGGCGGTGGATAACCCTTTGTTTCAGTCACGATTTATCCGTCCTTTGGATGGTTTTGAATCTCACAGGGTATATTGTAGCCCGGAAGAAAAGCGCATTTATCTTCATGGAAAGGATATGCGTGGAGCTATTTATGCCATTTATACTTTTAGCGAGTTATTTTTAGGAGTGCCGCCCTTATGGTATTTTTGCTCGTGGGAACCACAGTATAAGAAACAGGTAGAGATAAAATCGACTTAGTATTCATCGTGTTGGCAATAAGTATGACGATGAGCAATTTGAACTTTCTAATCGCCCATTTGAATTAACGAAAAATATTAAACTTTCGCTAAAGGCATATTTCTTTAACTCGTTTAAAACGGATGAGCTATATTCATTTGTGCATGAAATAGAACTTCCTATGAATGAGTTATATGTTATGTCTATGCGAATTTTTGATAATCCAGCTTTATTGCATCCTGAATCTCAAAATATTGCAAAACTTTTATATGAAAAAAGCGATCATCCCAATATTAAAGGAGGTGAATTATATGTTGTCCTTTTTAATGATTGCGAATTAAACGGGGAAACGACAGAGGCTATTGGTATTTTTAAGTCTGAGAATAAGGATACTTTTCTTAAAGTATATCAAACTGGTTCTGATTTTGGTGTGGAAAGCGATCTAGGGGTAAATGTTAATAAACTAGATAAAGGTTGTTTAATATTTAATTCTGAGAGAGATAGTGGTTATATAGTTGCTGTTGTTGATAACACGAATAAGGGCGATGATGCTAAATATTGGATCGACGATTTTCTTCATGTTCGACCGCGAAAAGATGAATATTATAATACTCATAATGTCTTGTCGCTTTGTAAGAATTTTGTAGTAAAGGAATTGCCACAACAATTTGATGTCTTAAAAGCGGATCAAGCCGATTTGTTAAATAGATCGGTGGAGTTCTTTAAAGAGAAAGATTCTTTCAATATGGAAGAATTTACAAATAGGGTATTTGAACAACCCGAGGTGATAGATAGTTTTAACAGATATAAAGAAAATTATGAGCAAGAACGAGATCTTGATATTGCCGATAATTTTACTATCTCTGAATCTGCAGTGAAAAAACAGGCGCGGGCATTTAAAAGTGTGATTAGGTTAGATAAAAACTTTCATATTTATGTTCATGGGAACCGCAATCTCATTGAACAAGGTGAGGATGAGAAAGGTAAATTTTATAAGGTTTATTATCAAGAGGAAAATTGATAGATTAATATTATAATAAGGAATGGTCCCCACAGGACTACTCCTTTTATTTTCCATAAACTAAAGGCTTATAATAACTCTTTTCCATTACCATTCTGATTCTGGTTTCGGGGTATAGGATATTCCCGCCTATCGAGACAAAGGGTATTATCCCCTTATCCCGATAGTTTTGCAAAGCCCTGCGGCTAATATGGAACAGGTCTATCACCTGCTCCGTAGTGAAATACCGTTCATTAAGCAGGCAGGGCCGTACCTCTTTTATCAGCCTGTCGGCAATCTGCACGGTGTTCCGCATTGTTGCGATCAATTCTTTGTATTCCGGCGTTTCGCGGGTAATCACGTCGTCGCCGCATGTAATCTTACCGTCTTCCATAGCTATTTCTGTTTAGTCATCCCCCTGTCAAGTACTGCCTTTACATCTTCAGGCTTGTAGTAGCATTTGTTCCCCATCACGGTATAGGGCAGAACTCCGCTGTTCCGGTAATATTGCAGGGTTCGTTTGGAGATATTCAGCCATTGGCATACTGCGGCATTGTCGATTCAGCCCGAACCGTCCGCTGGGAAAAACAGACGTTCTAATGTCTGCATGCGTTTGTTTTCCTGTTCGGCGTTGGCTTGCGTTTCCAACCACGCCCTTTCTTCGATCAATAGATACTTCATACGTTAATTTTAATTAGTAAATGTTTTTCACCTGCAATATATCCTTACTTCGGGCAATTCCTGCTACAACGGACAAGAACGGAGCAGAACGGACACAAACGGATTATCGGCAAGGCAATATAGCAATGGTTTTCCGGTTCCCGGCCTTTGGCCGCTCCATGCCGTTCCAGGCCGTCCGCCCTCGGTCTCTATTGTAAATCCGGCAGCAAGATAAGGGACGCCCCGCTGTTTTGATGCTGTTTGCGTCCTCGTTCGCCCTCGATCGCCCTAATTGGCCCCAAGAATCGGAAGGATTCCACAACATAACTTCCGGCCTCTCCCCTCGGCATTCCTGCAAACTTGGCGGCAAGATAATGGCAACGGCCCGACTTGGTGCTGTCCGGGGAGTGAACGGTTATGAACGGTGCTAATTGACCCCGAAAACCGGACAAAATCAGCCGCAATTTCGGGGTATCAGTGCCAAAATCCAACATCCGGAGGTTTTGTCCATACTACGGAGCAGTTCCGCGCAGCAGGGCGCAATAATATCAGACTTGTAACAGATTGGAAAATTGTGTATTATCTTCGCCGCAAACCTTAAAAATCCGACATATTTATGACTACCCGAACCATCCATTCCACTCCGGCGATCTTCCGCCCGTCGTGAAGAGCCGCCCGCCCTGAAATCAGCTCTCCGATCTCCCGCCTTTCGGGGTACTGACTTTCCCGATCTGTCCGCCTGCGCCTTTGCGTGAGCGTCGATGCGATACGTCCCGCCTTTGCCGCCCTAAGCCTCCGCCGACTATATCCGGCGGGTCTTGCGGGGCAGCTTCGGCGTGCCGTGTCCGGGGCTTCGGCCCCGGCATCGACCGCTCCCGAAACGGGAGGAAGCAAGGTTGTGTTTTCGTGCCACAAAAATCCGTCTCCGACGTTTTTTGCGACCACTTCAAACAACCTTGCTCTGCGAGGCCATCCCATTCGGATTGCTCCCGGCACGGGTCGCATTCCGAACCGCCCGCCGCTCCCTGCGGTCGCCGCGGGCTTGGGATTCGGGGCGTCTGCGACGCGCGTTTACGACCGTGCCTGCTTCACTCGTTTTACTCGGTCATCCGGCAGCGGTCGGACGTGCGGCCATGCGCTGAACTAACACGGGTTCGCACATGGCCGAAAACCGAAAGAACAAAGGCGGCAGACCACCCAAAAACGCCGCCGCAAAGCACTCCGAAACCGTCCGTTTCCGCGTGACAGCTGCCCAGATGCAAACCCTGCAACAAAGCGCAGCGAAAGGCAGGCTGACCCTGTCGGAATACACCCGGCAAATGGTGCTTACCGGAAAGGTCATCGCCCCGACCAGCCCTGAAGAACTGGGCCTGATTGCCGAGCTGACCCGCGAGAAGAACAACCTGAACCAGCTTGCCAAAGTCCAGAATGCCGCAGGAGCCGCAACGCGGGAAGCGGAACTGATCCGGATCATCCGGTTTTACAATCGGGTGATTGCCAAACTGAAAAGAGAGTAGCAATGATAGGAAAGATCGTAACGGGCAAATCGTTCGGCGGAGCCGTCGAGTATGTCCTCAAAAAAGAGAAAGCCCGCCTGCTGGAGAGCGACGGGGTAGATACCGAAAGCATCCGGTCGATAATCGACGATTTCAACTTCCAGCGCAAGGCCCGCCGGGAGATCGCAAAGGTCGTGGGGCATATCTCCTTGTCGTTCCACAGGGACGATACACCGAAGCTGACGGACGACCGGATGCGGGCACTGGCGGCGGCCTACATGGAGTGCATGGGCATTGCCGATACGCAGTATATCGTCGCCCGGCACAACGACACGGAACATCCCCACCTGCATATTATCTACAACCGGGTGAAATACGACCGGACGCTTGTGGCGGATAAGAATGAACGCCGCCGGAACGTCAAAGTCTGCAAACAGCTTAAACGCCAATATGGACTGACATTCTCCAATGGCAGGCAGGACATAAAGACCGAGCGGCTCCACGGAGCAGACAAGGTGCGGCAGGAGGTGTTCGACGCCATAACCCGCATCCTGCCCAAATGCGACCGGATCGCCGACCTGTCCGCCAAGCTGAAACGGCAGGGGATCGTCGTGCAGTTTGTCCGCCGGGGCAACGACCCGAAGAAAGCGGCTCAGGGGGTAACCTTCACCAAAGACGGACTGACATTCAAAGGCTCGCAGGTAGACCGTAAGTTCAGCTCTGCCGGATTGTCGAAGACGATCCGCGAACGGGGCGAGATGTTGGCACGGGAAGCGGCCGACGAGGAAATCAAAAACATGCAGGAAAGACGGCGGGAGCAGGAACGCGACACAACGCCGAAGCCGCGGAAAGAAGAAAGGCCGCAACCGCCGCAGGTCAAACGGGAAGAAACACCCCGCCTGCAACAGTCGCGGCAGATACAACCGGCTTCAGCCGAACCGAAACCCTCCGCGCAGCAGCAGGTCGAAATCGGCGGTACGCGATTTACGCAGGAGCAATGGCGGCAGTTGCAGGAGACCCGGACGCTGCGGATAATCGTTCGCCGGAGCGATGCAAATATGCTGCGCAAATACTGGTTCGACAATGCAGGAGCGTTGCAATATACACTTATCGCCCTGCGCCGCAGGGATGAAGCCTTTACCCGTGAATTGGTTACGGCGATAAAAGGCTGTCGGCTGACGGTGCAGGAACAGAAACAGTTGTATTCCGATCAGGGATTGATTAAGGCGTTCCGCAGGCAGGACGGAACGGTTTACCGATCCCGGTTCGGGGTGGAATCAAAGCCCGGACAGAAAGATATGCTGACAGAGTGCGTATTATCCGTGCAACAGCCGCAAGAGGTAAAACCGGAACAGCAACAGAAACCGAGGCCGCAGGTCAGAAGCTACCCGACGAGAAAACGAGGACGGGGAATTCGTTAATGCAATGAACTCCTTGTTTTTGCTCTATCGACAGATTGTTTGATTTTTATGATAAAAATTCTAAGTTAAAACTTCTTGATTGGTAACCGGAACCAATGGCGAACAATCCTCCCAATTTACTACCGTATCTCGCATTCTTGCTTTGTCATTGAAATTGCGAGAGATGTTCCGTATTAGATTGCTGTAATCATCTTTCCCATCTTCTATTTGGTGGTAAAAAACCTTGATAGAAGCGCAATTTTCATGTTCGAAAAGTGTGTTTAGTAAAGTTCGGTCGGAATTACCGCAGGAATGCCCCATTACATATACCTGAAATAGCCCGGAGTGTATGAAGCCTAATAATCGTTGATAGTTTCTTGTCTTGTGATAGTTGATAGACTTGATATTCTCTAAAAACTCATTATCCTGCAACTTTTCGATTGTCTTATAGTCATCATCCAACTCATCACCATATCCAAAGATTATGAGATTATTTTTATTGTTCAGTTCTCCGTGGATATTGATAACTTCATAAGCTCCATCTTTAGCATATAATTTTTCAGCTGTATTGGTGTAGTTGAAATTTAGTAATAATATCTTGTCAGGCACGAATTTGTCGCCCATTGACAGCTTGATACTTAGCCTCTTACTGTCTATCTTTCGTTTTCTCGCTCTTTCCTTTTCAAGATCATTTAATAAAAAATCTAGCGAAAATATAGAATCAGGGCGACGAGATAATTCAGACTCCACAAATAAATCCTGGAACTGACTCCTTTTAGTAAATGCTATCTCATTAAAATTAATTTTTTCTGTAAACGCATTTAAAATGGATTTTTTTGCCTCTACTTCGGATTTGGAGACTTCAGTAAGATATTTTTCAAGGAGGTCTTTGACCGCATTAAATTCTTCGTTTAACCTCGCACCCCTTTCGTTTCGTGCTTTGGCATTCTTCACTATAAGCAGTTTCTTTAATGCTTCGTAATATTCATTTTCTATATCTACCCAATTTACTAATGAACATTGATTCGATATATGTTCAAAGAAATTATTCTTGAATTTTAATTCGGCAGAAATTCGATGGTGCTCACTTTTGTTTAGTTCATTGATAAATGAACACAATTCAATATATGGATTTTGAGGCTCACATAAAGGAACAGTTCTACCTGGGATAGTCTCTTTTCCATCGTATACTTTCAGACTTGCAAAATCATCTTCATAAGATTTCAGATTGATTTCTCCGTAATGTTTTCCTATCCATTGTGCATATCCACTATATACTTTATATGTAAAGTCCAACCAATAACTATCTATAAAATCCTTATAGCCAGTCTTCAAGCCATGCGCCAAGTCAAAACCATTACCTATAAGTATAATTCTATTCATAAAAAATGATTTCTACCGATGGGACGATCCTGCTAAACTGCAATACTCGGCGATCCGTTCTTTGCAAACTTTTTCTACGATGTCGCGGAGTTGTTCGATCTTGGGGCGAATTTTCTCTAATGCATTTTTTATATGATCTTGCACAGTA
>OHAJ01000761.1_pt1 | contig 24119 bp, 17 predicted proteins | sample 1577101 | NCBI WGS metagenome assembly OHAJ01 (sample SAMEA3541531, study PRJEB24748) | human gut metagenome | biome: human gut; feature: human-associated habitat; material: faeces | place: China | collected 2012
TTAGGCGATTTATCCGCTGTATGCAACCAACAAACAAACCCTAAAATATGAAAAAACTTCTTTACGCTTTTCTAATCACCGCTATCGCTGCTGTCCATTCCGGCTGCAAAGATGACGAGGGGCAATTCATCCATGTCGAAAAAGTAAGTATCGACGTTCGGGAACTCCACCTCAATCCCGGTAAGACATATCAGCTTTCGGTTACGATCACGCCGGAAAATGCCACCAACCAGAGAATCGCATGGTACAGCTCCAATACGAACGTGGCCACCGTGGATAAGAACGGCCTGGTCACAGCGCTGGCTTTCGGCGAGGTGACGCTCACAGCCGAAGCCAACGACATGCACGTCAACGACGCGATCCACCTCACGATCGACGACGTGGACAACAGCATTCCCATTGAAAGCCTGACGCTAGACGCTACGTCCAAGACATTCGACTTCGCAACTGATCCGGGAGTCGGATACTTCCAGTTCACCCCGACAATCCTGCCGGAGAGCGCCACAAACAAAAAGCTCAAGTGGATCTCCGACGATCCGCTCGTCGCCGAAATCGACGAAAACGGCCTACTGGTTCCCGTATCGCACGGCAAAACGACCATCCACGTCTCGACCACCGACGGCGGAAAGAAAACCGCCCAATGCGAAGTGACCGTGATCGGAGTAAAGGATCGCAACTATGATTCGGATGACGACTATTACAAGATCATCTATTTCCCTGTAAACATCACCGTCAAAGACGAGAACGGCCAGGCGACGGAACAAACATGGCTCGACCGCAACCTCGGAGCCAAAAGCATCGCCGCCGCATCCAATGATTATGCGGCCTTCGGATCGCTCTTCCAGTGGTCGCGCAAAGCCGACGGACACGAAAAGACCAAATGGACTTCTGCCACGGCTGGTTCATTCGTCAATGCCCTCGCACCGCTGAACACTCCCACCGCCGACCGCCGGGAGTCGGGTCGGGAAGGTTTCATGCCAACTAACAAGGAGCCCCACGACTGGGCGCGCGACGACACGTCGAACCGGGACGGACTCTGGGGCGGCCGCTTCGAGGACAAGACGTATGCGGCGCCGCTCGATGCCGCCACGCAGGACAACAATCCCTGCCCTCCGGGCTACCGCGTACCGACGGTGAACGAATTCATTGAGATGGCCAAAGCCGTCACCGGACTCGAAACGATGGTTTACGGCGACACCTCCTACAAGGTGACCGATCTTGCTGCCGTATTCGCCCGAAGCCCGCTCAAAATGCCGTGGGCAGGACAGGCGGTCGTCGGGGGAACCGTATCGGGAGGCCGCGGCGTCTACTGGACGAACATGCCCATCATCGCCGGCGCAGGCAACATCTTCACCAATGCGGCGCGTTTCATCATGCTCAACGGCACCAGCATATACCTGAACAACTACCAGCGAACCAACGCCTACTCCGTGCGGTGCATCCGCCATACACCGCTCGACAAAGAGTCCGCCGAAATGAGATAATTCCGTATCCGACATCTCCGGAGCCGTCCCGGACACGGGCGGCTCCGGGGGCATCGGATCCACGACATACCATCCAGTAAAAACCAACCTGAATATAACCATGAAGAAAAGTGTACTACTTTTACTATTATCGGCCCTGTTTACGTACGGCAGCGTCTATGCCCAGCTCCGAGTAACGGGCACCGTGCTGGACGCCGCGACCAGCGAACCGATGGCCGGCGCGAGCGTGATCGAGCAGGGAACCACCAACGGAACCACGACCGACACCAAAGGCCGTTTCGCCATAAGCGTCAAAAACCACCAATCCGTCCTGACCTTCTCGTTTATTGGCATGGTACCGCAGAACATCATGGTCGGCAGCAGCACCGATCTGCGAGTCGAGTTACAGCAGGATGTGACCCAGATCGAAAACGTCGTTGTGCAAATCGGTTACGGCGACGCCCAGAAAAAAAATGTCGCCGGCTCGCTGGGCGTGCTGAGCACGTCAGAGATCACCAAATCCAAAGGCACGAGCTTTATGGATGCGCTCCAGGGCCGCATGGCCGGCGTGCAGGTCAGCTCCAGTTCGGGCGAACCCGGTGCGGGCATCGACATTACGATCCGCGGAGGCAATTCGATCAATGCTGGAACACAGCCGCTGTATATCATCGACGATGTACAGATTGACGTCAATGCCGACGAAGTCGCCACGAGCAGCTACACGTCGGCCAACGTGCGCTACAATCCGCTGGCGGGCATCAACCCATCGGACATCGAGTCGATCACCGTCCTCAAGGATGCGTCGGCAACGGCCATTTACGGGTCGCGCGGAGCCAACGGTGTCGTGATCATCACCACCAAAAGCGGGCGCGGCGAAAAAGCCTCAGTCGATTTCGACATGAGCGTCGGCCTGGCCAGGATGTCGAATACGATCGATGTGCTTCAGGGACAGGAATTCGCGGACTACCGTTTCGCAAAGTTCCCGACCAGTGATGCGTGGGGTATCGACACCAACGGCGACGGCCTGCCCGATCAGGTGAGGGACTTCTCCGACTACCGCAGCCGCAACTGGCAGGAGGAGGTCATGCGCACGGGTATCATCCAGAGCTACAACATCGGCGTCGCTTCGGGCGGCAGCGCGAAGACCAAAGTGGCCGCTTCGGCAGGCTACCTCAATCAGGAAGGCATCGTCAAGAAGAATCAGATGGAACGTTTCACGGGCCGCATCCGTTTCGACAGCGACCTCAGCAAGCAGTTCACCATCGGCGGTACGATCAACTTCTCCCACATCGTGACCAAGGGAGCCGTCACCAATGCAGGTGCCAATTCGTACAACGGACTGGTGCAGAGTTTCGTTCTCTACAAGCCAATTTTCGTGAGCGACGACGATGACGAAGCATCCAACCCCGAGAACTACAACCTGACGAACCCCATCACCTTCATCAACGACTCCTACAAGGCTTCCACCCAGAACCGTACGATCGGAGATCTCTACCTCAAATACAAGATCCTCAACAACCTGACGCTGCGTATCAGCGGCGGCGGTACGATTCTGAATTCGAAGACCGAAGAGTGGTATCCTTCGACGACCTCGTGGGGTTACTCCAAAAACGGCATGGCCGTCGTCGCGGAGAGTGGCGCCGAATCGTGGCAAACCTCCAACACGCTGACCTATGCCATCTCGCGCGGCAAACACTATTTCAACGCCGTACTCGGATTTGAACTACGCGGCTACACCGCAACACGTCTCAGCACCCGCGCCGAAGGATTCGAAAACCAGAGCTTCAACGGAGCGTTCGACATCGGGCAGGGCTCCGTATTCCCCGAGAACGTACAAACCAACCGCGAACGCAACACCTCCGAATCGGAATTCCTGCGCCTGAATTACACCCTCGCCGAAAAGTATATCTTCACGGCTTCGATTCGACGCGACGGTTCGTCCAAGTTCGGCAAGAACAACAAGTACGGCTACTTCCCCTCAGCCGCTTTCGCATGGAGCATCGGCAAGGAGGAGTTCATGAAGCAGCAAAAGATTTTCAGCGACATGAAACTGCGGCTCAGCTACGGCGTGACGGGTAACGACCGCATTCCGGCCTACCAGTCGCTGAGCCGTACCGACAAGACCTACTATTCGGGGGACAACAACTCCGTACAGCTGGGTCTGTCGCCTTCGGAGATATCGAACCCCGACCTCAAGTGGGAGACGACCTATCAGCTCAACGGAGGTCTGGATATCAGCATGTTCCGCAATCGACTGAGCATCGAAGCCGACGTTTACTACAAAAAGACCAAGGATATGCTCCTGCATGCCGACGTTCCCAGCCAGATCGGTTCCTACCGTCAGTGGCAGAACATCGGGCAGGTGGACAACAAAGGTTTCGAGCTTACGATCAACACGGTCAATATTCAGAAACGCAACTTCACATGGTCGACAAGCCTGAATTTCAACCTCAACCGCAACAAAGTCGTATCGCTGGGCGACGTCAGCTCGATCCCGGTCAAGGTCGCCGGCGGACACATCACCGAAGTAGGCCGCGTCATGGTAGGACACCCGATCGGTTCGGGCTGGGGATACGTCTTCGACGGCATTTACCAGAAATCCGACTTCGACGAACAGGGGAACCTGAAAAAGGGCGTGCCGTCATTCGCAGGAATCACCGTGAAGCCGGGCGACATGAAGTTCAAGGACATAGCGGGCAACGACAACGTCATCGACCCGAACAACGACAAAACGGTCATTGCGAACAGCGACCCGAAGCACTTCGGCGGCATGACCAACAACTTTACGTTCAAGAATTTTGACCTCAGTTTCATGTTCCAGTGGTCTTACGGCAACGACATCATCAACATCGGCCGCTACCGTTACGAGGGTTTCGTGGGCTACAACAACGTCTCGACGGACTACTGGCGCAACCGCTGGACGGAGGAGCGTCCTAGCAATAGGTATCCGTCGCTCAACGGCGAGGGCAAGACCGAAATGTCGAGCTACTACGTCGAGGACGGTTCTTACCTCCGCCTGAAAAACCTGACAGTAGGCTATACGCTGCCCACACACATCTCGCGGAAAATCGGACTCTCCCACCTGCGGGTCTACGTCACGGCCGAAAACCTCTTCACATGCACAGGCTATTCGGGCTATGATCCGGAAGTATCGTTCTGGAATCGTCTGATTCCCGGACTGGACTACACTAACTATCCGCGTGCACGATCCGTATTTTTCGGAGTTTCAATCAAATACTAAAACAGCGATATGAAAACGTTCTATTCGAAAGCACTAAAATACACGACTGCGTTCCTGCTTTGCACGGCGATGGCGGGCTGCACCAGTTTTCTCGACGAAAAAACCTATTCGTTCGTTTCGGGCGACGACCTCTATACCACTGCCGCGAATGCGGAGCTGGCCCTCACGGGCGTATACGACATACTCAACGCAGGATCAATTCAGGGAACCGGCAACCAGCCCCTCTGGGGACGCGGCATGCACTACCTGATGATGCTCGGCGACGAGATCGCCCCCAACGGCATCAGTGACCCGCACCATCAGATCATCGCCAGCTGCGGTTACAATGAAGAGGCTGACTTTGTCTCGATGGCATGGTTCGGACTCTTCGTCGGCATCGACCGTGCCAACCACATCATTCAGAAAGTTCCGGCTATCGACATGGATCCCAAACGCCGTGACGAAATCGTCAACGAAGCTAAGTTGCTACGCGGCCTTTACCGGCTCTATCAGGCGTGGCTCTGGGGCGAAGTCCCCCTGCCGAACACGCCCAACTCGTCGGCCGAAGCTCCGCGCGAACCGCTCGACAAGGTCTACGCCTGCATTGAGGAAGATCTCGACAAAGCCTATAAGGAACTTCCCGACCGCAATTCAAATGTAAGCGGCCGCGTAAACAAATGGACCGCGGGCAGCTATCTGCTCAAGATGTATACCTATCTGGCATCCTGCAAGGAGAACCGCGTAGGACAGGAACTCGGCTCACCGATCAACAGTTTCGACTGGGTAGATGCCGAAGCGTGCTGGAAAAAAGCCGCGGCCATCGCCGAAGATATTTATGCCCACAGCGGCTATAAGCTCATCAGGCCCTACCATTACAATTTTCTGGCCGACACCAAAAGCAGTCAGAAGGAGGAATGCATGATGGTCATGCAAACCGGAGCAGGCGGCTCGAACGAATATTTCCTCTTCGCCTACTGGGCCGGGCCGCAAGGTAACGTCGGCACGAACGGAGGCGGTTACGGCTGGATACGCCCGACTGGCGAGTTATCGGACAAATACGTGACCGAGGACAGCCGCATGGCCTGGAACCTCTGCGGCAGTCTGGGTAACAACGTCACCGATTATACGACGGTCAACGGAGCGAAATATTTCAGTCCCGTGGCGCTTTACGCATCGGGCGCCAACCTCTGCCACGGTAAGTTCCGCCAGTCAGATCCCGCAGTCAGAACGTCGCAGGGCATTCCGACGTGGGCAAGCAATATCGACTTCCCGATGCTTCGCTTTGCCGACATCGTACTACTGTACGCCGAAGCGCTTTACAAAACAGGCAACGAATCCCTTGCGCGCGAACTGGTCGAGGAGGTGCGCAAACGCGCCTGCACCGACACGGAGGGGAAACTCGACGAATCGGCGCTCAACGCCATGAATTCGGCCTACTATAAGACCGATTTCATGGAAGAGCTGCTAGACGAACGTTCGCGCGAACTCTGCGTCGAGGGCTGGAGACGCATCGACCTGATCCGCACGGGCAAAATGACGGAGGTGATCGGCGGAATAAAAACCGTCAATGACACCGGCAACAAATATTACTACTTCGCCCCGCAGATGGAGCCGATCAAGAACAATTACAAACCGTACAAGATATGGATGCCGGTACCCAAGCGCGAACGCGAAGTGAACAAAAACCTGAGCCAAAATCCGGGGTACTCGCAGACGATCTGACGATTCCTGCGGGTAACCTCCGACAACAAACCCTATTCAGATGAACAAACTGACTGTTTTCTGTGCTGTCGCATGCCTCACGACATCTGCGGCAGCACAGAATTACCCGGATCTATACGAGATCCTCGACCGACAGAAAGGCCAGAGCCTCATCGAAATACCCAAAGGCACCTATACGCTCGACGTGCGTAACAATGGGCCGTACAAGTTCCACAACCTGACCGATGTCCACATTAACGGCAACGGATCGACGGTCATCTGCAACAATCAGGAGCAGGCGTTCAGCTTTTACAACTGCGTGCGGGTGGAGCTGCGCGACCTGACCATCGACTACGATCCGCTCTGCTTTACGCAGGGCGAGATTACGGCCGTGGCCGAAGACGGAAGCTGGTTCGACGTCCGGATCGACAAGGGGTATCCCGTAACCGGTCTGGCCGCCAACCGCGTGCAGTTCTACGATCCGCAGACACGCCTGCTCAAGCGCAACAGCATCACCACCTACACGAGCAACTACTCCGAGCTGAAACAGCTCGGTCACAACCTCTTCCGGGCCGTCAAGAACGGAACGTGGAGCGCAGGCGAGCAGGTCGGGGATCTGGTAGTCATGGACGTCAAAACGGACAAACCAAATGCCGGCGTCCATACCATCATGCTCAACAAGTGCTACAACACCAAACTCGAAAACGTTACGGTATACGGATCCAATACCTTTTCTTTCTTCGAGAAAGAAGGTTACGCCAACGAATACAAGAACTGCGTCGTCGATCGCGGCCCCATGCCACAGGGCATCGCACCCCGCCTGCGTTCAGGCAACGCAGACGGCATCCACAGCAGTCAGGCCCGAAAAGGCCCGACCGTCACGGGGTGCAAGGTGGGCCATAACGGCGACGACTGTATCATCGTCTGCGGACGCTCATTCCCGGTCGGATCGGCGGATGCCGCAAAGAGGACGATCGACCTGGTGACGCGCGAAACTCACCCCGTATTCCGGCGCGGCGACAGATTGGTTGTGGTCGGTTACGATGGAAAACGCAAAGGCGAGCTCCGGCTGGTTTCGATCAACCGCTTCGACCCGACCGAAGAGCAGCGCAACGCCGTGACGAGGGGCTATCCCTCGCTGCTGTCGAAACCCTCCTACAAACTCGGGTTCCGGGTCAAGGTGAAGCAGATGCCGTTCGAAATCGGCCCCGGCGACGTGGTTTTCAATGCCGATGCGGTCGGCAGCGGATTCCTCGTCAAAGACAACGAAGTGGGGCACGTACGTTCGCGCGGAATCCTGATCAAGGGTATCGACGGAGTAGTGTCTTCGAACAAGATAACCGGATGCGCCATGCAGGGAATACTCATGTCGCCCGAAATCGAATGGATGGGAGGAGGCTTCTCCTCGAACGTACAGATCGTCGGCAATACGATCGAGGAATGCATGTTCGAGCGCGGCAATCCGCGCTTGCCTCCCGGAGCGCTGTCGCTCTTCTACATCACCGGCGACGCGAAAGTCGCGGATCCGGGCGCATTCATGAACATCACCGTTCAAAAGAACAAGGTAACCGACTGTCCCTACCCGGCAATCGTCGTCACGTCGGTCGACGGGCTGAAGATGTCGGACAACGAGGTCGAAAACTCAAAAGAGGTGACGCGTAACCACGGAAAGCGGTACGGCGCCGACACGGGTGCGCCAATCTGGGAAAAGAACAACGTAAAGAAATAGCCATGCGTATAAAGCCACCCATGGGAATCGTCATACTCCTCATGAGTATGGTCTGCGGTACGGCATATGCCCAAAGCAAAATAATCGACATCGCAGACTATAAAGGCCGGTACGACACGCAGGACATGACCCCGTTCATCTACACCCTGCTCGAAAACATCCCGGCGGACAACCCGGTAAAACTGGTATTCCCCGAAGGCACCTACCATTTCTGGCCGGAATTCGCCGCCGGGAAATACCACTGTATCACCAACCACGACAATGGATACCGGCATTTCGCATTCCCGCTGACAGGACGGCGGAACATCGAGATCGACGGCGGCGGCTCGGAATTCATCTTCCACGGCCGGATCATCCCGTTTCTGATCGAGGATTCGCACGGCGTGACGCTGCGCAATTTCACCGTCGACTGGGAAATTCCGTTCACGCTGGAAGGAAAGGTGACGGCTGCGGATCCGGAACGGCAACGTATCGAAATCGAGATTCCGGACGAATTCGGCCATGCGTTCGAAAACGGCAAGCTCATCATGCGGGCAGAAGGCTGGGAAGAACGTATTCTGGGCGAAAATATCGTTTTCGACCCCCGCACCATGGCCACCGCCTACCGCAGCGACGACTACTATATTCCCAAGCCGGACAATTTCGACATACGCGTTACGCCGAAGGCCCCCGGCCGGTATGAACTCCAAACCCGGTTCGTACGCGCCTTACCGCCCGTCGGAACGATCCTGACATTCAAAGGCGTCTTCACCCAGAACCGGCATTCGCCTGCGATCCACGCGACCGCCTCGTCCGGTGTACTGGTCGAAGACGTAACCATCCACCACTGCGGCGGCATGGGACTGATCGCCGAAAAGACCGACAACGTAACAGTCCGCAGGCTGCAGGTGGTTCTGCGGAAAGGAAGCCCCCGGATAATAACGACCACGGCGGACGCCACGCACTTCTGCAACTGCCGGGGAACCGTACTGATCGAAGAGTGCATTTTCGAGAACATGCTCGACGACGCGACCAACGTACACGGCTCCTACGTCCGCGTGACCGGAATCACGGCGCCCAATCAGGTCATCGCCCGCATTAACCACCCCCAGCAGGCCGGGTATGAATTCGCCGGGAAAGGCGACGAAATCGACGTCGTGGACGGGCAGACCCTGCTTGCGAAACACACCCTGCGGGTGAAAAAATCGGAACGCATCAATGCCCATTACATCCGGCTGACGTTCACCTCACCTGTCGAAGGCAGACTCACGGTCGGCGACGGGCTGGAAAACATGTCGTGGTACCCCGAACTGATCTTCCGGAACAACGTCGTGCGCAACAACCGGGCGAGAAGTATTCTGGTCAGCACGCCCCGGAAGGTCATCATCGAAGGCAATACATTCTCATCCATGATGTCCGCCATTCTGTTCGAAGGAGACATGGATCACTGGTACGAATCGGGAGCCGTGCGCGACGTAACGATCCGCAACAACAAGTTCCTAGACGGCACATACGGCGGCGCCGATTTCCCGACGATATTCATCAACCCGCACCAGAAAAAAGAGGTTCCGGGCCATCCCTACGAACGCAACATCACGATCGAAGGCAATCTTTTCCGAACATTCAACGAACAACTGCTTCGGGCGAAATCCGTCGGAGGACTGATTTTCAGAGACAATACCATCGAATTATCGGAGAAATACAAACCTTACAACGACCTTCCGACGATCGACATTCGGAACTCGCAGCAGGTCGTCATCGAAAACAACCGATACAAGAAACCGGGAAAAATCAAGATCGTCGAGAAATAACTGTCTGTGGAAACAGGCGTCTCTGAAGCAGGGACGCCTGTTGTTTCATCAGTTCAAGCGGATCAGTGCGCAGAGAAATTCGCCACCGTTCCTGACGGGAGTGAAATGGTTCAGAACGACATCGGCGCCTTGATCGCCGGCCAGGGATCGTAGCCTTCGAGCGTGAAATCCCCGTAGCGGAAATCGAAGAGCGATTTCACATCGGGGTTCAGCCGCATCACGGGCAGCGGCCGCGGTTCGCGCGACAACTGCTCGTCGGCCTGTTCCATGTGGTTCAGGTAGAGGTGCGCGTCGCCGAGCGTATGGACGAACTCGCCGGGTTCGAGGCCGCAGACCTGCGCCGTCATCAGCGTCAGCAGTGCGTACGAAGCGATATTGAACGGCACGCCGAGGAACGTATCGGCACTGCGCTGGTAGAGCTGGCACGAGAGCCTCCCTCCGGCCACATAGAACTGGAACAACACGTGGCACGGCGGCAATGCCATGTCCCCGATCTCGGCGACATTCCAGGCCGAGACGATGATGCGCCGCGACTCGGGATTGTGCCGTATCAGTTCGACCGCCTGCGCGATCTGGTCGATGAAGCGCCCGTCGGGCTTGGGCCAGCTGCGCCACTGATAGCCGTACACATGGTTCAGGTCGCCGAACCGATACCCTTCGACAGGCGATTCGACACCGTCCTGTGCCGCACGCAGGAACGTATCCCGGTCGACGGGCAGCACGCCATGGCGCACGCAGAGTTCGTTGTAATAGCGGAAAGCGTCGTTGTCCCAGATATGGACGCCGTTGTCCACGAGGTACTTGATATTGGTATCGCCCGCCAGGAACCACAGCAATTCGTGGATCACGCCTTTCAGGAATACTTTTTTGGTCGTCAGCAGCGGGAAGCCTTCGGAGAGGTCGAAACGCATCTGGTGTCCGAAGACACCTTTGGTGCCGGTGCCGGTACGATCGCCGCGGACGACGCCCTCGGCTTTGATCCGCCGCAGCAGGTCGAGGTATTGTTTCATCTCTCCAGCATTTTTAAAGTCATTCCGCCCGATGCGTCCAGCACGGCGCACGAAGGGTATTTCTCCCAACACCCCAGATTTATCACATGCAGGCCCTGCCCGCGGTAGTCGCGCGGGAAATGCATGTGCCCGAAGACGAAGTGGTCGACGTCGTGCTCGGCGGCATACCGGCGGGCATATTCGATCAGCGGCTCGGTAAGCGAAACGTCGAGTTCCTCGGCACCGTGCGATTTGCGCGACTTGCCGCTCCACCAGTGCCCGAAGCGCATCGCCAGATCGGGATGCAGCAGCCACGAAAAGAGCCAGCGCAACGTCCGCGAGCGGAATACCGTATTGAGGAATTTGAGCACCGGCTGTCCGTCGATGTTCATGTTGTCGCCGTGGGCGATGAAGACGTTTTTACCGTTCAGGCAGAATTGCTGCGGCGAGGTATGTATCTCGACGCCGCACTCGCGGGCGAGGTAATCGCCGACCCACATGTCGTGATTTCCCGTAAAGAATACCACCCGGATACCGCGGTCGGTCAGTTCGGCCAGTTTGCCGAGCGTCCGCACGAAGCCCTTGGGCACCACGCCCCGGTATTCGAACCAGAAGTCGAAGACGTCACCCACCAGGAAAATCGCCTCCGCATCCTGCGCCGCATCGTCGAGCCAGCGCACGAAGAGCCGTTCGGTCTGCTGCGCAAACGCCTCGCCACCTGCGCCCAGGTGGATATCCGATGCGAAATAGTACATCAACGGGTCAGTTCATCGAGTTTTTGTTCGAGGCTCTTGCCGTAAATATCCTTCCCGACGATATTCCCCTCCTTGTCGATCAGGAAATTGGCCGGGAGTTTCTGCACGTTGTAAAGTCCCAGCGACGACGATGCGCGCCCGCGCAGGTCGCTCACCGAAACCCAGGGAAGCTGCTGCTCCTGCACGGCCGAAATCCACAGGGGCTTCGACGTGTCGATGGCAACCTGGTAGACCTCGAATGCGACCGGGGCGTCGGCATATTTCTTATAGACCTCCTTCAGTTCGGCATTGAGCGTATTGCTGTTGCCCAGCTCGGCCGACCAGAAATCGAGCAGCACGACTTTCCCCGCGAGCGACGAGAGGCGTACCTTCTTGCCGTAGATGTCCGACAGCTCGAGGTCGGGATACCCCGCCTCGGTAATCTGGGACGACAGGCTGATGCGGGCGTCCATGCGGGCGATCTCCCCCATGAGCGATTGCAGGTAGGGCGATTCGGGATAAGTCTGTTCGATGGCCTCGGCCACCGTGCGGTAATAAACCACGTCGCTGTCGCCGTTGAACAGGTATGTATCCCCGGGCAACCGCTGGTAAAGGGCATAGACCGCCGCCAGCGACGCTTTATTCTCGATGATGAAGCGCAACTGTTCGCGGCGGATACGGTAATATTCGGCCGTGTACTCCTTTACCAGTGCCTGGCGGTCTTCCTCGGACAGCGTTGCCTTGGCAAACTGCGAGGCGATGTTATCCAGCCGCTGCGCGCCCGAAACGAAAGCCTGGTAGAACTGCCGCAGCAGTTCCGACTCCTTCGAACCTTCGACCGTATAGTTGCGTACGACGCTCCCCACCGAATTCAGGGAAAGTTTCTCGCCGCCGGCGAGGAACAGCGGAATGCGTTCGCCGTTATATATTATATTATAAAGCGACGGGGTCTTCGTCACGCCCTTCAACTCGAAACGGTAGTTCCCGTCCTTGTCGAGCACCGCGGAGTCGATCACCGACTGCGTCAGGGGCAATACCTGCTCCAGATAAACATCCTTGGCATCGTTACCTACGAAGCGACCCGAAATCTTCACCTTCGACGACTGGCATGCGCACAGCATGACGGCCGTGGTCAGGGACACGAAAAGCGTTTGTTTATTCATTTATCCTTGTTATCGCAGTTAAATGCTTACAAATATAGAAAAATTCCGGATATGCGCACTTTTTATTTCGACGAATTGCGGTGTGCGCCGTTGTTTTTCGAGAAATTGCGCCCGTGCTGCTGGTTGCGGTTTTTCTGCGGGCGCTGCTGCTGACGCTGCTGCGGCCCCTTCTGGGGACGTGCCGTAAAGTGCTGTTTATAGTCACTTCGGAGATTATTTAATGCCACTTCATCGATTTCGATCGCTCCGCCGGACATGCGTTTGATGTCTTTTACGATCACTTCGTTGTTGGGATGCTCCTGGTTGTACTCGTAGCTCTTCGTGCGCATGTAGCGGGCCAGGTTGTCCACCGTGCGCGCCATGGTACGCCGGTCTTTTTCCTCGGAAAGCCCGGCGATCATCCGCTCGACATACTTGCCGTAATGCTTATAGGAGATACGCCCCTGCGTGTAAGCCATGCGGCGCGGCGTAATGGTCAGCTCCTGACGCGAAGGCTGCGGGTATGGAGAATCCACATCGAGCTGGAAATCAGACATTATGAAAAGGTGATCCCACAGCTTGTGGGTGAAGTCGGCCGTATCGCGCAACAGGGGGTTCAGGTTGCCCATCACGGCGATCACGGCACGCGCCTGGCGGTTGCGCTCGCGACGGTCTTCGATCAATTGCAACGAGTCGATCATCTCCTGGATATGACGCCCATACTCGGGCAGGTACAACTTGCGTCGTGTGTAATTATAATTCTTTTTCATATTGTATTTGCGGTTCTCCGCACTGTTTCAATCCGTCCGCCGGAGCGTCCGGCAAGCCCGTTGCGGTAAACCGATTCAAGACGTTTTTTCCGACTTTCCACCCCATCCGGCAAGACCCTACAAGATTGGTTTTACACCGCAGAAAGTCATAACTTTGGGACAAAAGTAGGTAAAATTTCAGGAAAAACAAGCTATGGCAAAGGTTTTAATTTTAGACCAATCAAAAAGTATGCGAAACACGCTGCGCGAGCGGCTCGAATACGAAGGTTTCTCGACAGAGGCCGCCGAAGACGAAGAGGCGGCCTCGAACATGTGCGAGAAAATCCCGTTCGACGTCATCCTGTCGGACACCGGGTGCAAAATCCCCGACAAGGGCGTCCCGTTCATCGTGCTGTCGTCCGAGGCGTCAATCGACTCGGCCGTGGAGGCCGTACGCAACGGCGCCCAGGACTATCTGACCAAACCCATCGACATGAACCGCCTGCTGCAGTCCATCCACCGCACGATCGACGACCCGGCCCCCGCGCCCGCCCCCGCGGCGGCCCCGGCACGCCGCACCCGCCGCGGGCACAATGCGCAGACGGAGCATATCATCGGCACCTCGCCCCAGATCGAACATGTCCGCCTGTTGATCGACAAGGTCGCGCCGTGCGAAGCGCGCGTGCTGATCACGGGCGAAAACGGCACCGGCAAAGAGCTGGTCGCACGCTGGCTGCACGCCAAAAGCAACCGCGCCGCGGCTCCGTTCGTCGAGGTCAACTGCGCGGCGATCCCCTCGGAACTGATCGAAAGCGAACTCTTCGGCCACGAACGCGGCGCCTTCACCTCGGCCATCAAGCAGCGAAGGGGCAAGTTCGAACAGGCCGACGGCGGCACGCTGTTCATGGACGAGATCGGCGACATGTCGCTGGCGGCGCAGGCCAAGGTGTTGCGGGCGCTTCAGGAAAACAGGATCAGCCGCGTAGGCAGCGACAAGGACATCGAGGTCAACGTACGCGTCATCGCCGCCACGAACAAGAACCTGCGCGAGGAGATCCGGAAGGGCAATTTCCGCGAAGACCTTTACCACCGCATCGGAGTGGTCGTCGTGCGCGTCCCGGCGCTGCGCGAACATGCGCAGGACATCCCGCTGCTGGTCGACCATTTCATACGCACAATTTGTGCCGAATACCACATCCCGGCAAAACGCATCGAGGACGAAGCGCTTGCCGAGCTGCAAACGATGCCCTGGAGCGGCAATATCCGCGAACTGCGCAACGTCATCGAGCGGCTCATCATACTCAGCGAGGAGCGCATCACCCCCGCCGACGTCAAGGCCTACTGCTGACCGAGGCTCAGAACAGCACCCCGACCTTCAGCAGGAGGGTGCCGTGGCTGAGCTGCTCGGCAAATTCGGCGGAGAACCAGCAGCCTTCGTATTTCCGGAGCCGCTCCAGCCGCTGCAACTCATAGCCCGCCGCGAAGAACAGGTGTACCCCGCAGCGCAATGCATACTGCACCCCAGTTCGGGATTGAGCAGCAGTCCCCCGTTGGCATCCCTGCGCGGTGCGAAAGCATATCCGGCGGCGCACCCGGCATAGGGCGTAAAGCTGCGGCGGCGCATAAGCAGGAACTTCGCATCGGCAAAGAGCGGCACGAGCGTTTTTTCATAGCAGGAAACCCCCGTTCCGGCACCGACCGAAAACCGGCGACTCACATTGTAATGACCCGTCACGCGCCAGACGACGGGCACCGACGACGGACGGGTCAGGCCGAAACCCGTCCCTACGGACGCCGAACAGGAAAAGCGGGGCAACTCCTGCGCCGGCACCTCGGCGGCAAGGAAAGGCAGCACGCACAGCGCCGCGGCCAATACTCGGGATCGCCCCGTCATCGGACACGGATCGTAATGCGTTCCACGATCCGGAGCGCTGAAGTGAGCCCCGAAATATCGGGGTCTATCCCGCCCGAACTTCCGTCGGGACTGCTGTGGCCGACCAGCACGGCTTCGAACTCCTCGCTGCCCGACGACAGGTCGACGTCGGCGGCATAGACCACGGCCGGCTGGCCGCTCCCGTGGCACCCGATATGCCGTCCGCCAGCGGTTCGCTTTTCGTCGGCAGGTAAAGCCCGTCGGCATATTGCACACCCCGGCTATGGCACCAGTGAGGCAGCGCCTCCCTGCGGCGGTTTCCGCCCGCCGCCAGCCAGGACTGGGTGGCGATTTTGGAACTCGCGTAAACCGTGGAGAGGTAGCGCCCCTGCGCATCTTCGATCCAGACCGCGATCTGGGGCGGGTTCTTCCTTTTAATCCCCAGGAACAGGGGAAAATCATGCAGCCATGCGTCGCCCCGTTCCACGACAATTTCCACGCTTCCCTTTTCGTATTCGACCAACTCCTTATCGCAGGAACCAAGCAATACGAACGGTAAAATCCATGCCATTGCCATCTTTCTCATTGTTTTTGGTTTTCATTTTGTTACCTATTGGTAACATTTGTTGTAAAAAAAATACACACTCTTTCCCGGGCCGCGGGCCGGTCATTCCTTAAAAGTCTTGTCGATCAGCAGGTCTATCCCGAGGACGATCTGCTCCCAGCCGGCAGCCTCTCCGATCGGAATCCCGTTGTAAACCGGGCAATATTCCTCCAACAGCACAAGGTAGGTCACCGAAGCCGTCAGGAAAGTAGCCAGCACGGCCACCTCCGACTCGGGCAGCCCGGTTTTCCGCGACACCCGGGCGATCAACTCCAGCCCGGCCTGCTCGCGCTGCCTGCGGAGCGCCGCCACGAGTTCGTTCTTCGAGGACAACTCCCAGCGGTACAGGCGCCTAAGCGTAGGGTCGCCGTGCAAACGCCCGATCATCGTGCGGAACGTCTTTTTCAGAAATTCGGGCAAATGCGCGCGGCCGGGAATGTCGAGCGGAAAATTGATCCAGAAATCGTGCTGCCGGATATAGGCGGCCAGCAGTCCGTCCAGCGAACCGAAATAGCGGTAGATAAGTATTTTCGAGACTCCGCAATGCGCCGCGACGGCATTGACCCCGAGTTTCTCGAAACCATCCCTGCGGATCATCTCGCCCACCGCTTTCAGCATACGCTGTTCGGTAGCATCCCGGTCACGCTCGGTATTGTTGTTCTTTGCCATATGTTACTATTCGGGAACAAATATATGTCTTTTTTCCCGGAATCATGCAACTTTCCGGGAATATTCACATATTCGGCATAAATTGAGAAGAATCCGCAAAAGGATCCGGACTGCCGGACAACCGCGGCACCCGGACTATAACAACTCCAATATCTTGGCCGGATTGTCGACGATGTACCGCGCCCCGGCCTCCTCGAGTTCGGCGCGCTCACGGAACCCCCACGTCACTCCGACCGAGCGGACACCGGCGGCCGCGGCTGTCTGCATGTCCACGCCCGAGTCGCCGACATAGAGCACCCGCTCCTTCGCCACGCCCGTAAGCGCAAGTATCTCCCCCACCACCGCGGGGTCGGGCTTGAGCGGCACGCCCTCGCGCTGGCCGAAGACCGCGGCGAATTCGACACCGGGGAAAAACAACCGGATCAGTTTTTCCGTTCCAGCCTGGAACTTGTTGGATGCCACGGCGATACGAACACCTCGCCGCGCGATCTCCGCAACCAGCTCCGGAATTCCTTCGTAGGGTTTCGTATAAACGTCGATATGCTCGGTATAATATTTCACGAAATCCGCGCGCACGGCCGCGACCGTATAAGGCGTGCGGAGCTCTTCGGGCAACGCCCGCTCCACGAGCCGCATGATGCCGTTGCCCACGAAATGGCAGTATTCGTCATAGGTATGCTGCGGCAGGCCGCGCATGGCCAGCACGGCATTGCATGCGACAGCCAGGTCGCCGATCGTATTGAGCAGCGTGCCATCGAGGTCGAATATCACAAGTCCGGTATCCATCTTATATTCCATAATTTAATGCGGATGCGCCGCACTACCTGCGGCTCTTTTGATCTTCCACCCGATGGCCGCCACCGCCAGCGACATCAGGGGACTGACAATATTGAAAATACAGTAAGGCATGTAGACGAATGTGGAAACACCCAGCACGGTGGCCTGCGTCATGCCGCACGAGTTCCACGGCACCAGCACGGAGCAGACCGTGGCCGAATCCTCGACCGAGCGGCTCAACAGCCGCGGTTCGAGCCCCTGCTCCGCATAAAGTTCCCGGAAAAGGCGCCCCGAAAGGATGATCGAGATATACTGGTCGGCGGTGCAGAGGTTGAAGAAGATGCCCGCGCCGACGGTCGAAGCCACGGCCGAGAAGGCACGGCGTACGAAGCGCAGGAAAACGGAGGTCAGCGCCCCCAGCATCCCGCTGCCGGTCATCACGCCGCCGAAGCACATGGCGCAGATGATGAGCCATACGGTATTGAGCATGCCCGCCATGCCGCGCGTCGCAACCAGCTCGTCCAGCTGCGGGCTTCCGGTAGGGATCGCCGTCGGGCCGAAGCAGCTCATCAGCACGCCCTTGAACCCCGACATGAAATCCAGCCCTCCGACTCCGGCCACCTTCGCCACCAGTTCGGGCTGCGCCAGCAGCATGGCTATGCAGGCGAAAACCGCGGCGCAGAAGAGCGTCACGATGGCCGGGAGTTTGCGCACGATCAGCACGCCCGTCGCCACGGGCACCGCCAGCAACCAGGGCGTGATGCGGAACGTCCCGCGCAACGACTCGGCATACATCCCGGCATGCGTGCCGCCCGTATGATCGAGCGTCAGCCCCGCGATGACGAAAACCGCCAGCGCGATGACGAACGACGGGACGGTCGTATACAACATGTAACGTATGTGCGTGAAAATCGGAACCCCGACGGTCGACGACGCGAGCACCGTAGTATCGGACAGGAGCGAGATCTTGTCGCCGAAGTAAGCGCCGGAGATGATCGCCCCCGCGATCCACCCCTCGGGGAAACCCATGGCCTGCCCGATGCCCATCAGCGCCACGCCGATCGTGGCGATCGTCGTCCACGAACTGCCGGTCATCAGCGACACGCCCGCACAAATGGCACACGAGGCGACCAGGAAGAACGAGGGGTGCAGGATCTTCAGCCCGTAATAGATCATCGTCGGCACCACACCGCTCACCATCCACGACCCGGCAATGGCGCCGATCAGCAGCAGGATGATGATTGCCGAAGCCGAAGCCCGGATATTGTCGATGATCGCCTCTTCCAAGACCGCCCATTTACAGCGGTAGATGCCGATGGCCAGCATGACGCAGACCGACGTAGCCGACAGCAGCGCGATCTGGCTGCCGCCGTTGATCGCGTCCCCGCCGAAACAGCGGATGACCACGTAAAGCAGCAGCGTCAGCACCGCGAGCGGCAGCACCGACACCCACGGCGAAGGCAGCTTCACCGCGTTCTTTCCCGATTCCGGATTCCCATTAACCATACGGACGGCAAAAATACGAAAAACTTACCACATATCCGCACACCCGGTACCGGGGATAACCATTTCCGACCGGAAGATATGCGAGTGCGACTTTTCGGGGCGCATTGTTTTTTATTTCCGAAATTTTATCTAATTTTGGTAAAACATAGCGACGGATATGGCGGCACAGACAATCAAAAAGATCTTCCGGTTCTACCTCGACGGGTTCCGGAGCATGACCGTAGGCAAAACCCTGTGGGCCATCATCCTGGTCAAGCTGTTCATCCTGTTCGCAATCCTCAAGGTATTCTTTTTTCCCGATTTCCTGGCCGGGCAGAGCCCCGAAGAGCGCAGCCGTTCGGTCATGAAAGAACTAACCCCCGACAAATAACCATCGCTTATGTTATCGGATTATCTACAAACAGTCGACTGGTCGCGTGCGCAATTCGCCATGACGGCCATTTACCACTGGCTTTTCGTCCCGCTCACGCTGGGGCTGGGGTTCATCATCGCCATCATGGAGACCCTTTACGTCCGCACGGGCGACCCGTTCTGGAAGCGCACGACCAAATTCTGGATGCGCCTGTTCGGCATCAACTTCGCCATCGGCGTGGCAACGGGCATCATCCTCGAATTCGAGTTCGGCACCAACTGGTCGAACTACTCGCATTTCGTGGGCGACATCTTCGGTGCCCCGCTGGCCGTCGAGGGCATCATGGCCTTCTTCATGGAGAGCACCTTCATCGCCATCATGTTCTTCGGCTGGAACAAGGTCTCGAAAGGCTTCCACCTCACGGCGACATGGCTCACGGCCATCGGCGCAAACCTCTCGGCACTGTGGATCCTGGTCGCCAACGCCTGGATGCAGCACCCCGTGGGATGTACGTTCAACCTCGAAACCGTACGCAACGAAATGACCTCGTTCTGGGAGGTACTCTTCTCGCCCGTGGCGATGAACAAGTTCTTCCACACCATCACCTCGTCGTTCGTGCTGGCAGCACTGTTCGTCGTGGGCGTCAGCGCCTGGTACCTGCTCCGGCACCGCGAACAGAAGATGGCCCGCAAGAGCATCGCCATCGCCTCGGCCTTCGGCTTCGTATTCGCGCTCGTCACGGCGATGACGGGCGACAAGTCGGGCGCCGTCATCGCCCGCGTGCAGCCGATGAAACTCGCGGCCATGGAGGCGCTCTACGACGGACAGCAGGGTGCGCCCCTGACGGCCATCGGCATCGTAAGGCCGGAGGCGGAACGCACCTCGAACGAGGACGCATTCTATTTCAAGATCGACATCCCGAAACTGCTCTCGATCATGAGTTTCCGCGACGCCGACGCCTATGTGGCGGGCATCAACGACCTGGTGAACGGCAACGAGGAATACGGCGTGATGTCGGCCGCGGAGAAGATGGAGCGGGGCCGCGTCGCCGTGGGTGAACTGGCCCGTTACCGGGCGGCACTCGAGGCCGGCGACCAGGCGGTGATCGACCAAATCACCGCCAAGTTCGACCCCTCGAAGCCCGAAGGCGAGGAGTTCCTGCGCGAATATTTCGCCTATTTCGGGTACGGCTACCTCGACACCCCGCAGCAGATCGTCCCCAACGTACCGCTGCTCTTCTACTCGTTCCGTGTGATGGTCGGTGCCGGGTGCTTCTTCATCCTGCTGCTGGGCGTCATCTGGTGGCTCAACCGCAAGGATAAACTGGCGGACAAGCGCTGGCTGCTGCGGGTCGCCGTATGGTCGATCCCGCTGGCCTACCTCGCTTCGCAGGCCGGCTGGGTGCTGGCCGAGGTCGGACGCCAGCCGTGGGCCATCCAGGATCTGATGCCCGTGGGCATCGCGGCCTCGAAGATCGGCCCCGGGTCGGTATCGGCCACCTTCTTCATCTTCCTCGCACTCTTCACGGCGTTGCTGATCGCCGAACTGAGCATCATGTTCCGCCAGATCAAAATCGGGCCCGAAAACGAAAAACAATAAACGACTATGGATACCCTAACACTCTTGCAACACTATTGGTGGCTGATCATCTCCCTGCTGGGGGCGCTGCTGGTCTTCCTGCTCTTCGTGCAGGGCGGACAGGGGCTGCTCTACGACATCGGCAAGACCGAAGAGGAACGTAACATGCTGGTCAACTCGCTGGGCCGCAAATGGGAATTCACTTTCACGACGCTCGTGACCTTCGGCGGCGCATTCTTCGCCTCGTTCCCGCTCTTCTACTCCACGTCGTTCGGCGGCGCGTTCTATGTATGGATGGCGATCCTGCTGGTGTTCGTCATCCAGGCCGTGGCCTACGAATACCGCCGCAAACCGGGCAACGTCTTCGGCGAAAAGACATTCAACGTATTCCTGATGATCAACGGCATCGCCGGGCCGCTGCTGCTGGGCACGGCCGTCGGGACACTTTTCACGGGCGCGAATTTTACGGTCGACCGCCTCAACCTGGCCAACGGCGCCGGAAGCGGCAGCGCAACGGTGATCTCGCAGTGGACAACCCCGTGGCACGGACTGGAAGCGCTTACGGATGTCTCGAACGTCTTTCTGGGCATTGCCGTGACATTCCTCGCCGCAACGCTGGCCTGCCAGTATTTCATGAATAACATCGACGACAAGACCATCCACGAACGTGCCCGCCGGCGGATGATCCCCGCGGCAGTCTGTTTCGTACTTTTCTTCGTAGCGTGGCTCGGCATGCTGCTCTTCGCCGACGGCCGGGCGGTCGATGCCGCAGGCCGGATCTCCATCGAGCCGTACAAATACCTGCACAACTTCATCGAGATGCCTTACCTCGCCGTGGTGCTGCTCCTCGGCGTAGTGGCGGTGCTGTGGAGCATCGGACTGGGCTGGCGCGGCCGGCGCAACGCCATCTGGTTCGGCGGTGCGGGTACGGTACTGACGGTATTGGCGCTGCTGCTCTGCGCCGGATGGAACGACACGGCCTATTACCCGTCGCTGGCCGACATGCAGTCGTCGCTGACGATTTACAACTCCTCGTCGAGCCTCTTCACGCTCAAGGTGATGTCGATCGTCTCGCTGCTGATCCCCTTCGTCGCAGCCTACATCTGGTACGCATGGCGGGCGATGAACCGCAAGCCGATCACCCGCGAGGAAATACGCGGGGACGACCACCAATACTGAACCCGGCCGGGACACGGAACCGCCCGAATAAAAAACCCGCAGCCCGCATCGGCAAATGGCAGGCGGCGATCCCTGCGTGGGAACAATAAAAGGAGAGCATGAAAACCAGCATATTGATAATGGCGGCCGTCCTGTGCGCACCGGCCGCCCTCCGGGCTGCCGAACCGCTCCGCATAGGTGTTGCGGGAGTGTCGCACGGGCATATCCACGAAGTGATAAGCAAAGCCCACCGCGGAGATTTCACGGTCGTGGGCGTATGGGAGGCAAACGACAGTCTCCGTGCCGCCACGCACCTGCACGACAAAGTCGACGGGGCGCTGTTCTATGCCGACCTCGACCGAATGCTCGACCAGACGCAACCCGAAGCCGTAGTGGCGTTCGGGCCAGTCTACGACCACCTGCAGGTGGTGGAAGCATGCGCCCCGAGGGGCATCCACGTAATGGTAGAGAAACCGCTGGCGGTCAGCGTCGAGCATGCACACCGCATCGCCGACCTGGCCCGCCGCTACGGCATCATCGTAATGACGAACTACGAAACCACATGGTACGCCACCAACGACGAGGCGTTCCGGCTCGTACGGGCGGGCGTAATAGGCGAAATCACCCGAATGAATATTTTCGACGGGCATCAGGGGCCCGTCGAGATCGGGTGCGGCACCGAGTTCCTGGCATGGCTGACCGACCCGAAACTGAACGGCGGCGGCGCAGTCATGGATTTCGGATGCTATGGCGCCAACCTCGCCACCAAGATGTTCCTCGGCGAAAAGCCGCTGAAGGTTTCCGGCGTGCTCAAACAACAGAAGCCGCACATTTACCCGAAGGTGGACGACGACGCCACGATAGTGCTCGAATACCCGACGGCGACCGTAGAGATAATGGCATCGTGGAACTGGCCCATGAACCGCAAGGACATGCATATCTACGGCAGCCGCGGATATATCTACCAGGACACCGCGACCGACATGCGCCTGTACACCGGCGGCAGGGAAACGCACCTCGCCCCGCAACGGCTGCCGGCTCCTTACGACGATTCGTTCCGTTACCTTGCCGCACTGGTTCGTGGAGAAATAACGATGGCGCCGTACGACCTCTCGGCGCTCGAAAACAACGTGACCGTCGTCGAGATACTCGAAGCCGCCAAACAAAACGCAACGGGCTCCCCGGTACATCCCGCCCAACCGCCCCGGACGAAATAGGAATTTATATCCCCCGCCGTATGCAACCGGTGCCGGCAGGAACCGCCCCCCGGCCTGAATTGCGAGGAGCCGGCTGCCGGATAACGAATATCCTGCTGCCGGCTCCAAAGAGCGGTTCTCCGTAAACCTCACGGCCCACGGGCCTTATATTCTGCGGGATCCTACGGGCGTTATTTCCCCTCCTCGCCGAACGGGTACTGGTTTTGGTGCACGTCTTCGAAACGCATCCCCTTTTCATAGGTCTTCATGGCGCGGCGGCTCATACCCATCGACGAAAAACCGCCGTCGTGGTAGAGGTTCTGCATCGTCACCTTGCGCGTAAGATCCGAGAAAAGCGTCAGCACATAGTCGGCGCAGTCGTTGGCCGAGGCATTGCCCAGTGGCGACATGTTCTCGGCGAAATTCAGCAGGTCGCCCATCCCCAGCACGCCGCTTCCGGCCGTGGTCGGCGTCGGCGACTGCGACACGGTATTGATGCGCACGTGCTTCTCACGGCCGTAGATATACCCGAAACTGCGGGCGATCGACTCCAGCAACGCCTTGGCATCGGCCATGTCGTTATAACCGTAGAGCGTACGCTGCGCCGCGATATACGAGAGCGCCACGATCGACCCCCAGTCGTTGATGGCGTCCTTCTTGCGGGCCACCTGGATCGCCTTGTGGAACGAGATCGCCGAAATGTCGAGCGTCTTGGAGAGGTAATCGTAATCCAGGTCGTCGTATGTGCGCCCCTTGCGGACGTTGGGCGACATGCCGATCGAGTGGAGCATGAAGTCGAACTTGCCCCCGAAATGTTCCATCGTCTTGTCGATTAGGTTTTCCAGGTCTTCGACGCTCGTAGCGTCGGCCGGGACGACGATCGTATTGC
>OHAJ01000764.1_pt1 | contig 24096 bp, 16 predicted proteins | sample 1577101 | NCBI WGS metagenome assembly OHAJ01 (sample SAMEA3541531, study PRJEB24748) | human gut metagenome | biome: human gut; feature: human-associated habitat; material: faeces | place: China | collected 2012
ATGCAGGGGGTCGAGGGGGGCGCCCCTCGTCCTTCTCTGGGGGATTTAAAGGGGGGATTCTCTTCGAGAAACAGACTTTTTGGCTGATGAAAATGAAATTGTAGTTGCAGTAGATAATGCACCAAATGATCATGTATATCCACAGATGGCAGACTTTACATTCTATGGCGGTCTGTATCGTGATGTAAATGTGATTTCTGTACCAGAAACACATTTTGATCTGGATTATTATGGAACACATGGCATTGCAGTAACACCTATCGTAGAAGGTGCAAATGCAAGTGTTGAAGTAGAAGTATTTGTTACAGATGCAACAGAGGAAGATACTTTAGAATATGTCATCAAAAATGGTGATGAAGTTATTGCTACAAAGAGCGTTTCTGCAAATGAGACAAAGGTTACATTCGAGATTGAAAATGTTCATCTTTGGAATGGCCGTAAGGACCCACACCTTTACACAGCAGAAGTTACATTAAAGAGAAACGATACTGTTTTAGATGAGAGAAGTACTCGCTTTGGATGTAGAACTTTTGTTATTGATCCAGAGAAGGGATTTATCTTAAACGGAGAGCGTTATCCACTTCACGGTGTGTCTCGTCATCAGGATAGACCACACATTGGAAATGCTTTAACTCATAAAGAACATAAAGAAGATATTGAACTCATTCTTGAAATGGGTGCAAACACAATCCGTCTTGCTCATTATCAGCACGACCAGTACATTTATGACCTTTGTGATGAGACAGGTCTTGTACTTTGGGCTGAGATTCCATATATTTCAAAACATTTGCCAAACGGACGTGAGAATACTATTTCACAGATGAAAGAACTTATTATACAGAATTACAATCATCCAAGTATTGTAGTATGGGGACTTTCTAATGAGATTACAATGGGTGGCGGAGAGGATGATGACCTCATTGAGAACCACAACATTTTAAATGATTTATGTCATCAGATGGATCCAACAAGACTTACAACAATGGCCGTAGTTTCTATGTGCAGCATTGATGCAAAATATATTCAGATTCCGGATGTTATTTCTTATAACCATTATTATGGATGGTACGGTGGAACAACAGATATGAACGGTGAGTTCTTTGATGATTTCCACAAGAAATATCCAAATATTCCAATTGGATTAAGTGAGTATGGATGTGAGGCTTTGAACTGGCATACATCAAATCCTGTTCAGGGTGATTATACTGAGGAATATCAGGCATACTATCATGAAGAACTGATTAAGCAGCTCTTTACAAGAGATTATATCTGGGCTACACATGTATGGAATATGTATGACTTCGCCGCTGATGCAAGAGCAGAAGGTGGAGAAAATGGTATGAACCATAAGGGCTTGGTTACATTTGATAGAAAGTACAAGAAAGATGCTTTCTATGCATATAAGGCATGGTTATCAGATGATCCATTCGTGCATATCTGTGGTAAGCGCTATGTAGACCGTGTAGAAGATACAACAAAGGTTACGGTATACTCTAATCAGCCAGAAGTAGAGTTGTTTGTAAACGGTGAAAGCCTTGGTAAGCAGACAAGTGATGTGCATTTCTTCTACTTTGATGTGCCAAATGCAGGCGAAAGTACACTTGTTGCAAAAGCAGGTGATTGCAGTGACGAAAGCAAGATTCGCAAGGTAGATACCTTTAACGAAGAATATCGTTTGAAAGAAGAAGGCGAGGTTCTCAACTGGTTTGATATTGATATGCCAGAGGGATACTTCAACATCAATGACAAGATTGGTGATATCATGAAGGCCAACGAAGGTAAGATGTTCATCGATGAATTGATGCTTAAGATTATGAAAGGCGCTGATGGCGGTGCAGCAGAAGCAGCAGAAGCAGCAGCTGGTGCTGGCAGCGAGGGCCTTATGAAGATGTTATCAGGTTTTACAGTAAAGCGTATGCTTAATCTTATGGGAACTGCAGGCGGTGGAAAGCAGTTTACTAAGGAAGAACTTCTTGAGTTGAATAGCAAGCTCAATAAGATAAAGAGATAGGAGGATATTACCATGAGTAAAACTAGAGAAGTAAGACCTTTCGGTGCACGTGACAAGTTTGGTTACCTGTTCGGAGATCTTGCAAATGATTTTTCATTTATTTTTGCCAGTACTTATGTAATGGTATTCTACACAAAGGTTATGGGTATCTCAGCGGCAATGGTCGGAACTATGTTTCTTATTGCTCGTTGTATCGATGCTTTTACAGATATCGGTATGGGACGTATCGTAGATAATTCAAAGCCAACAAAGAACGGACGTATTCGTCCATGGATTCTTCGTATGTGCGGATTTGTTGCACTTGCATCATTTATGATGTATCAGTCATTTTTGGTAGATGCTTCTTACGGAGCTAAGGTTGCATATATGTTTATTACATATATCCTCTGGGGTTCTATTTTCTATACATCTATCAATATTCCTTACGGTTCAATGGCATCTGTTATTTCAGGTGACCCAAAGGACAGAAGTTCGCTTTCTGTTTTCCGTTCAGTAGGTGGAACTGTTGCTGGTATTATGATTGGTGTTGTAGCTCCAATGTTAGTATATAAGACAGATGCTTATGGTAACCAGGTTGTTTCTGCAACAAATATATCTATTGTAGCTGGAGTATTCTCTGTAATTGCAATTGTATGCTATCTGCTTTGCTATTTCCTTACAACAGAGCGTGTTGAATATGTTGCAAAGCAAACATCTGAGAAGCAGTCAGTTGCTAAGACATTAAAGACATTACTTACAAGCCGTTCATTGCTTGGTATGATTATCGCAGCTGTACTTCTTTTGTTGGCTTCATTAATGTCACAGGGTGTCAATACTTACTTGTTTGCTGATTACTTCAAGAACACAAAGGCTCTTTCAGTATTCTCATTATTAATGCTTCCATGTATTATCATCTTGGCAACATGCTCTACGAAGCTTGCTACTAAGTTTGGTAAAAAGGAATGTGGTGTAGTAGGAATGTTTGCATCAGGTATCCTTTACTTCATTCTTGGTATTCTTCATATTAAGAATGTATGGGTATTCGTAGTTGGTGCATTCGTAGCTATGCTTGGTATGTACTTCTTCCAGACACAGTGCTGGGCTCTTGTGACAGACGTTATCGATGATATGGAAGTACAGACAGGAAATCGTGACGATGGTACTATTTATGGTATCTACTCATTCTCAAGAAAGATTGGACAGGCAATTGCTGGTGGTCTTTCCGGATGGGCACTTGGATGGATTGGATACAATGAACTTGCAGCAGGACAGACAGAGGCAGTTGCAAATGGTATTTACAACTTGGCTACTTTCTTCCCAGCAGCTATCTATATTCTTTGTGGATTAGTACTTATGTTCATTTTCCCTCTGAATAAGGCAAGAGTAGATGCAAACGTTGCAGAACTTAAGAGCAGAAGAGGATAAACAAACAAGTTCATATCAATAATAAAGGCTCAGACTCCGTGCACCTTTGGGTGTGCGGAGTTTTTTCCTTTGGTAAAATATATGTGTATCAGCAATAGAGTCCGGATGGCGTTATCCAAGGAGACCATTCTGATAATTTTTCGGCCTGACTCATACTGCACCCAGCTTTCATACGTATTTCTTCGGTCCCGAACTCCTGCATTGCGAGGGTACGGGCCGTCTTCGCCGTCAACTTGACCCCGCCGGGGTGCTGTTCCTTTTTCGTCATGTTGTTTCCTCCCGCTCGAACCTGATTTTCATTTGTGCGGGGCAAAGGTCCACTTCCGGGCGGCGGGTCCCTGTCCAGCGCAGGCCCCCGGCTTGTCCAACGCATTTCCACCCAGCGGCCCGCAGGCTTGCGCCGTTTTCTGTGTCCAGAATATAGGTGACTACCCGTTTATAGCCCATCGCCCGCGCCGCTCTCCATGCCGCGGCGTAAAGCATTGAACAGGCGTTGCGGGTTCCGTCCGTGCAAAGTCGGTTGACCTCCAATGTCCAACCGTCGTCAAGGTGGCGCGATACAGGACGGCCCACAATGGCAACCCCTACGATTTTTTCACCGTCAGATAGCCCAATGGAAAACTTATGCCCCACGGTTGCCCCGTGGTGTCGGTGGTTTTGCTCGACAAACGCGTTTGCTTCTCTAAGCGTCATCGGTACGATTTCAAGCACGTTGCGTTCCCTCGCTCTCTTGTGACAGCCACCAAAGCGGATTGTTCCGCTTGTCCTCATACGGACAAGGGCTACCATCGTCACAACTGACTTTCCCACACCCGGCGCAATACTTCCGCTGGAATGCTTCGTCCCACGGCGCTTCAATGACGGGCAGGCCCCGCAAGAAAGCGCCCAGCGTTTCCGGGTTCTTCGTGATTTCTTCAAAATTGTTCACCGTGGAACCTCCTTTACGAATTGACCGCGGTTTTGCCGCGGCGTTTGAAGTTCTCTTGCACGCGCTGTTGTGCAAGAACGGGGTTGTATGCTCTCCGCTGGTTGCGGTCAAGCCCGCCCGTTTCGCCACGTTTCAACTCCCGGTAGACGGTAGCCGTTGCCATACCCAGCCCATCGGCGATGTCTGCCACCCGGTCGCCGTTCAGGTATCGTGTGGAAATCTCCTTGCGGTCCTGAAAATCTATGTATCTGTACTGCCGCACCATTTCACCCCGTTTCTATTGTGTTTTAGCGCTGTTTATGGTAAAAAAATAAATGCGATAGAACGCGTACCCGTCATTCGACGTGGTATTTGTTCTTTCGCATTTAATATTACAAGCCGCCCAAATGCCGGAAATGCCAGAAAGGACTTTACTTATGCGGCGCAGCCCTGTATAATCGTTTAAGATAGAAAATCGTCGAAAGACTATGCTGCAGGGCCATATGTCTGAGCGGGAGAGCCCCTATGATCGACCGACCGCACTCTTTTAAGGAAACACCGCGCAGTGAAAGCTGCGGTATTGCCTTAGCAGGACTGCGGTCAGTTTTTTTCTCTGCGAAAGGAGGGAGCATCGGTGAACCGCGTGTTCCGCGAGGAAAAGAAATATCTGATCTCGCTGCCGGAGGCGCTGCAAGCCTGCCATCGGCTCGCGCAGGTCATGCACGAGGACCCGCACAACGGCATAAGCGGCTACCCTGTCCGCTCGCTTTACTTCGATACGCTCGACGACAGGGACTTCCACGAAAAGGCTGCGGGCGTAGAGCTGCGGCGCAAGCTGCGCCTGCGCAGCTATGATCCGGCGGCAGACTTCGCCATGCTGGAGATGAAGCAGAAGCAGGGCGCAAGTCAGCTCAAGCGCTCTCTGCGCGTGACACGGGAGGATGCCCAAGCGCTCACGCGCGGCGACTACGCGCCGCTGCTGCGGTATCCGGAGTCTTTTGCCGCGGAGTGCTACGCGCTGATGCACAGCCGGTGCTATCGCCCCAAAACGATCGTAGAATACAACCGCAAGGCATTTATCGCCAAGGAGAACAAAATACGCATTACCTTTGACAGCCGCATTGTTTCCGTTGAGAGCTGCTTCGACCTCTTTTCGCCGCGGCTGAACATGAACCCCGTGCTCGATCCGTACTGCGTGGTGCTTGAGGTCAAGTACAACGGCTTTCTGCTCGATTATCTTCGCGAGCTGATCAACAGCGTGGATCGCAGTGAGCTTTCTGTCAGCAAATATGTGCTTGCCCGCCAAAACGGATGTCAGACGAGGCTATAGGAGGAAAACACCATGAGACAACAGATCCTGAACCTTTTTACCACACCCCGCGATATGTCGTGGGAGGATATTCTGCTCAATATCGTCCTTGCCGCCGTGCTGGGCTTTTTTATCTTCCTGTCCTACGCCATCTCCCACCGCGGGACGATCTACAGCCGCAAGTTCAACGCCTCACTCGTCATTCTCGCGGTGCTGACGGGGACGGTCATGACCGTCATCGGCAACAACATTGCGCTGTCTCTCGGTATGGTGGGCGCGCTGTCCATCGTCCGCTTCCGCACCGCCATCAAGGACTCGCGCGATACGGTTTATATTTTTTGGTCCATCATTGTCGGCATCTGCTGCGGCGTGGGCGATTATGCCGTGGCCTGCATCGGCAGCGCCGTGACCTTCGCGGTGATCCTGCTGCTCGGCTGCATCAAGAGCGATAACCGGATGCTGCTCATCATCCGCGCCCACCGCAGCAAGCAGGAGCCGATCAAGGCGCAGGTCTACAAGCTCTTTCGCGCCAAAGCGACGCTGCGTGTGGAAAACACGACGGAGGATACGGTCGAACTGATCTACGAGATCACGCAAAAGCTCCTGCGCCGCGCGGAGCAGACAACGCCGGACATTCCCGGCAGCATCTATTCGCTGGGAAGCATCGACTATGTCAATCTTGTCATGCAGAACGACGAGGTGTCGAACTGAGAAACCGGAAAGAGGGGAGCGGAGACGAACATGAAATACAAGCGAATGGCTCTTGCGGCCTGTGCGCTGCTGCTTCTCCTATCCGCAACAAACCTGTCAGCCGTGCTGACCGATGAGCACCCACGCTATCATCAGCATCTTGAGCGCCCCGCCTATACACCCTGTGCCGAGCATGACGGCGAGACGCTCTGCACGCATCTGCCGCTCGTGCTCATCGACACAGGCGGAGAGGCGATCCCGGGCGTGCCCATCCAGAGCGGCGGCAGCGGCCGTGAGGACGATGCTTTCACCACGACCGCAGACGGCAGTACGCTGCTGCGCGCGTCCGTCTCGGTGGTGGATCATGCCGAGGGCAACAATCACCCCACCGACACGCCGACGCTTCAGAGCGTCATTGACATTCGAGTGCGAGGCAACTCCTCGCGCTATTTTGATAAGCACAGCTATCTTGTCAAGACGCTGACGGACGACGGTGCGGCCTCGCGCGATGTCGCCATGCTGGGGATGGATGCCTTCGACGAGTGGGCGCTGCATGGGCCGTACCTCGATAAGACGCTCATCCGCAATTATATGTGGTACAATCTTGCGGGCGAGATCATGGACTACGCGCCGAATGTGCGCTTCTGCGAGGTACTGCTCAACGGAGTGTATCAGGGGCTTTATGTTATGACGGAGACTGTCAGCTCCGGCGCGGATGCCCGCTTGAAGCTCACGGAGCCGTCGAAGGACACGGTGCAGACGAGCTATGCTCTGCGCCTTGACCGCGGCAGCGGCAACGAGGTCAAAAACATCGAGACCTTCTCCCAATACGCCCTGCGAAATCTGCAGGATATAGACATCGTCTATCCGGGAACAAAATGGCTTACGCCGGAGCGCGCGGCGTGGATCGCACAGGATTTCTCCGACTTTGAAAAGACACTCTACTCCTATGACTATGATACCGAGCCCTATGCATGGTGGGAGCAGGCGGACATGAGCTCTTTCGTGGACTACTTTATCCTCAACGAGTTTACCTGCAACTATGATGCGGGCTGGCTTTCCACCTATATCTACAGGGATGTGCGCGGCAAATACAAAATGTGCATCTGGGACTTCAATTCCGCCTGTGACAACTACAGTCATCCGGTCGCAGAGCCGCAGCATTTTGAGCTGCAATACAATGTCTGGTACTATATGCTCAGCAAAGACGAGAAGTTCATAAACGCCGTCATCGACCGCTACCGCGAGCTGCGTCAGGGCATCCTCAGCGACGAGTATCTCTGCGCCTACATAGACGACGTTACCGAATGGCTCGGCGATGCCGTCGAGCGCAACTTCTCCGTCTGGGGCTACACGCTCGAAAAGGATATGCTCTCCCCCGCGTGGCGCAACCCGCACTCACACGCGGCTGCCGTCGCGCAGATGAAGCGCTTTTGCATCGAGCGCGGCGCGTGGATGGACGAGAATATCGACATTCTTCGCCAGTACAGCCACGAATCCAAAAACAAGAAATTCAACCACTGAGCCACCACACCATCGAGAAAGGAGGGCGGCGGCTTGAAAAGATTTCTCATCGTGCTCACCGCCCTGATCTTAGGCTATCTCGCCTACGACACCGCGCGCTACTACCTCGGCTGGTACATCGACCTTCAGCCGGACGTGCCGGTCAGCGCTTTCATGTCCACCGACGCGCAGCACCTTTATATGGACCGCGGCGCGGGACCGGAGGAGTTCACCGTCAAGGGCGTGAACCTCGGCGTGGGCATCCCGGGCGAGTGGGCGACGGACTACGCCGTCAGCAAGGAGACCTATCTGCGCTGGTTTGCCCAGATGCAGGAGATGGGCGCGAACACCGTGCGCGTCTACATTACGCTCCACGACGACTTCTACAACGCCTTCTACGAGTACAACACCGCGCGCGAGGAGGCGAACGAGGAACCGCTCTGGCTCATCCACGGCGTATGGGTGAACGACTATATCCAAAACTCCCACCGCGACGCCTATGACAAGGACTTTCTTGAGACCTTCGTCAGGGACGGGCGCACACTGGTCGACGTTCTGCACGGCAACAAGAAGATCTCGCTCGGGCGGGGCACGGGATCGGGCTTTTACAATAAGGATGTTTCCCGCTGGGTCATCGGCTATATTCTCGGTGTGGAGTGGGAGGATGTGACCGTCACCTACACCAACCACAAATACCCCGATCTGCCGCCCTATCAGGGAACGTACCTCTCCGCGACGGAGGACGCCTCCGCCTTTGAATCCATGCTCGCGCAGGTGGGCGATCGGATCGTCTCATATGAAAGCCGCCGCTACAAGACCCAGCGCCTTGTGGCGTTTTCCAACTGGCCGACCACCGACCCCTTCCTCTACCCGGAGGATATCACGACTTTCTTTATGAAGTGCGCGCAGGTGGACGTGGAGCACATCCGCACGGAGGATGCCTTCCTCGCCGGTCAGTTTGCCTCCTACCATGTGTATCCCTACTATCCCGACTATCTCAACTATATCCTCAACCCCGCGGCGATGGACCGCACGCCTATCTGGGACGGCAAGGCCGTCATCTCCCGTGCGGAGACCGGTCCCGGCACGCCCATCGGTTCCGTGCTGCGCCGATCGGACTTCTACGATGAGACCGGCGCGGCGAACACCTACCTTGCCTATCTGCGCGCCCTGCGGCGGCATCACACGATGCCCGTCGTCATCTCCGAGTTCGGCGTTTCCACCGGGCGCGGCATGGCGCAGATCGACCGGAACACCGGACGCAATCAGGGCCATATGTCCGAGCAGGAGCAGGGGCAGGCGCTCGTGGACTGCTGGCGCGACATCACCGCGGCAAACTGCGCGGGCGGCTGCGTCTTTACCTGGCAGGACGAGTGGTTCAAGCGCACCTGGAACACCATGCACGCGGTGAACCTGCAGCGCACGCCCTACTGGAGTGACTACCAGACCAACGAGCAGTATTTCGGTCTGCTCTCCTTCGACCCCGGCGAGGAGGAAAGCGTCTGCTATGCGGACGGCGACCTCTCGGAGTGGACGGAGGAGGATAAACTCTTCGATACCGGCACGCGCGCCCTTTCGATGAAATACGACGAGAAGTTCATCTATCTGCTTGCCTATGAAAAGGGCTTTGCGAACGGACAGAAAACGCTCTACATCCCCATCGACACCACGCCCAAGACGGGCAGCACCTACTGCGAAAACTTCGGCCTGCGCTTTGAGGACCCGGTGGACTTCGTCCTCGCCATCGACGGCAGGGACAACAGCCGCCTCCTGGTGCAGGAGCGCTACGAGGTGCTGCGCGCCATGTTCTACCACGAAACGCACGACGCGGACGCCTACCTTGACCCGCCCGACGCGGACACGCCGCTCTTCAAGCCCATCGAATTGATGCTCCAGACGGCGACGCCGCTGCTCACGGGCAACTGGCAGGCAAGCTCTGAGACCTACGAGACGGGCGATCTTGCCTACGGCAACGCGAACCCCGCCGCGCCGGACTACGATTCCCTCGCGGACTTCATCTTCGCGGGCGACTATGTGGAGCTGAAGCTCCCCTGGCAGCTTCTGAACTTTTCAGACCCCTCGCGCATGACCATCCACGACGATTACTATGAAAACTACGGTGTGGACTACATCACCATCGACACGATGTACCTTGGTCTTACCGACGGCGCGGCGCAGGAGCGCACGCCGCTCTATCCCGCGGCGCTCAAGGGCTGGGGCAATACGGTCAGCTATCACGAGCGGCTCAAGCCCTCGTACTACATTCTGCAAAAGCTCTGGCAGTAAAATACACGAGAAAGGAAGAACGCCGGTGTTTGTTCAAATCCTGATCTACGTCTATCTCGGCATCTGCGCCGGCATGATCCTCTTTAACATTGTAACGGCGCTCCTTTCGCAGCGCAGGGAGCATCGGTCCTTCCGCGACGGCATCCGCCTTGAGCTGACGGTCTCGCAGGAGCTTGACCGTCTCGCGGAGACCGGAACGGTCAGCGAGAGGCATCTGCGCTTCATGGAGCGCAGACTGCGCCGCGTGAACGGCATGGCGGCCTTTGACGCCGCGCTGGAGTGCCTGTGCGTGAGGCGGCCAGAGCTGACCCGCTCCTATCTGACGGCGCTTAACGGTGTGATGATCACGCTGGCAGAGGATTACTGCCGCCGCGATGAGATCGAGGCGGCGTATTTTCCGTATATCATCCGGAAATACCGGCTTCTCGACGGGCAGGAGAACGAGGCGCTGAAAACGATGCTGCTCGACCTGTTGCATGAATCGAGCATCTACTGCCGCGAGAATGCCATGCAGGCGCTCTACACGGCGGGCGATCCCGCCGTCCTTGTGCGTGCGCTGCGGATCATCGACGCAAGCAGCCTCTATTATCACAGCAAGCTCCTCTCCGACGGCTTGCTGAACTACACGGGCGACACATGGGAGCTTGCCGACGCGCTTTGGGAGGAGTTTGATGCGTTTCAGCCGTGGATGCAGGTGACGCTGCTCAACTATTTCCGCTTTTCCTCCGGCGCATACTGCGAGAAAATACACGCGCTCCTCAACGATCCCGCGCAGGACGACGAGGTGCGCTTTGCCTGTCTGCGCTATCTTGGCCGCTATCCCTATCCGCCCGCCTACGCCGATCTGCTGCGCTATGCGACGCCCTCGAAAAACGCGCGCTGGGAGTATGCAGCCATCGCCTCGTCGGTGCTGGCGAGCTATCCCGGGGCGGAGACTGCGGCGGTGCTGGAGAGGAACCTCTATCATCCCAACTGGTATATCCGCTTCAACGCGTCAAAAAGTCTGGAGCAGCTCGGCTTCGGCTACCGCGATCTGATCGACGTGATCGAGGGGCACGACCGCTACGCCTCCGAGATCCTGCGCTATCGCTTTGATGTGCGGGAGCTGGAGGAGCGAAAGGAGGACGCAGTATGTACGACGGTATAAAGCTGTTTCTTGAGTGGGTGGGCTATTTCTTTATCGCTTATCTGATCGGCTACTCGACCTTTCTGTTTCTGTCGGTCGTCGTCGGCTCACTTGAGCTGTACAAGCACCGCCGGCAGGAAATGTTCAAAAGCATTCTGCCCTCGGATTACTACCTGCCCATCAGTATCATCGTTCCCGCCTACAATGAGGAGGTCACCGTGGCAGACACCGTGCGCTCGCTGCTGACGCTGGAATACCGCGCCTATGAGATCATCGTGGTGGACGACGGATCGAAGGACCGCACCTCGGAGGTGTTGGCCGAGACATTTGATATGCACCTTGTTCACCGGCCCATTCGCCGGCAGATCAACTGTCAGCGCGAGGAATACGTCTATGAGACACGCGCACAGAAGGTACCGGTGACGCTCATCCGAAAAAAGAACGGCGGCAAGGCAGACGCGCTGAACATGGGCATCAACGCCGCAAATTTCCCGTACTTTATCTGCATGGACGCGGACTCCGTGCTGCAATACGACTCTCTGCGCCGCATCGCCCAGCCGGTGCTGGAGGACGGCAAGGTGGTGGCGGTGGGCGGCATCGTCCGCATCTCCAACGATGTTGAGCTGGAAAACGGGCGCGTCAAACGCTACCGCCTGCCGCGCAGCATCCTCGCTTTCATGCAGGTGCTGGAGTACGACCGCTCCTTCCTCGCCTCGCGCATCCTCTTTGACCGCTTCAACGGCTCGCTCATCATTTCCGGCGCGTTCGGACTGTTCAAAAAGGACACGGTCATCGCCGTGGGCGGCTACGACAACAAGACCATGGGCGAGGATATGGAGCTGGTGGTCAAGCTGCACGAATACTGCACAATCAACGGCATCGACTATGCCATCCGCTACGCCACCGACGCCATCTGCTGGACGCAGGTGCCCGAGCGGCTGCGCGATCTGTGCAAGCAGCGCAAGCGCTGGCATCTGGGCCTGTTCCAGAGTATGTACAAGCATCGCGTCATGTTTTCCAATCACAGGTTCGGCGCGGTGAGCTTTGTATCCTATCTCTATTTCCTCATCTATGAGCTGCTCTCGCCGTTTATCGAGGTCTTCGGCGTGTTCACGATGGTGCTCGCATGGTGGTGCGACCTCATCAACGTGCCGTTCATGCTGCTCTTCTTCCTCATCTACGCCGTCTTCGGCGGGGTCCTGACGCTTACCGCCTTTTTCTCGCGCATCTATACGGCGGATCTGAGCGTGTCGTTCCGGGATGGGGTGAAGGCGGTGTGTCTGTGTCTCTTTGAGCTGGTGTTCCTGCGCTTTATTCTCGCATGGGTACGCTGCACGGCCTTTATCGGCTATAGGAAGAAAAAACTCAGCTGGGGGCGCATCGAGCGCCGCAAGATCGATTTGAAATAAAGGGGGGTGTCGCCTGTGCGCCGAAAAAAGCTCTTGGAAATCACGCTCTGCGCCGTGCTGATGATCGGAGCGCTGCTGTGCTGTATGCAGGATGCAAGCGCGAGGGAGACGCTTCTGATTTCGGGAAACGCCGATCTCTATCCCATCGAGTCCTATGACCGCGGCAGAGAATGCTATGTCGGATTGCTGCCGGAGCTGTACGAGCGCCTGAGTGAGCAGACAGGGTACGATCTTGTCTATCTTCCGTACAGCAAGAACACAACGCAGGCGCAGCAGACCGCAAACCGGCAGGCGGACATTATTTCCGCCTATCCCTCCGGCACGGTCGACAGCGGCGCGATGCGCCGTCAAGTGCTGCTCTGCACGATAGAACATGACGGCGCAGAGCGCGCGATATATGTTGGCTTTACCAACGCACTCACGCCGGAACTGGCCGGCGCGCTTGCACAAGCGCTGGAGGACCTCTCCGGCGCGGAGAGCATCGGCGTCCTGGCAGACTATATGAATAGCAGCGGCGCGGAAGCCTACCGTACCAGGTGGCTCATTACGCTCGCCGCATTGATCGCGGCGATGCTTGCCGCGGCGGTCGCGCTGATAGTCTTTGCGCGAAAAAAGCGTGCCGAGCAAAAGGCCAACGCCCTCATCGACCCGCGCTACGGCATCGGCAACGACGGGTATTATCTGAACTGCATGGAAACGCTCATCCCAGCCCCGCTCAGAAGCATCGTCTATGTCTTCTGCATCGGCTGCGATATGCCCTCGCTCGAACGGCGCTTTGGCGAGGCGGAGCGCGAGGAGATCTTCTCCCGCGCGGCGGAGTATCTGCGCCTTGACTGCGGACGCGAGGAATACCTCGCCTGCGTGGGGCGCGGGATGTTCGCGCTCGTGTGTCAGTGCGGCAGCCGCGAGGCGGCACAGCAGCGCGCCGAGGGGCTTATCCGCGGGCTGGACGGCTACCTTGCGGGCTTCCGCGCCGAATATGCCGGCGCGTTCCGCGCGGGCATCTGCTCGCTGTCGGAAAACCCCGACTGCGGCGCCGAGGCTGCGCTCTACAACGCGCGCCAGGGCTGTGCCCACGCGTTCCGTACGGAAACGCCCTGCGCGTTCAGCACGCGCGGCATGATCGACGAGAGCGAGCAGCTCGAGCGTCTGCGCGGCAGCATGAGCAAGGCGGTGGAAAAGGGCGAATTTGAGCCGTACCTCCAGTTCGTCGTCGATCGCGCCGGCACGGTCGTCGGCGCGGAGGCCGTCTCGCGCTGGCAAAATCCGGAGGAGGGACTGCTCAAGCCCTCAAAATACATCGACCTGATGATCCGCGCCGGCACGATCACCGAGCTGGATCTCTATATGCTCCGCTGCGCGTGCGTGCAGCTCCAGACGTGGAAGCGGGAGGGGCGCGGGACGCTGTGGCTCTCGTGCAACTTCACGCGCCAGTCCATCGCAGACGAAAAGATCCTCGCGCGCGTGCGCGAGATCATCGAGCAGTACGACTTTACGCGCGACCGACTTGTGGTGGAGCTGACGGAGGACTCCTACGCGCGCGACCGCGAGGCGGCGCTGCGGACGATCGAGGGGCTGCACGCGATGGGGCTTCGCATCGTGCTGGACGATATCGGCGCGGGCTATTCCTCGCTCTCCGACCTGAGCACCTACCCAATCGACGGCGTGAAGATCGACCGCAGCATCGTGATCGAGTCCGCCTTGCCGCGTGCCCACGCGCTGCTGGAGGGCATGATCCGTCTTTCGCACGACATGGGCATCCGCGTGCTGTGCGAGGGCGTGGAGAACAAGGCAACGTGCGACGCCGTGCTTGCGGCGGGCTGCGACTTCATTCAGGGCTTTTATTTCTCGCGCGTCCTGCCCGGGCGCGAAGCGGAATCCTTCCTGCGCAGCCTGGCGGCGCGCGACAGGGAGGAAGGATAAAGGAGAAATGAACATGGTCAACAAAAAACGAGTAGGCATGATGGTGGCGGTCACGCTCCTGACCGGCGTGCTGCTCTTCGGTTCGGTCTTTTTCCTCGTCCGGCGGGCGAATCGTGAGATCACACAGCGCTCCTTTGACGAATTGGCTACCGCGACGCGCCAGATCGCAAAGGATCTTGTCGACGCGGCGAACGCGGACCAGACCATCCTCTCCGCCATGGCGGAGCTGATCGCGGGGCATGACGAGCGTGACAATGACGCGGTGCTGCGCATCATGAAATCCTTCAGCCTCAGTGAGACCTTTGTCTCCACCGTCGCGCTGCTGCGGCCCGACGGCACGCTGCTGCTGACCGACGGCACCCGCTACGACGTTTCCGGCGCATTCGATTTTGAAACAGAGGCGGCGCGGGGCGCGTACATCTCAGACCGCGTGACAAGCTACTTTGCGCCGGAAAAGCTGGTGGTGCGCAACGTCGTGCCGGTGGTGCGCGACGGCGAGACCGTCGCCATCCTCTACGGCGTCGTCCCCCTGCAGGAGCTTTCCCGAAACTATCAGATCGACCCCTACAACGGCAATGCCTTCCTCCTTCTTGTGGACGGCAACAACGGCGACATCCTGCTGGATACCTGGCATGACTCGCTCGGCAACATCTCGGAGCTGCGTGGCCGCAAAATGCTCAAGGGCTACACCTACGAGGAGGCGATGGAAAAAATCCCCAACGGCATCGGCGGCGATATGTGCACCGTCTCCCGCTCCACGGGGCTGACGCTCTACCTGCACTACGAGCCGGTCGGCATCAACAACTGGAGCGTCGTGCTCGGCGTGAGCGAGGCGGAGACGCTGGCGGGCACGCGCGGCGTGGTGGAGACGCTTTCGATGATGGCGATCATCGTCACCGCGCTGCTGCTGAGCTATCTTGGCTTTATGGTCTGGTATCTCGCCTCGGCGCGACGCGGCGTTTACCGTATGAGCATTACGGACCAGGGCACGGGCCTGATGAACCGTGTCGCCTATGAGAAGTGTCTGCGCAAGAGCGACCAGCGCGTCATCGCTCCGGCCGCCTGCATTTATATCGACGCGAACGGCCTGCACGAGATCAACAACGAGCGCGGTCACGAGGCGGGCGATCAGCTGCTGCACGCGGTCGCAGAGCATCTGCGGGAGCAGTTTCCGAAGGACGATCTCTACCGCGTCGGCGGCGACGAGTTCGTCGTCTTTTCAAAGGCAGATGCAGCCGTATGTGAAGCGCGTATGCAGGCGGTATCATCGGCGCTTGCCGCACAGGACTACAGCATCTCCTACGGCATCGCCGTCTGCGAGGCGGCAAACGGGCTAAGAGAGCTGGTCCGCGAGGCGGACGAGAAGATGCTCGGGAGCAAGCGCGCCTACTACGCCGAGCACGATCGCAGAAGGCCAAGATAACGCCAAGACGATAAAATGACCGCCGGACGATACCGGCGGTCATTTTGTCGTCCAACCAACAAAACCGCTTTAGAATATCGTTCATGATAAGTCCCCCTCTCCGCATGATCTCAACCCGGATTTTCTTAGAGATGAGCAAAACAAACCCTAAAACAAAAGGGCGAATGGTCATCTTATTTTTTATACACATTGAGGCTTAAAGTAACTGTGATATTGGTGATTGGAAAAGAGTGTTCATTTGCAATTCTAAGGGGTGCCCACGGTATTTGCCGCGAAAACCTGTGGAAAGAGTGATAGGGGTGAAATTTTCAACGACTGGCAAAGGCATTTTAAGGGGAAATAGTCAATAACCAAGGCACCGCTTCTGCAAGAATTTTGAGCAAAAAAAGGCTTGCAATTCAAGAAAATCTCGTGTACGATGCCATCCCAATTTTGAAAGCGGAGGTATGGTTTATGTGCAAAGAGAAGGAAATCACTGTGCTCAAGGTCAGCCCTCATAAGAAACCGGAAGTAGACACCCTGAAAAATGAGTTGTCGGCTCTGCAAGAAGCCGTGAGCAGCGGAGTGAAGGACTACCATCACCTGATCCAGTTGGTCGGCGTGGAAGAAGGCGTAGACCTGCTCCTGAACGATGAAGGTAAGCTCATTGACTTTGAGCCTGATCGTCGGTTCGGACAGGACGTGCTGGTTGGCGATTTCTATGTCGTAGGAACTGACGGCGAGAACTTGGCGTCCTTGCCGCAAGACAAGATGGAGAAGTACGCGGCTCTATCTCGCGCTGGTCAAATGCACGGTGCGAGACAGCGGGCGCAACTGCCTCTATTTTTACCCGGACGCGTATCTCGACGAGGCGCAGAAGCGCGGCATCGCCGACAAGACTGAGGAGCTGCGCAAGGGCAAGCGCTTTATGACGTTCTTCTGCCTTGTGATCTTCGTCGTGCTGATCGCGGACATCGCCGGATGGAACGGCGTGAAGGACTTTAAGACCGCGAGTTTTGAAACCTACCTCTTCCTTGTGGTCGTGAACTGGTTCGACGGCTTTGTCATCGACCTGCTGTGGGTCGGCCACAGCAAGATCTGGCGTATCGAGGGCATGGAGGGCGTCCCCTATGGGAAGCCGTGGCGGACGGTCTGCACCAAGCGCAGTGCGGCCACAGCGCTGTACCTTCTTGTCGCGGCCGCGGTCGGCGGGATCGTTGTGCTGATCGGCAAAATTTGACAGCGGAAGAAAAAAGGTTCCCAAGCCATTGGCTTGGGAACCTTTTTCGCATCGCCGCGCGATGCAGAGGATCAAAGGAGAGGTTCATAAAGAAGTTTGGAAGAGATCGTTTCAGATACGGCTGCGGATCTCCGCACCCATGGCCTTGCAGCCGACGAGTTGGCAGTTTTCCTGCATGATGTCGCCGCAGCGGAAGCCCGAGCGCAGCGTTTTATCCACCGCGCGCTCGATGGCGTCGGCCTCGGCGGCCATGTCGAAGCTGTAGCGCAGCATCATTGCGGCGGCCAGGATCGTGCCGATGGGGTTCGCCTTGTCCTGTCCCGCAATGTCCGGCGCGGAGCCGTGGATGGGCTCATAGAGCCCGTTCGTGCCGTCGCCCATGCTGGAGGACGGGATCATGCCGATCGAGCCCGTGATCTGGCTCGCCTCGTCGGAGAGAATGTCGCCAAAGAGATTTTCGGTCACGATGACGTCGAACTGGCTCGGGTCACGCACGAGCTGCATCGCCGCGTTGTCGACATACATGTGGCGAAGCTCGACATCGGGGTAGTCCTTCGCGACCTCTGTGACCGTCTTGCGCCAGAGACGCGAGGTGTCGAGCACGTTGGCCTTGTCGATGGAGGTGACGCGCTTGCGGCGCTTGCGCGCGGTCTCGAACGCGACGCGCGCGACACGCCTGATCTCGTGCTCGGAGTAGGCCATGATGTCGGTGGCCTTCTGCTCGCCGTTCGCCTCTTCCGTGCGGTGCTCGCCGAAGTACACGCCGCCGATGAGCTCGCGCACGACGACGAAGTCGATGCCGCCTTCCGCGATGTCAGCGCGCAGCGGGCAGGCGGCGGAGAGCTCGGAGAACATCTTCGCAGGGCGCACGTTCGTGTAGAGACCCATGCCCTCGCGCAGCTTGAGAAGGCCACGCTCGGGACGGTTGGCGGCGGGCTGGTCGTCCCACTTCGGGCCGCCGACCGCACCGAGCAGCACGCTGTCCGCGTTGCGGCAGGTCGATAAACTCGAATCCGGCAGCGGCACGCCGAATTTATCGATGGCGGTGCCGCCCATCGGCGCGTCGACGTAGGTGAAGGTGTGGCCAAACTTCGCGGCCACGGCGTCTAAAATGCCCATGGCCTCGGTGACGATCTCGGGGCCGATGCCGTCGCCCTTGATGATGGCAATGGTCTTGTTCATTTCGCCGCCTCCTTTGCCTTGAGCGAGGCCATCAGGCCGCCGCGCGCGATCATGTCCTTGATAAACGGCGGGAAGGGCTCGGCCTGATACGTCGTGCCCTTTGTCACGTCTGTGATGACGCCGGTGTCGAAGTCGACTGTTACCTCGTCGCCGTTTTCGATCTCCGCGCTCGCGGCGGGGCACTCCAAAATGGCGAGGCCGATGTTGATAGCGTTGCGGTAGAAGATGCGGGCGAAATTCGCCGCGATGACGCAGGAGATGCCGCTCGCCTTGATGGCGACGGGCGCGTGCTCGCGCGACGAGCCGCAGCCGAAGTTTACGCCCGCGACCATGATGTCGCCGTCTTTGACGCGGTGGATGAAGTCCTTGTCGATGTCCTCCATGCAGTGGGAGGCGAGCTCCTTGTGGCTCTGGGTGTTCAGATAGCGCGCGGGGATGATGACGTCCGTATCGACGTGATCCCCATACTTATGGACAATGCCGTGTGCATTCATTTGTTCATGACCTCCTCCGGATGAGAAATGTGGCCGGTAATACCAGACGCCGCGGCGACAGCCGGAGAGGCGAGGTAGACCTCGCTGTCGACGTGGCCCATGCGGCCGACAAAGTTGCGGTTGGTGGTGGAAACGCAGCGCTCGCCGGCGGCGAGGATGCCCATATAGCCGCCGAGGCACGGCCCGCATGTGGGCGTGGAGACGATGCAGCCCGCGTCGAGGAAAATATCGGTGTAGCCCTCGTGCATGCAGGCGCGGTAAACTTCCTGCGTGGCGGGGATGATGATGCCGCGGACGTTCGGGGCCAGGTGATGGCCCTTCAGGATCGCAGCGGCAGCGGCCATGTCGGGGAGCTGGCCGTTCGTGCACGAGCCGATGACGATCTGGTCGATGGCGATGTCGCTGCCCTCGCGCGCGCTGTGCGCGTTTTCGGGCAGGTGCGGCCAGGCGACCGTGCAGTCGACCTTGCCAAGGTCGATGTCGATGACGCGCTCGTATTCTGCATCGGGGTCGGCCTCGAACGCTGTCCAGGGGCGGTCCACGCGGCTCTCAACATAGGCGCGCGTCACGTCGTCGACGGGGAAGATGCCGTTTTTGCCGCCCGCCTCGATGGCCATGTTGCAGATCGTCAGGCGGTCGTAAATCGTGAGGTTCTTGACGCCCTCGCCGGAAAATTCGATGGACTGGTAGCGTGCGCCGTCCACGCCGATCATGCCGATGAGCGTCAGGATGACGTCCTTGCCGGAGACAAACGGGCGGAGCTTGCCGGTGAGATTCACCTTGATGGCGGACGGGACCTTGAACCACGTCCCGCCCGCGGCCATGGCCGCGCCCATGTCGGTCGAGCCGACGCCGGTGGAGAATGCGCCGAGCGCGCCGTAAGTGCAGGTGTGAGAGTCCGCACCGATCACGGCCTCGCCCGGGGCGACAAGCCCCTGCTCGGGCAGCAGCGCGTGCTCGATGCCCATCGTGCCGACATCGTAGAAGTGGTCGATGTCGAAGCGGCGGGCAAAGGTGCGGCACTGCTTGCACTGCGTGGCGGACTTGATGTCCTTGTTCGGTGCGAAGTGATCCATCACCATCGCAATGCGGCTCTTGTCGAAGACCTTTTCAAAGCCCGCGGACTCAAACTCGTTGATGGCCACGGGGGTCGTGATGTCGTTGCCGAGGACGAGGTCGAGCTTTGCCTGGATGAGCTGGCCCGCGCGCACGCTCTCAAGTCCTGCGTGCTTGGCGAGAATTTTCTGCGTCATTGTCATGCCCATGTCGCGTTTCTCCTTTCAGTTGCCGGATTCCATGATCTTGTTGATGCCGTTGACGTAGGCGCGGATCGACGATTCGATGATATCGGTCGAGAGGCCCGAGCCGGTGTACGAGCGCCCGTCGGGGCCGGAGACCTTGACCACGGCCTCGCCGATGGCGTCCTCGCCGTCCGTGACGGCGTTGAGGCTGAAGCTCTCGAGCTTCACGTCCATATGAAGCATGCGGTTGATAGCCTTGAACGAGGCGTCCAGCGGGCCTGTGCCGATGGCGACGTCTTCGATCTGCTCGCCGCCGCGCTGGAGCTTGATGCACGAGATGTTCGGCACGCCGTGGCCCGTGTTGACCACATGACTCACGAGCTGGCAGCTGCCCTGCACCGCGGCCTGACGGTGGAGCACGAGCGCCTCAATGTCGCTACTCGTGATGTTCTTTTTCTTGTCGGCGAGATCCTTGAAGCGGGTGAACACGCTTTCAAGCTCCTCGTCGCTCAATTCGTAGCCCATGGATTCGAGCTTTTCGCGCAGCGCGTGCTTGCCGGAGTGCTTGCCGAGCACCATCGTGTTCTGCGGGATGCCGACGTCGGTGGAGTTCATGATCTCGTACGTTCTTGCATTGGCAATGACGCCGTGCTGATGGATGCCCGACTCGTGCGCGAAGGCGTTCGCGCCGACAATGGCCTTGCTCGGCGGGATGGGCACGCCCGTGATGTTGCTCAGCAGTTTGCTCGAGCGGTAGATCTGCTTGGTGTTCACGCCGGTCTCGGCGTCGTAGAAGTCCTTTCTCGTGCGCAGCGCCATGACGATCTCTTCAAGGCTCGCGTTGCCCGCGCGCTCGCCGATGCCGTTGACCGTGCATTCGACCTGCGTCGCGCCCGCGCGGACGCATTCGAGCGAATTCGCGACCGCCATGCCGAGGTCGTTGTGGCAGTGGACGGAGATGTCGACGTGCTCGACGCCCTCGATGTTTTCACGCAGGTAGGTGATGAGGTCATACATCTCCTGCGGCGTGGAGTAGCCGACGGTGTCGGGCACATTCAGCGTCGTCGCGCCCGCGGCGACGGCAGTGGAGTAGCAATGGGCCAGAAACGACCAGTCGGAGCGGGAGGCGTCCTCGGCGGAAAACTCGATGTCATCGCAATAGCTCTTGGCGTAGGCGACCATCTCGCGGATGCGGTCGATGACCTGCTCGCGCGTCATCTTGAGCTTGTACTCCATGTGGATGTCGCTCGTCGCAAGGAAGACGTGGATGCGGGGGTGGTTGGCCTCCTTCACGGCGTCCCACGCCGCGTCGATATCGCCCTTGGCGCAGCGCGCGAGCGAGGCGACCGTGCAGTTCGTCACCGCGGCGGCGATGGCCTGCACGCTCTTGTGGTCCATCGGAGACGCGATGGCGAAGCCCGCCTCGATCACGTCGACGCCCAGCTTTTCAAGCTGGCGGGCCATTTCGATCTTTTCCGTCAGATTCATGCTGCAGCCGGGGGACTGCTCGCCATCTCTCAGGGTCGTGTCAAAAATTTTAATGCGTTTCATGGGGTGTTCCTCCTGCTCTTTTTTCTCTCGCATAGCAACAAAAAAAGCCTCCGTCTCTTCCCTTGAAGAGACGAAAGCTCAAAACTTCCGCGGTACCACTCTTGTTGGCATAAAATATGCCCGCTTTCTGCATCGGCTTAAAATCAAGCGAATGCGCCTCGTTGGTAACGGTGAGGAGATCCGGCTGCGCCTAAACGAAAATCGTCTCAGCGGAGCTACTCAGGGGCCAGTGACATCATCCCGCTCTGCATTGCCTCGCAGCGACCGGCAACTCTCTGAAGCGTCTGTAGGACGAATTTTTCCCCGTCATGGTATTTGTGAACTATGAGATTGAATGATGCTACTATAATCGCCCGCCCCCGCTTTGTCAAGCAGGGAAAAAGAAATTTGCGCTTTTGACAAAAAAACGCGCGGCGGAAAAACATATTTTGCGTACTTTGAACGGAGAAAAAGGCGGGAGAGCAAAAGAAAAGAGAACGCGCAAGCGTTCCCTTTTTTGCCAAAATTCTTACCTGCCGCCGAAAATCAGGCTGCCGAGCCCCGTGGAGGTCAAAAACAGAATGAGCATGACAACGGGCACGACATACTTCATCATCACGCTGTAGAGCTTGGCGCGGCCGAAGTGTTCGCCGTTTTTCTCGACCTCGGCAATGATCCATTTCGGACCCACGACCCAGCCGACCAAAATGCTCGTGAGCAGGCTGATAAACGGCATCAGGAAGCTGTTGCTGATGTAGTCCATCACGTCGAGCAGCTGCGCGGTCGAGCCGTTGGGCAGCGGAAGCTCAAAGTAGAGCACATTGTAGCCCATGCAGATGAGCACAGCCGTCACGAGCGAGTAGACGCCCACGGCGGCGCACATCTCCCTGCGCGACTTGTGGAAGATCTCCATGCAGTTGGCGACGAGCGTCTCCATGACGGACACGCAGCTCGTCAGCGCGGCGAAGCCGAGCGCGAGGAAGAACACCGCGCCGATGACGCGGCCCACGCCGCCCATCGCGGCGAAGACCTTCGGCAGGCTGATGAACGTCAGGCTCGGGCCGCTGGCCATGCCCTCGGTGCCGAGGAAAACATAGACCGCCGGAATGATCATCAGACCTGCGAGGAAGGCAACGCCCGTGTCGAAAATTTCGATCTGGTTGTTGGCCTTGTTGAGGTCGACGTCGTCCTTGACGTAGCTGCCGTACGTGATCATGATGCCCATGCTGACACTGAGCGAGAAGAAGAGCTGACTCATTGCGTCGAGCGCGATGTTCAAAAAGCGCTGGACGGTCAGGCCCGTGAAGTCGGGCTTAATGTAGACGAGCAATCCTTCGATACCCGTGCGCGTCATGCCGTTCTCGTCGGTGTAAGAGAGCGTAAGCGAGAAGATGGCGATGCCGATGATGAGAAGGAGCAGACCCGGCATGATGTAGCGGGAGTATTTTTCAATGCCCTTTTCAACGCCGCAGTACACGACCCACGCCGTCAGCGCCAAAAAGATCAGCATGAAGACGATGGGCGAGACGGGGGAGGTGATGAACGAGGTGAAGAACCCGTCCTGCGCGGCGGCATCGCCGCTTGAGACGAGGTAGAGGGTAAAATACTTCGTAATCCAGCCGCCGATGACGGAGTAATACGTCATGATGAGCGTGGGGACGAGGAAGGTGAGGTAACCCAAAAACTTCCACTTCTTGTTGAGCGTTGCAAAGGCATTGAGGGCGTTCTGCTTCGTGCGGCGGCCAATGGCTACGTCGGTCGTCAGCAGGGTGAAGCCGAATGTCAGCACCAGCACCAGATAGACGAGCAGGAACAGTCCGCCGCCGTCCTTGGCACAGATAGGGGAAGCGCCAGATATTGCCGACGCCCACCGCGCTGCCCGCCGCAGCCAGCACAAAGCCGAGCGAGCTGCTGAAACTACTGCTTTTTTTCATGTTCGATTCTCTCTTTTTTTTCATGTAAATGGAATGACTAATGCCCCATTATAGCAGAAGAAAACGAATTGGCAAGGGGAGAAGCACTGAAAAATGCAGGAATTCTTGCGAAAATGTGAAAAAATATCTCACCAGCGGCTTGCTGATGAGATATTTTATTCATAGCAGAATTAGATTTTGTCATGGCCGGCGGCTTCGTCGGTGAAGACGGCCTCGAATTCCTCAGCGCTCATCGTCTCGTGCGCAAGCAGGAATTCCGCCACGGCGATGAGGTGCTTCTGATCGCGCGAGAGGATGTCCTCGCAGCGCTCGTAGGCCGCGTCGACGATGGACTTGACCTCCTCGTCGATCTGTGCGGCGACCTGCTCGGAATACGGCTTGGCCTGCGCCATCGAGCGGCCGATGAAAATTTCATCGTGGCCGGATTCAAACGAGATCGAGCCGAGCCTGTCGCTCATGCCGTACACCGTGACCATCTTGCGCGCGATCTGCGAGGCGCGCTGGA
>OHAJ01000765.1_pt1 | contig 24078 bp, 6 predicted proteins | sample 1577101 | NCBI WGS metagenome assembly OHAJ01 (sample SAMEA3541531, study PRJEB24748) | human gut metagenome | biome: human gut; feature: human-associated habitat; material: faeces | place: China | collected 2012
AGGGTTTTTGATTGTCATATTGTTGGTGCCTTCTTTAAGCTCAACAATAATTTGTTGCCTGCCTAAAGGACTGAAGCCCTTAGTTTCAGGGAAGAAAATTTCATACATTTTGCCGTTAATATGAATTTGCATATACTGTTTCTTTTTAGCCATTGACTTGTGAAAAACAAAGGTTAATACGTATTCACCCTTTTCGTCTGCGTCAAAATTAAAGCTTGCAGAGCCTGAGCCGTGGCTGATAAATCCGATTGCTTTTTTGCTCGGTACGTCAGACATTTTGATAATTTTTGCTCTGCCGGTAAACTCTGCGTCTTCCGGCCTTAAATCAATTTCAAAAGCGCTTTTTGGCTTGGTGATTACAATATGCTCAATTGCAGGGCAGTCACCGCTGATTCTGTCATGATGGCAAAAATCGTATTTAAAAAATTCACAGCCCCAAGACGCAATTGTTTTAGCGTCAAGCCTTTCGTTGCCGAGAGAGGCAGGGAGGTCCTCACAGGTGAGTGTACCGTTAGAAGAATAAAGACCAACCTTTAAGCCAAGTGCGTTAATATCCTTAATAAGCTTAGGGATACCACGGCTGAATGTGCCGAGATCGCCCTGAAGCTTTCCGTCACTGTCACGAAGGGAACTTTGCCAGCAATCGTCAAGGTTAATAAATTCATATCCTGCATTTGCAAGTCCGCTGTCTTTCATAGCGTGGGCAGTTTGCATAATAATATCCTGGTCAATATTATTCCTAAAGGTATTCCAGCTTGACCAGCCCATAGGCGGAGTTTGAGCAACCTTATTTTCAGAATATTCTTCGTCCTCGCTTATATCAATTGTAAGCTTAGTCGGGATAAATATTTTTTTCAAGGCGCAAAGCGGGCACTTGCCGTTTGCTTTCATATTTAAAAACCAAGAAATGAACACAACAATCAATATTGCCAAAACGGCAACTAAAATTATAGCAAGATATTTCATTATAAACCAATCTCCTTAAAAAGCTCCAACTCCTTTTGAGCCAAAGCCTGTGTATTTTCATCATCAAGTGAATTTACTGCATTTAACGTAAATTCTTTTCTGTTTTTAAAATTGTAAATTATTCGATAAATCCAAGCATATAAAATAAGCCAAGGTCTTCCGTCGATAAATTTGATATAATCAATTTCTTTAAGCTTTTTGTAAGGCGGAAAGAGAAGCCTTAGTTTCGTCATAAAGGGTGAATATCTTTTCCCTTCTTCAAGCTCTCTCCTTGCAACGGTAACGCCCTTGTTTTCATTCTCATTGCCGAATGCACCGCAGTCGCAAAGGTATTTTTCAACATTTTTAGTATCAATTGCGTAATCATAACCTTCGCCGAAAAAGTTGTGGCAAACGGTCAAAACGGTTTTACCGAATTTTTCAAGTTCAACTGCGCTTAAATATTCAAACACCTTTTGAATATCGATATTTGCAGTTTTTAGCATTACGGCTAAATCAAGTATAAGCTTAATTCCTGCTCCGTAGAATTTGAAATGGTGCGCCGTGTGGGCAATCAAATATGCAAAATGAAAGCTGTCGTCAAATTTTCCGTCAAAGCCGTCAAATTCTGCATAATCAAAAGCGCTGCAAAACGGCTCGGTATCATAACAGCTTATAAGCTTTGTGTGCACCTCAAGCAGAACACCGTTTTTAACATAGTTATAAACCGGCCCGTTTTCCTTAACACAGTCAAAGCCGTTAGATATAAGTAATTTTTTAATCTTGTCCCTGTCCTCAGCCTTGATTAGAACGTCTATATCGCCCATAGCACGGCTTTCAGGCACAGGGTAGTATTCTCTGAGTGTTGCGCCTTTAAACGTGATATACGGGCACTGAGCCGACGCAAAAAGTGTTTTAACCTCTTCCAACACATTAATCTGAGCGTTTGAAAGGAAAATTAAATCAAAAAATTTATTTTCAAGCGCATTTAAGAAGCTTTCGGGCAAATCGCTTTTATTCTTTGCATTTAAAACTGCACAGTGCAATACACCTAAAAGGTTATGCCCCTTTGCATATAAAAACAATTTTTTATAATTAACGTCTGTATCGAAAATAAATTTGTCGCCGTTTAAATAGTGGCGGCAAATGTCAATTAAAACCTCATATTCCTTATCCATATCAGTTGAAAACTGCGTTGCCGACAACAAGACTTAAAACAGTCATAATAAGTCCGGCAATAAATACGCCGAGCGAAATCACAAAAAAGCTCTTTTTCTTATCAAGATGGAGAAGAGATGCAAGAAGCGCACCCGTCCAGCCGCCTGTACCCGGAAGCGGTATGGCAACGAAAATCAAAAGCCCCCAAATTCCGTATTTGTCTATTTTATCTCGCTTTTTAAGCGTTTTGTCCTCAAGCCAATAAACAAACTTGTTTATTCCGGGAACTTTTTTTAATAAATCGAAAATCCAATTGATTAATAAAAGTATGAACGGTATAGGTAAAATGTTACCTAAAAAGCTGATAATAAATCCTACAAAAGGATTCATTTGCAAAAGCACAATGGCTGTAAACATTCCGAGCCTGCATTCCAAGATAGGGCAGACTGAAATAATAAACACAACAAGCCAATCGGGTATTCCGTGCGCTGTTAAAAACTCTTGTAAGTTCCTGCAAAATTCCTGTACCATATATCAGTTCTCCTTTTTGTCGGTTGTTGTATTTTGTTTTTTATCTGCATTTGATTGCGACTCGTTATTTTTGTTTTGAGCATTAACGTTATTGTTTGCCGCATTTTGAAGTCGCTTTTTTTCCTGATTTCTTTTTCTCTTTTTTATTATTTTTTGGCGCACAATTTCCTCTTTGTGTTTTTCATAATAGCGCTGAGCTCTGAGTTTGTTTTGCTGTTCAATCCATTTTTGGCGCCTGTACTCGGCTATTCTTTCCTTGCGCTCTTGCTCTTTAAGTTCGATTTCTCTGTCAATAGCTTGCGCAGTGGGAGTGTTTTTATTTACAATAAGCTTTTGCTTAATGAGAAAATCAACGGCTTCCCTCAGTATTTTTTTATCATTTTCAAACGAGAGGTGGCCCATAGCTTGGTCATATGCAAGCCATCTGTAATCGTCAATTTCCTCCTCTTGCATTGTTGTTTTTAAATCGTCTGTCGTTGCAACGAATATAGAAACTTTTTTGTCAACATTATTGCGAAGCGTATATTTTGATATACCCTCGTAGCCGAGATGAATTTTAATGTGAAGCCCCGTTTCTTCAAGAACTTCTCTTCTTGCTGCGTCGTATTTTGTTTCACCCATTTCGAGGTGACCTTTCGGAAAGCCCCAATTCGCCGAGCGCTTATTTTTTATAAGCAAAAAGCGAAGCTTGCCTTTAATACTCCTGTATACTACTGCGCCTGCGCTTGATTCGTAATAGCAGACAAGTTCATATTCGGGAAAATCGTTTTTAACATCAATGTATTGATAAATGTCTTGATTAATGTAGCGTGAACTTCTTGACGCCATAATCCAAATAGTTTTTAAATCCGTGTTCTCCGGGTCTTTAGGAACGAGTGCCGCTATAATTCGTCCGTCGAAATTGCAAACCGTGTGAGTCACTCCCATAACAAAAGCGTAACGGTTTTTGTATCCCTTGATTTGAACTAAGTTTAAAGGATATACATAACCGTTCTCATCGACAGAATTAATAGTTTTAACAACTCTTCCTTGGGCTGTTTTGCCGAGAAACATAACATCACCACCAAGTAAAAGATATAATTCGTATTTATTATATCTTATTTTATATTGTAATACAAGAATTTTATTATAAAAACGTGAAAAATGATATTTAATATAAAGCAAAACGGACAACTCCGAAGAGTTGCCCGTTTTTATTTTTTATTCGGTTTGCAGATTTAGGTTTATGACATTGTCTGAAGTAAATCAACAAGTGAAGCAATAACCGTATCGGTATCACCCTTAAGAACAGGAAGTACCTGGTCTACAACACTTGAAACTGTTTCGTTGCCGCCAACAAGACCGGTTACAAGTGAACTAATCTTCTTGAAGTTGTCGCCTGCGTTTACAGTTTCGATTAAGTAGCTGAGAACTGCGATGAGAGTTTCTGAAGAGTTACCCTTAACGTAAATTCTTGTGCCGTAGGTAGCAGCCTGTGATGCGTCGGTAATTACCTTACCGTGGCTTGCAAGCTGTAACCAATTAATGTCGTTAAGCTTAATTCCAAGCGGTGTGCCCTTAATCTTAATCATTCCAAGAATGTTATTAAGAAGAGGAACGATAGCGTCAGCGCCGAGGAGCGGCTTAAGTGTTGCGTTAATATCATAGATATCAAGCTTGAAGTTTGATACGCCAATCTTGCCGAGGAGAGAGTTAAGGTCAACCTTAAGTGCCTTAAGAAGGGCAGGTAAGAGAGTGTTGAGGTCAACTACAGGCTTGACAGCGTCTATAAGTGCAGAGATAGGAGTGAGGAGATTGTCAAGAATCTGGCAAAGTCCGTTATTACCGATGAAGAGTGCAAGGTTTGGAAGCATTTCAAATAATGTTTCGAGAGGAGCATTGAGAATATCCTCAACCTTATCCCAGATAGGATTGATAATGTCAAGAAGAACATTATCATAAGCTTTCTTCATATCTTCTCTGTACTGATACTGAGTCTTAACGTTATACATTGAGAATGCTTCCATAAGAGGAACAATTGATGATGTATAACCGTTAGAACCAGGGATTCTTACGATATCGAAAAGACCGAGGTATGCGTCATTAAGAAGTACATCAAGTACGCCAAATACAGGACGAAGAACTGCAACGAGTGCATGGAAGAATGTATCTCTGTCCTTAACGCCCCACTTAAGAGCTGATGTATTAACCTTTGACCAAGAACCTGCCTTAGCGATTACGCTTGCATTAGCTGCATAAGTTTTGCCGTAAGCTTCGTTTGTAAGGAGCTTAGCAACATTGCTTGTTGAGAAGTCGATACCTGTTTGTGCAAGGAGGGAAACGAGTGAGCCGTCGCCAACCTTAACCTTTTCAACTGCACCGTAAAGACCGGTGAGAAGTGAGTTAACAATGTCATCCTTGAAGAGGAGGCCGCCGATTAAGTTGTTAAGACCGCCTTTAACTAAACTGCCAACAAGGCCGTCAAGCATAGGAGGAAGATTCTTAAGGAAGTCAACGTCTACGCCCTTAGGATATGAGAAGTCGAATGAGCCTGTCTTATATGCGGTGTAATCCCAGAATGCATTAGTAGGTTCGCCTGTTAAGAAGTAGAATACTGCACGAACGATATCATCTTTTTCAGCCATGCTGATTGTAGTGAATACACTTGAGATGATTGACTTGAGCATACTGTTCTTCTTAATAGCACCAATTGAAGAAACAAGTGATTTGATTGATTTAGCGTTCTTAATAAGAGTGTCTGCCACATAGCGGAGAACTGCAACGAGAACCTCGCCCTTGTCAGCAATTACTTCCTTATTTGTGAACTTGCCTTCGGCATTCTTAGCCTGCGACTTAGAGGTTACAACCTTGCCGTGAGCAGCGATTGTTGACCACTTGAAATCAGGAAGCTTGATGCCTGTTTTCTTAAGTAAGCTGTTAATAAGCGGAACAACGATGTCCTGAATGTTGCAAGACTTGAGGTCTGCAAGCTTAATGTTAAGCTTAACGCCCCTAACCTTAAGCAAGCTTGTTAAATACTTGCCGAGGTCCTTGCCAAGAACCGCTGAAATAATCTTATCAACGTCTAAACCTGCTGATTTAGCAGTTTTAACAATGTTTGTAATCGGAGCAAGGAGATTATCAAGAAGCTGGCCGATACCGTTGTTATCAATGAAGTATGCAAGGTTAGGAAGAACTGATGTAATTGTTTCAAATGGCTTGTCGAGAACTTGGTCAACAAAGCTCATAAGAGGATTAAGAACATCAAGAAGTACGTTATCCTTAGCCTTCTTGCAATCCTTCTGATACTGTGCAAATGTCTTAATCTTGCTGTTGCTTACCTGAAGAACATCAAGAAGAGGAACGATTGCACCTTCATAGCCGTTAATGCCGTTTACGCCGACATTGAGTGCGTTAAGGTCAAGCTTAATTGTTGAAAGCTTAGAGTCGGCATTCATTGAATCCTTAGCTGTAAGAGTAAGAACACCGTTCTTAAGCTCATAGGTAAGAGCAATCTTGCTTGCTACCTTGCCGTCGCTTCCCTTAATATCAAGAGTTGTTGAAGCCTTTGCAATTGTGATATTGCTAAGGTCAATCTTTCCTTCATTAAGGAATACGTTGAGAACACTGTTGAGAGGACGAAGAATTGCAACGAGTGCATGTACGAAGCCCTGCTCAGCCTTTGCGGAGCCATCCTTGAAGCCCCAGTTGATTGTTTTAACCTTCTTCCAACTCTTAACCTTCTTGAGGGTTTTAGCTGCTGAAGAATAAGTTTTACCGTAGCTCTTATCCATAAGTAAGCCTGCAACGCCCTTAGGTGAAACAGTAATGCCTGCCATATTGAGATAAGGTGAAATAGTCTTTGTGTCAAGTGCACCATAAAGTGCCTTAGCAAGTGAAGTGAGGTTAGCGTTTGTAAATACCAAACCGCTTACAACACCCTTAAGATTTGATGCGTCAACTACGCCAAAGTTAGTGAGAAGAGCCATAACTGCGTCAACTGCACTGTCAAGCTGGGTGATAGCCGATTCAGCATCATAAGAAGAAATACCGTCAGGGTACTTGAACTTTAATGAAGTTCCCTTGTATTTGCTGTAAGCCCAATAAACTTCTGTAGGTGACTGTGTGAAGTCGAGAAGCTTGCCTACAATCTTAAGAAGTCCCATACCGTCAAGCTTACCTGTTTCGATATACTTGATGAGCTTCTTAACGCCTGAGCTTACCTTGTTGTTGCCCATAATCAAACCGATGATTGTGGAAAGGTTGTTATTTGTCTTTACAAATTCAACAACATAATCGAGTACGTATACAAGTGTTTGAGCAGGAGTTGTTGTCTTGCCAAGCTTGTTCCAATTAATGTTGTTAAGTTTAATACCTGTCTTTGCAAGAAGGGTATTAATAATAGGAATAATGTTGTTGCCTGAAAGAGCATAGCCCTTAACTTTAAGTCCAAGCTCTTGCTTGTCGTTAACCGTGATTAAATCACCGAACGTCTTAGAAACGATACCTTCAAGCAGCGCTGCAAGTGACGGTGATGCGGCACCAAGCTTATCACTCTTAATCTTAAGAATGTTGGCTGCGCCGTTGAGCTCGTTTGCAATAGCCTTAACTGCGCTTGAAACAACAGAAGCGAGTGTAGGAGTTGTTGTATCGTCTAATACAACGCCGATAGCCGACACAAGATTGAGCAATGTTGTTACAGGCTTTTCAAGGAACTTGTCAAGAAGTGAAACGAGTGGATTAACAATACCTGTGAATACTTCGTCACGATATTTGTTGCTCTTATCAGCAAATTTTTCAGGAGTATCAACTGTGATGCCTGTCTTTGCTGCTATTGTATTAAGAACAGGGTAGAGAGCATTTTCATAAATGCCTGTATCAATAAGAACTACGCCGAGGATAGAGGTGAGAAGTCTGAGCGAGGTTGAAAGACCTGTCATAAATTCATCTCTGTTGCCTGCTGTGATGCCCCAATTAATGCTTACGTTAAGAGTACCGTTGTCATTAACTGCGTCACTCCAACTGTCAAGCTTAGAAAGCTTCTTGCTTGCGTCCTTAATGCCTGTGTCCTTAATTCTTACAGATAATGAGTCAGGAGAAATAAGTCCGTTGACTGCTTCACTGATAAGATTGTATTTTGCTGTCACGTCGGCAGTACCATTATTATATGTATAAGAGTATGCATACTTGTCTGTAAGTCCTGCAACAAGTGTTTCGACGAGAGCATAGGTTCTTACTACTACTGTTGTAAGACCTTCGTTTGTGTAGATATCCTTAGGATTAACGTTACCATTTGAATCAGGAGTACGTGCATCCTCGCCATTAAGATAATATAAATAGGTATTAAGTAAATCAATTGTTGCGTTTGATGCATTTGCACCAATGTAATTTGAAAGTAATGAAATTACGCCGACAATAATGTTACTTGTCTTGTTGATTGAATAGCCGTTTACGCTTGAATCCGTAAGGAGAGATGACAATGTTTTATCAAGCTTAGCTATTGTGTCATCAACGTTCTTCATATCGCTGCTCTTATGTGCTGAAATATCAACTGAAGAGTTAGGAGTTGCAACTGCCTGTGTAGTGGCAGGTGATGAATTATTGTTATTGTTGTTATTTTTGTTATTGTTGTTATTTGACTTGAATGAATTGATAAGTGCCTTAACAACGTCAACAAGCTTGCTTACATTAGTAATAAGGAAGTAAGCGTTATCTCTGTCAAGACCTACAAATCCGCTTGATTGCGGTTCAAATGTGAAGCTGTACTTGCTGTCACGTGTAATCTGGAAGATACTGTTGAAAAGGTCTGTAAGAGCACTTGTTTCGGTGAAACCGCCTACTGAATTGAGAAGACCTGTGATAATAGGAAGGTTCTTTTCAAATTCACTGCCCTTAGAGCTTATTACATTGTTTACAAGACCAAGAATAGCGTCAAGCCAATCCTCTACGAATACACCTACAAAGCAGTCAAAAATCTTTGTTGGGTTTGGATTAGCGGCAAAATCCTTGAACTCTGTCATCTTAGAGTTACTTACTGCGCCGTTTGAATCCGTAACAATCTTGCCCTTGTAGCAATATGTCCATGCATCCTTGCTTACACCGTATTTGTCTGCTGCAAGGTTTTCCATAATGTCAAAGAGCTGAGGAATTGCAACCATAATGTTGTTAAGACCTGAGTTGATGACTTTTCCTCCGTCATCATGGCCCTTAACCTGGTCTCTGTACTTAGGAGTGCTAACGTATGTGTCAACTGCAGTAGTGAATAGGCCTGCAATTTCTGTTACCAATTCATAAAGACCTGCGCCAACCTGTCCGTTTGAAGCTGTGATTGCTTTCTTAAGGATACCCTCAAGGTCGCTGAGCTTAGCATACTTGAGAGCCTTATCGGCAATGTAAATACCTGTAATCTTAGGTACGCCTGCTTCGTATGTGTATTTAACGTTAAACTTAGTAGTGCTTGAAACGTTAGCAAGTACATCTGCAAGAGAACCGCTTACGCCATTATAAGAATAGGTATAAGAACCGTCGCTGTTCTTTGTATATGTGATTGCTTTACCGTAGCTGTCTACAACCTTGTCATACTTAAGTACATAGTTAGGAGTTGCGATAATGTCGCCGGCTGAGAAGTCGGTAGGTGTTTGATAATTGGATGAGAAATCAGAAAGATAACCTGTCTTTTCGTTGCCGTCGTTCCAATAAGTACCGCCGATTTCCTCAAACTTGCCGTCTCTTTGGAGCCAATGCATAAGCTGAGGAAGCATAGCGTTGAGGTCCCAAGCAAGCTGACCGATACCGATGTATGAGCCTGATGATGCATTCATACTTTCAAGCAAACCGTCGCCGACAACGCCATAGAGGAAGCCTTCTTGGTTATTTCTTTGCGAATTGCCGATTTCAGAGAAAAGAATAGGCTCAAGAAGCTCGTTAATTACTACTGTAAGTAATGGAAGAAGGTTTACGACTGTCTTAATCGGGTCGTTAACAAGATTCTTCCAAACATCGGTAAGAGCGTCCTTAAGATTTACGTTTGTCTTAAGAAGTGACTTAAGCACAGCGTCAACCGTTTTACCGATATCTGTACTTGGGTCAACGATATCGCCGATTGTGTTGTTGAGAATAAGATTTGTAATCTCGGTACCTGCCGAACCTGTAAGGTCAACATTTTTACCGTTGAGAATTTCCTTTTGAGCGTCGGTAAGAACGATACCTGAAGTTTGAGAAGTTTTTTTCTTTACAATATCATCAAGTACGAGTTGAACGTTAAGAAGGAATTTGAAAGAATACTTATAGCTGTATGTATAAGTAGTGCTATCTGTGCCAAGGTCGTTTGTATCAACGCCGAGGTATTCAGATGCAATCTTAGTAACAATGTAGTCGTAAGAAGCTGCAACCCATTCGTTGATTAATGGCTTGCTGTAATTATTTGAATTAGTTACAGAGTCAGACTTAAGTGCATTAATGCCGACACCCGGGTCTGAACGTGAAGCATCAACAAGTGAATTAACAGGCAAGTATTTTGTTTTGTCAATATGTGAACGGTTTTTAGCAAAGCCGCCAAATGAACCTAACAAATTATTGTAATTTGTTGAATTCTTTTTTTGGTTAGCTGCAATAAGAGACCAGAATTCCGAAGTGTAACTGCCTTTAAGTGAAGCAGGAACAATGACTGTCTTGTTCTTTTTGTCGGCATATTTATCGTTAAAGGTAACTTCGCCGTCCTTAAAGTAGTTTGTTACAACATTAGTGGTGGCGTTTGCACCGCCGACGCTGGAGAAGAATGCACGCAACTGAGTAAGTTCGTCATCGCTGATGAAGAAACTGTCACCCTCTTGCCAATTTGCATCATATCCTTTTGGAAGCTTAGCATTGATTTCGGAATTAAGCTTGTTGAGGTCAACGCCGTTTCCGTTATTACCGAAACGTACAACCATACCCTTAAGTATATCAGTGTAATACGGAGAAGTGGTTGTGTCGACATTACCGTTCATAAGTGCTTTTTTGCACAAATCGGTTTTAATAGTGTTGCCTACTACGTATTCGATATATGACTCGATTTGGTAATCTGTTGTCATGCCCTCTTTTTGTGCAAGAGTCTCGAAAGAAGCATCTTCGGCAACGCCTAATTTAGCGGCAACAGCTTTTCTTGCGATTTCCTTAACAGTGTCATAAACATTGTTTTCGGTGTCGCTTACTGTGAAGCCCTTAAATGTCATAGGAACCTGATAAAGTGATGTGCTGTCAACTGTTTGGTTAAATGTTGCACCGCCGTCGCTTATCAATCTGATAAATTCGCTTGCTGAGATGAAGCTCTGACCGACACCGAAGTCGTAGTAAATAACGTCAGCCAAATCGTTAAGCTTAACGTTGATACCGTATGTTGCATACTTAATGTTAAGTGTGCCCATATAGTTGTTAACAACGGCTTGCTCATCAGCTGTGAGCTTAAAATCAAAGTTCTTCAACTGGTAAAGTGTGGCAGTATCATAAGTGTCACCGATAGCTTCGCCGTTAAGCTTGACTGTTTCAACAGCACCGCTTTTTACAGCTTCGGTATAACGCTTAGCAATTGCTTCTACCTTATCACTGTCTGTACCTTGCTTTATCTTTTGAGCATAAAGGTCGGTTAAATACCAAAGGCTGTTTGTTGAGAACTTGATAGTTTGACCTGCGGCATTGTAGCCTGAAACGGTACGTTCGCTTTCTTTACCGTATAACCATTCGTCAAGCTGATCTCTTGTGTCTTTAGATAAGTCCTTGTTGTCTTTGTACTTTAAGCAAAGGGCAGTAAGTGAAAAATAATCAATTGCGCCCGTTGAACCGCTTAAGTAGTTATAATCTTCGGGATTACCCATACCTTTCTGAATATAACTTGTTACAAAGTCTGACTGGCTTGTCTTTGCAAGTGCGCCGATAAGAGTCGGCTGCAATATGCCGAGTAAATCCTGAAGTGTTGTTTCACTTACGATTTGCTCTTTTTCTTTGTCGGTAAGCTGCGCTGCGGTCTTACCTAACTTTTTAGCACCCTTTTCATAAACAGGCTTGCTTATTGCCTCAATTCCCATGAGAAGGGAAGGCAGCTGGTCTGCCAATTTGTTAAGTGTGTCGAATGCCGAATCGGCATCAACATTTGTCGTTTTCCAAAGCGGGTTGTCATTACTCTTGGCGAACGCAGTAAATCCAACCGAGCATGTGGTCACGACCATTACTACAGCTAAGAAAAAGCTGAGTATCTTTTTGCTCGTTCTCATATAAATCTCTCTCTCCTTTACATATGATTTACGAACTTGTCGTATGGTAACGCATTTTTTGGATAATGCGCCGAGCAGTATTTGTTCACAGTTTCTACACAAAAAACTGCTTTTTAGGCGCAGGATATCCACACGCGTATTAACAAATACAATATATTTATAACAAATAAAAACTTATAAGTCAATAATTTTATAACATATTTTGAATTTATTGTGAATTTTCACATATTTTAGCATTGATTTTTGACGATAGAGAGTTGCAAAATAGACAATACAGCATAAATAGTCTAACAAACATAATTCGACAGAAAATTGACTGTAAAACGTAATATAATCCATATAAAGTCGAGTAAAATTCTGTTCGATTTGTAAAGGCAAATATCTTTACAAATGTAAATTTTGTGTAAAGTATCATAGCTTTACTTGCGGAAAATCAAGCGCTTTTTAGCGCCGAATTATAAACAAATTGTAAACTTTTAGTTAATAATTTGTGCAAGGTGTCAAAAATAAGTTTGCTTTTTTGGACATTGTTACAAAAATATCATTTGTCGTTTGTCTTTATTGACTTTTTTGTTGCCTTATGTAATAATTATAATGTGTTTAAAGCACATATTGCGCAGTTTTTGGTGCAACGGTTTGGCTTTGCCGACCTTCAGTCTAATTCAGATTGCCTGATGGTCAGAGATTGTGACAGGCTCCCACGCAATATGTTAACACTTTATTATTCAATTAATTTTAAATTTAATGGAGGTAAAAAATGAAAACGAAGGCAAAAAAGTTTTCACATAAGCTTCTGGCATTATTTATGGCAGTGCTTATGGCAGCTTCCTGCTTTACCGGTGCTTTAACTGCTTATGCTGATACTATGAGCAGTGAAAAGACGTATGCCGACGAGTCAATCGAATATAACGATTTGGCGTGGGCTATTCTTTCCGATGAACAGGTAGCTACAGCTTTACTTGACTATGCTGATTTGATGCTTGCCGAATATGGTCCGCAGATTGATAAGCTTCTTGAAAACCTTCCTTCAAGTATTACCCAGTATATCACATGGGACAGCAACAGCCGTACCCTTAAGCTTAATGCTTTTGGTCTTATTAAAAAAGACATTCCGGTACGTACTCACAGTGTTGATGAAATTTTCTATACACTTAGGGGTGTCGCTGATCTTCTTAACTCATATGGTAACTTACTCGGTGATGCCGGCAACCTTAACTTTAAGGCTGTTGCTACAAAGGATTGGAATATCACAAGAGAAACTGCATCTTCAACTGATATTTTAAGAAGTGTAATCGGTATTTTCCAAAACCTTTCTTGCGACTATAACGGCGCTGATATTTTAGGCCAGGTGCTTAGAGGTAACTTTACTCTCGGTACTCTTGGTAACGTTGCAAACCTTGACGTATATAAGATTATAGGTAACCTTTTGGGCTTTACAGATACAAAGTATAAAACAAACTTAGTATACAATGTTGCTCAAAACCTTATTTTTCAATATACTAATTGGTATACAGAAGATGAAATTAATAATTTCAAGAACGGTACTGCAACATGGGTTTATGATGACCAGCTTATTAATAAACTCACAACAGAGCTTCTTGATAAGATCAGTGTACTTGTTACATATAACCAAGAATACACAGATGCTGATTCGCAAACAGCAATTCAGGACACATCTGCTACACGTTATTTGAAGATTAAAGCTGAAATGAAGGCAAGCGGTTCTGACTACGCTACTGCAGCTGCAAAGCTTGGTTATGACCCTAACCTTATATATTCAGATGAGTTTAAAGATGATGAGGGTAATCCTCTTAACGTTCTTCTCTTTGCTTACGGTGCTCCTGACAAAAACGGTTATGCAACAGCATCAACCACAAAGGTAACACTTAAGGCAACCGATAATCTTTTTGATTTCGGTTACAGAGCTCTTGACCTTGCTTGGGATACAGTTCTCAAGGGTACAGTCAAACTCCTTCACGTAAATGATGGATTTGATAAGGGTCACGGCGCTAACTTTGATAACAACTATTATTATTTCTTCGACCAAAAGGGCGAGTGGAATGATAATGATGTTGCTGCAAACTATACACAGGCTAAGCTCGATCAATGGGCAAATGCAGTATATAAGGATTATAAGTTTGACACAGCAGATGATTTCCTTGCTTATGTTAAGAAGACGGTAACTTATGATCGTACAGCTGCCGAGGACTCAACAGGTTCTTGGAAAGATATCGACGCAACGAGACTTTTCGCTAAGTTAAGATACAGCCCACTTGCTGATTACGGCTTTAAAGTAACAACAGGTCCTATCAATCTTTACTTTGCAGAAACAGGTACTCCAAACCTCGATAAGTTCTTTAGCGAAAGCTATTCAAAGTACAGCTCAATGGTAGCAGGTTTTAATGACGCACTTGTTGCAGCAGTTAAGGACTTGTTCCCACAGCGCGACAACGTTATCGGTACACGTCCTGAAATGACAACAACCGGTGATTTTGCAACTATTGATGCAGCAGCAATTAAGTCAATCGTTTCAACACTCGTTGGCAACGCTTGCAAGATGGTTCAGTACACAGCAGACGCTACAGATGCTAACATTCTTAAAGCTTTCTACGCAAAGAACGGCGCAAGCGCTGCTCTTACAGAGAAGAATCTTGAAGCAGCAATGATTCCTATGCTCGTTGCTTGCATTGGTCAGGTAAATCTTGGCGCAGGCAAGCTTGAGAAAATTATCCATCCTTCTGATTGGGACGGATGTAAGGACGCAGAAGCAGTAGCTTATGTATGCCTTAAGGAGTATTTATCATACTCAATGCCTAACAAGGATTATTCAAAGCTTGTTAATATTGGCAGCGACGGAACAATCAATGCAACACTTGAAGGCACAATTCTTCCAATGGCTCGTGACGCAGTTGCTTATGTAATTGAGGCTTACGTTCCTCTTGAGGACGAAAACGGCAATACTTGGAAGACAGAGTCAGCAGCTGTTGATTCTAAAACAACACTCTTTGACCTTCTTAATTCTGTAGTTTGCTACTACGGCGGCGACCATGCAATGGAGAAGGCTGTAAATAAGGGCGAAAGAGCTATGGGCGTAGGTGCTCTCCTTGGTATTTGTGATCAAAACGGCAACAGCCTTATCACAACAAAGAATACTCTTTGGGAAAACATTAATGCAATAGCTAATAAGCTTATGCCTGTTCTCGGTACACTTCAGGGTACAGGTTATGCTAAATTCAATTCAGAGGAACTTATTTGGAACAACATTGTTCTTTCATTCCTTGATATTGGTAAAGAAAATTCAAAGACAGGTCTTTGCGGCGTATCTAACTTCCTTAACCAGTTATTTACAATCGTTTCTGCACAGCCTATCCAAAAGACTTCAATCGTCGTAACAATTTATGATTTACTTAAGGATCTCATTAACGGATTGTTTGGCGCACGTTACAGCGGACAGAGCTTTAAGACAATCGTTCCTGATGCTACAAGTGCTCATCCGTTTGATGATTTCTTCCAGGTTAAGGTACTCGCAGGTACAGACGGTAAGAACTTGGGTGCATTCCAGAAGCTTATCTGTAACTTTGTAGAGTTCGGCGGATACGGTACAAACGGTCCTAAGACCTACTCTGATTCTATTATCAGAGGTATCTGTTTCGCAGTACAGGCAGTTAACAGCTTCCTTCCTAATGCATTGACTACACTTGGTCAGCATCAGCTCAAGATGGCTACTGCTTCATTCGGTTCTAACACCGTAACAGGCTGTACTTCAGGTGAACCTTATGATGATGTACTTACTGTTACAAACAACTCGGTAGGTATCAATGCATCGTACATCAAGGACGGCAAGCCTACTCAGCTTTCACGTTACTATGTAAAGATTACAAGCGTGCTTCAATATGATGTTTATAATCCGGAAACTCCTGAGGAATTATCTTTCCCTGAAACTCCTATTGATCCGGGTAAGAATGCTGAACTTAATATTTCAGTTCCGTTCGAAGTTTCAGGTTCTGATACAACAAACACATGCCGTGTTGTTGTAAATTATGATATCGTTGATGATCAGGGCAATGTTCTTTATGGAGGCAATACTGTAACAGCTTATAAGCTTCTTACAAGTGAAGTAAGCTTCAGAAATGCTCTTTATGATGCTGATTATAACTTCAACTCTACATTCCAGCAGACAGACGGCACTGACAGAGAAGAAAACGGTGTAACCGTTCATTCTCTTACAGGTATCGGCGGTAATATCTCTGCAAACTATCCCGAAAAGATGGTTATCGCTTCTAACAAGCTTAACGAAATCGCTCAGTATTCATTCTTTATGAAGGGCGGCAGTAAGGAAAAGAGCATTGACGGTGTATTCTTCTTTGACAGAAAATCCGGCTATGAATCAAATAACCTTACTACTGCAGCTAAGGCATTCGATGATTCTAATTTAACAACAGTAAATATCGGCGAAAATAACGCTATTGCTCGTTGGGATAAGTCAACAGGTGATCTTCTTAAGATTGGTATGTATGACTATCGTGTAGAAACATCTGCAGGCTCAGGCGAATTCGGCGAATGGCAGCGTAACCGTACAAACGGTTCTACAGGTAGCGGCCTTGGTGCTGTTGACTACTACAGAGGTTATACTTCTGAGGAAATCGGTAACATTTCAAAGCAAAATGAGGGCAAGGAGATTGAAACAAGAACTCACGTTGCATTCACTCTTCAGGAAGCACTTGATGCTAAGATTATTGCCGGTTACCATATCAATGAAAGCGGTATTTATGATACAATGTATCTTAAGACCGGCGGCGGTAAATATAACTATGATAACATCTTTAATATGGTTACACTCGGTACCGGTATTGATGCTATCTATATAAATACCTCAAAGCAAACATTTGGTTCAAATGCTGTTAATAACTACAGACCGTTTGGTTTCGACGGTGAGGCTACTGTTAAGACCGGCACTTATGATGTTAATGTTAACTTCTATAATTCAGGTTCTTATAAGACAGGCAGCTTCCAGCTTGTTATCGGTGAAAGCGGTTCAGCCGGCTCACTTGATAAGAACTATAAAGAACTTGCCAATATCATGGCTAACTATAAAACATCCGACTTCAAAGAGGATGCATCTATCGGTTCAGTTTATGATTTGGCTAAGGATGCTCTCATGAATGTACTTAGCGTTCAGTCAGCTCCTTACACTGCTGAATCAGCTCTTACTCAGTCAGATAAAACAGAGTATGCAGTTACAACTTCAGTTACAACTTCCGCAACAGGCGATCGTGCATATGTTCCTTACTCAACCTCTAACGAAACAGTAACATTTACTGTAAAGGGTACTCAGGTAAGCTACACAATCCCTGAATCGGTTAAAGCAACTGCTTATGTCGGCGGCACAATAGATGCTACAACAGGTGCAACCAGCGGCGGCGTAAAGGGAATTTACTATTCCGATGAGAAATGTACAATGCCTATTTACTCACCAAAGCCGCTTACATCATCAGATGTTAAGAATGGCAAGGATGCTGCATTGGCTAATGTAACACTCGGTCAGGACGGTAACTATTACCTTACTAACTCAGTTAAGTATGCTACAAAATGGGATCTCGATACATATCCTGGCGGCCCATGGCAGAGACCGACAACTACTCAGGATACAAACAAAGATAACGAGCCTCTTTATAATCAGGTTCAATATGTATACAGAAATGCTGAAGGCAAAAAGTGCAACTCAGGCGATAATTGGGCATGTAAGTTCCCATCAGCTGAGTATCAGCTCATTCCTAACTCAGGCGAGATGGACTCAGTAGATAATCGTGGTATTGCTACTCAGGCTAATGACAGACTTGAATATGTTCTTAGCGTAGTTAAGTCTCACCTTATCAGCTCATCATCAACACTCTACAATGAGATTTCTGAGCTTAGAAATGGTCTTGAAGAAATTAACTTTGATATTCTTACATATAATAAGATGGTAGAATATGCAAAGAAGGCTGAACAGCAGTATACAGTTGACGTTGATTACGTTGACGCAACAACAGGTAAGACTGTTGAAAGAAACGGTATGTCTTATGTTGACGCTGCTAAGCTTATGAATGACCTCAAGAATGCAGGTACTAAGTTTACTTATACCACAGCTTCTGAAGTATCTTCTGTTCAGGCAAAAGAATACGTTAAACTCTTTAACATATTCGCTTCTGCAGTTATTGAACGTGGTTACCAGGGCAAGCAGCTTGAAAGTGAAATCAAGTGCGCATCGGGTAATGCTTACTCAATGCTCAAGGCAACACCTGCTACATACAATGAAGACGGTACAGTTGCTACTGAAGCAACCGTATCTAAGAATGGCGTAGCAGCTAACCCACGCTTTGGTTCATTTGATGCAACAGGTAAGCTTGTTAACGAAGGCGCAACAAAGTACTCATCAGCATCTTGGAACAGATACGTGAGAGCTCTTGCTGCCGCAGTTGACCTTGCTAACTATGGTAACGGTTCTTATAAGTATAAGAATTCCGGCACATTCAATATCAATGACCGTAAGAACTATGACGCTCAGCTTGCTAAGATTTACAATGTTGACACTGAACTTCAGGCAGCTGAAATCGGTCTTACCGAATTCGAGAGCTGTGAGCTTACTGTAACTCCTGTTGCAGGTGCTAAAGTAACAATCGACGGTGTTGCTTACTCAGGTCCTGTAGCTGTAGAAAAGGGTCAGGTTGTTTCAATCAATGTAACAGCAGAGGAAGGTTATACTCTTAAACCTGAACTTACTGTTAACGGCGACAAACTTACATTTGACGATACAGCAACAGCATTCCCGTATGAGCTTACTGTTACAGGCAATACTACAATCGTTCCTTCGGTTGAGTCATTGGCTCCGTCAACTCATAATGTTACTGCTTCACTTGTTGTAGCAACATCTTCAAAGGGTGCTACTAACAATAAGGGCGTAAACGGAACATATAAAGTGACTGTTTATGACAGTGCAAACGCTCCTGTTCTTGATAAGTCATTTGACCTTACAACTACTGCAAACAAGATTAGTCTTGACCTTGCACCTGGCACATATACAGCAACAATTACTTCTGAATTTGCTCTTGCACGTACAGTAAGCATTGTTGTTGGTGACGCTGATATTGCAGGTCCTGCAATTGCAATGATTGTATGCGATTATAATAAAGACACTAATATTACCGGTGCAGATGCTACTGCTGTATATTCAGCTGCTTCTAAGGCTGCCGATCTTCGTTATGACCTTAACGGTGACGGTTCGGTAACCGGTGCGGATGCTACAGCCGTCTTTGCTATTGCATCATCACCTATTGCACTTCCTGATGTTACTATTAAGTAATATTAGTTTCTATACTTCTTAGGGGCGAAAGTCCCTAAGAAGTTTTACTTGAAAATTACGATAACTTGTGTTATCATTTAATTAAGCAGAGCTATGGCTTTGCTTTGTCTTGATATATTCGGCTTTTGCCGTTTATATACTATGCCCGCTTTGGGCGGGGAGGCTATGGGCAGTTTCGTTTAGTAAATGTTTAATGTTTCACGGTGTTTGGCTTTTGCCAAAGTTGCTTGGTTTCATATTTTTATGTTTTCTGACCGATTTTGTCTTTGCCCTTCACGGCGATTCTGCTTCTCCCCAAATTAAGCGAATTTTTTTCAACAAGGAGGTAACACCAATGAATACAATTGCAAAAAAACGAGTAGGTGTTATTTTCGGTACACTTGCGTTTTTGGTTTTTGTTGCGCTTGTTGTGTGCCTTCCTCGTACTTCGTATGCTGCTGCGCTCGGAACGGAGAGCCCGAACGTTTATTGCACATACACAGATTCTAACGGCAAACAATACGACGGTGATAAGTTACCTGCCGGTACATATGACGTCAGCTTTTATTTAGAGGGCGTCACCGAGTTATCGGTTGTGCAGGTTACATCAACCTATTCTTCGGATGTATCGGTGAAAAGTGAGCCTAAGGCTCTTCTTTCTGATGAGGTTGCCGGCGTATCTTCGATGGGAACCGTAACGAATGATTCTAATTTGGTATTCGGCTTTGTTTCAGATGCTGACACTTGTTCATCTGTAACAAAAGACGGCACGTTGCTTGCAACCTTCTCGGTTGCATTTGCAAAGGATTGCGACGCCGCTGATGTTATTTCGGTTTCAACAGACCCAAATAAGACTTACATTATGGTTAATTATAATGACGGATTTGATGATGAGTATGCTCTTGTTACCAAATCTGCCGATTATCCCGGTTCTCTATATTTAATGACCTGTGACGTTTCACCGTCAACCGGTCATAGCGTAAACGGCTCGCTTGTTATTATGACAGATGCGAAAGGCAATACTGCCAACAGTCCTGTTTACGGTGAATATACGGTTAACGTATATTCAGATTCAGCTCGTACCGAGCTTGTCGGTACAACCACATCATCTCTTAAAGATGGTGTAAACGCTTTCTCTATTGATTCGTTAAAGGACGGAACATACTATCTTTCAATCTCGTCTGATTATGCAATAGCTCGTAATGACGTTACCGTTATCGTAAACGGTGCCGATATTACTAATGCGGTTATTCCTATGATGGCATGTGATTTTAACAAGGATGGTATAATTACAGCTGCCGATGCAACAAGTGTATATCTTTTTGCTTCAAAGCAAACGGATTTAAACTATGACCTTAACTGTGACGGCGTTGTAACAGGTGCCGATGCAACAGCAGTTTATGCTTGTGCATCCGGTTCCAATTATTATAACGGATTAGAGATAAAGTGATTTTTTTCAAAATAAATAAAGGGGATTTCTAAGTGAAAAAGACATTTAGAAAAGCAATAGCTGTTCTTCTTGCAGTTCTTATGGTTGCATTCTCCGTTCCGTTTTCTGCTTTAGCTGCCACTAATGGTGTAGCTGATATGTTCGGTTCAACAGATTATACTGTTACTCAGAACAGAAAATGGTGGGTTGATGATGGCGTAGATACAAGCCTTTCAAAGCTTCAGTCAACTCCTGAATATCGTGGCTATGCTAATGATGACACTAGTGCTGGTACGGTAGATTTCGGTGCTGAATTCGTAGATTATGCGACCAGTGGACTCGAAGACCATCGTAATGACTATAAGCCTGTAGTTGCTGCAACAGTTTCCAACTTGGGTTCAAAACAAGATGCTGAAGCTGCCGTAGCGAACGGTACATACGCTGATTACAATAAGAAGTACTATAACCAATATTATGGCGTGAATGCTTCAAAAACTTATGAAGCTGTTAAAGAAGCAGGTAATATTGTAAACCCTGCTCATGTTAAAGCAGGTCAGCGTATTGCTATTACAGTTGAAGTCGGCGGTTTTGACACTCTTCAAAACGGTCAGTTCAAGGGTAAATTCAACACTGAATATCTTCAGGCGTCCACTCCGGGAACTGTTACTAAGGTTCGTGATAATTGGAAAATTAATACAACTGCCAGGGGCGCAATTAAAAACGGTGTTTCATACTATGGAGATGCAATACAGTTTAATAGCTCAACCTATAATAATGAAGAAGGCATTTTCTATGGTGCTATTACAGGCGCAGCTGCCACAAACGGTAACCAAACAACTTCTAACTACTTTGGAGTTGGTACTGATGGCACACCAAAATTCGGTAAGTACGGTATGGTTTGCTATACTTATGCATTTGAAGTAATTAAGGATTGCGACCTTTCTGAAGTTTTTACATTTGATACCGATATTGCAGGTACAGAGTTTGAGCCTTACTACAGAACTTCACTCGACGGTACAGGCGAACCTTCATGTAATGCTGCAAATCCTGAATTGTTCCTTATTACAGGTGACGATACAAAAAGTACTTTTGCTAACTGGGCATTAATTTGGACAGATTATGCAAAGGATTCAACACCTGAAACTAAGACTTATACTATTACATTTAATGACATCAACGGCAAGACTGTTGATACGCAGACAGTTAAAGAAGGCGATACTCCAACAGTTCCTTCAACAAATACTGCTGCAGCTGTAAATTATAAGAGCGATAATAAGCACGAAGTAACAACTTACTCATGGCCGGCAGTATCAGCTGCTACTGCAGATGCAACTTACAAAGAGGTTGCTACTACAGCTGAGGAAAATTGTGACATTACTTATGCAGAGACAAGTAAGCATACACTTGTTTCAGGTACTGTTCTTAAAGGAACATGTACTAAATGCGGTCATGAAGATACTCAGACTAAGGACGATAAGCTTGACGGTACAGCTTACTATGCTGCACTTGATGCTGCAAAGAAAGTTGACGGTACTAAGTATACAGCTGAATCTTATGCTAAGGTAACAGCTGCTCTTGAGACTTATGCTCAGGCTAAGGTTGAAGCTTATACAGATCAGGCACAGGTAACTGCTGCTGCTACTGCTCTTGAAAATGCAGTTAAGGGTCTTGAGGCTCTTCCGACATCAGATGTTTATACTTACACATTCGTTGGCGGTAAAACTCAGACTGTAACAGTTGATAAGGGTGCTGCTCCTACAGCTCCTGCTAACACAGCTGCTACAACAGTTGATAACAACGACGGTACTCATACAGTAACAACTTACACTTGGGAAAAGACAGGCGAATTCACATTTGCTGAAAAGGCAACTGCTGATACTAAGGATTGTACTTACGGTGAATACACAACTGTAACTCCTTCTACAATTGTTAAGGCAGGTACTGAAAAGGCTACATGCTCAGTATGCGGTCACGAAAATGTAAGAGACCTTGCTAAGCTTGACGGTACAGCTTACTATGCTGCACTTGATGCTGCAAAGGCAGTTGACGGTTCTAAGTACACAGCTGAATCTTATGCTAAGGTAACAGCTGCTCTTGAAGCTAACGCTAAGGATACTGTTGAAGCTTATACAGATCAGGCACAGGTAACTGCTGCTGCAACTGCTCTTGAAGATGCAGTTAAGGGTCTTGTTCTTGTTGAGGTTTATACAATCACATTTACAAACGCTGCAGGCACTGTAGTTGATACTCAGAAGCTTGCTGCAGGCGCTACTCCTGTAGCTCCAAAGACAAATACTGCTGATACAACTGCTACACCGGCAGGAAGTAAACAGCACAGCCATACAACTTATAGCTGGCCGGCAGTTTCTGCTGTAACAGCAAATGCTAACTATGACGAAGTTGCTAAGGTTGTAACAGAAGATTGCACAAAGGGTAAACCTGTTGTAACAGAGCCTACACTTGATAAGCCGGGTTCAGAAGTTACAAGCTGTACAATTTGCGGTCAGGTTCTCGAAACTAAGGTTCTTCCTCAGCTTAAGGGTTATGATATCACAGTTACTAAGACTGCTTACGGTACAACAACTCTTAACAGCGAGGACGCAACAAACGGTAAGACTACTAAGGTTCTTGCTAACTCAACTGTAACTCTTACAGCTCAGGCTAATAAGGGTGCAGAGTTCGTAGGTTGGAAGGTTGCTAACAAGCTCGTTTCAACTAACGAAACATATTCATTCACAGCAGTTGCTGATACAGAGGTAACTCCTGTATTTACAGAAACAGCTGAATCAACATTCGTAGTTGTATTCATTGATATGTACGGTAACGTTGTATCAACTCAGGAAGTAGCAAGCGGTGCAAACATTAAGGTTCCTGCAACTGCTCCTATCTATCCTGGTTATACATTCAAGGGCTGGGCTCTTACAAACGATGAGATTACCGCTCTTACAGAAGGTAAGACCATCAGAGCTATCTATGAAAAGGATGCTACTCAGACTTACACAGTTAAGGCTGCAGGCGCAACAATCACAGTTAACGGCACTGACTACACTGACAAGGCTGAAAGTGTTGCATATGACGCTAAGGTAACAGTTACTAAGGCAGGCGCAACATCTTGGACAGTAAACGGCGCAACGGTTGGTTACGGTGAATCATACTCATTCTTCTGTGCTTCGGATATCGAACTCACAGCAGTTACAAAGGCTGATGACACTTCTAAGACTCAGGTTGCTATCGTTTCAACAACTCGTCCTTCAGCTACAGATTGTGACGTTCTCTTTGTTGCAACACGTACTGTTGCTGATAATGAGACAGTAGTTAGCCAGGGCTTCGTATACGGTAAGAATGTAACAGCTTCTGACCTTGCACTTGAAAACGTTGGCAATACTGCATCAGGTACAAATCCTGGTAAGGTTAGAGTTATTTATAACAACACCAACGCTTCACAGCTTGGTTTGAACTACGGTCTT
>OHAJ01000769.1_pt1 | contig 23962 bp, 19 predicted proteins | sample 1577101 | NCBI WGS metagenome assembly OHAJ01 (sample SAMEA3541531, study PRJEB24748) | human gut metagenome | biome: human gut; feature: human-associated habitat; material: faeces | place: China | collected 2012
GCGGAGAACGTAGTGGCAGTTATTTTTGTAATTTCCATCATTCTGAGTCTGGTGCTTCCAGAGAATATGGAAATTAAGAAAATGGGCGAGTGATTATTTAGAATTAAAAAATATTTTTAATATAGTATTTACAATGGTTATATGAAGTTATATAATAGGGATAACTTTATATAACCATTTTTTTGACTGGAAATAATGATAAGAAGGAGGATCAAGACCATGCTGAAAAATCCGAAAATGCGGCTTGAGGAGATTGACAGCCGACTGAAAGAACTGCCCAAGGGAACCCTGACCTACAAGACCATCAATGGGAAGAAGCAGCCTTACATCCAGCGTACCATACAGGGCAAGTCCCAGAGTGTGTATGTGAAGCTGGAAGGCAGAGAGAAGATCCTGCTGGAATTTCAAGAGCGGAAGAGTCTGGAAGAGGAGAAGAAGCGGCTTCTGAAATATTATGAGACGCTGAAGGATATCCTGAAGGAGAATCCTTATCTGGATGCCCAGGTAGGCTGCGGCTACCAGGATTTTCGCGATTTTGCCTGCGGCCAGCAGTTTTATGTGGACAAGACTCATTTTATTACTCAGTGGCTGCGAAGCCGAGAAAAGGTCACTCTGATCACCCGGCCGAGACGTTTTGGCAAGACCACTCTTCTCAGTACGGTAGAGAATTTTCTGGATCCTGCATGTGCCGGGCATCCGGAATATTTTGAGAAGCTGAAGGTGTGGAAGAGCGAGCAGAGCCGGAAGTGTTATGGCACCATTCCCACAGTTTCCGTAAGCTTTGGAAGCTGTAAGGGGATGAATTATGCGCAGGCAGTTCGGGGGATGATCAGTGGCCTGTTTAACATGTATGAGATTCACAATGAACTTTTGAAAAGCGAGATACTGGATGCTGAGGACAAAGAAGCATATCGCTCTATGCGGGAGAAGCTCTGGCATCGTGAGAATAATAACATAGAAATGGCAATTCCCGAACTGTGCAGACTGCTGTACAAGCATTATGGAACCAAGCCAGTCATTCTTCTGGATGAATATGATACGCCGCTCTTGGAAGCTTATACAGACGGATACTGGGATGAGATGATCGGAACCTGCCGTCAGATGTTTCACAGTGCATTTAAAGAAAATAATTATTACAGCAGGGCGATTATTACAGGCGTAACGAGAGTCTCTAAGAATTCTCTGTTTTCAGACCTGAATAATATAAAAGTAGCTACAGTAACCTGTGATGAATACAGTGACTGTTTTGGCTTCACAGAGCAGGAGGTAAAGGATGCCCTGATGTGCCAGAGCGTAGACCAGATGCAGGAAGTGAAGAAGATGTATGACGGTTTTATCTTTGGCAGTCACAAAGATATTTATAATCCGTGGTCCATCTGCAACTATCTTATAGATGGAGAACTTCTTTCCTACTGGACCAATACCAGCAGCAATAAGCTGGTCGGGGATATTATCCGGAAGCATCCTATGCGCAGCAAGCATGAAATTGAGCAGCTTATGGCTGGCGAAGTAGTGCACAAGGAGATCAACGAGAATATTACGTTCCAGTATTTAGACGGAGATGAGAACAGCCTTTGGTCCCTGTTGCTGGCTGTAGGCTATATCAAGGCGGACAATGTCAAAAAGAAGGGCGAGATCACCGAATGCGACGTATCCGTTACCAATCAGGAAGTGATGGGAATGTTCCGCTCCCAGATCAGGGAGATGGTCAAGAACGGAGATTCTGTATACAGGGATTTTGTTTATGCACTGATGAACCATAAGACGGAGCTGTTAAGTGAAATTCTCACAGAGGTGGCGTATACCTCCATGAGCTATTTTGATACTGGCAAAGGCCCCGCTGAACGGACACCGGAGAACTTCTATCACGGACTGGTGCTTGGGCTTATTGTATCTCTGCGGGATCAGTACCGCATTGTCTCCAACCGGGAAAGCGGAATGGGAAGATATGACATTGCCATGTATCCTGTAGCACTCCCACCACACAGCCCGCCGAATATGCGCTATGCTTGGACAACTCCTTCACTATGTGATCGGTAGTAATCGTTTCCTTCACCACTACCGCCGGATAAAGCACCGGTTTGCCGTCCTTTTCCTTGAAAGGGTTGGCCTTGAAATCATATTTTATATCCATCATTAAAAGATTTGATCTGTATCCGCAAGCCCTTTCTGCTCTATGGTTAAGGGTTCTCTTCCTTTTGTATTCTATCTCCATAAGCTTTGGACTTGACTCCAAAGGCTATGGAGTTATCTCCAAAGGTTATGGAGTCAACTCCGCAACCTATGGAGATAGAACACATCTGGACAAAGATACTTAATCTTTAGGGGAAAAAGGCTTAATATAAAGGAAAAGATGGATTAAGGAGAAAAATAATCAGGTAGTCGACTCATTCTTAAAAAACTAAATGAATAAACAAAAGGATACGCGATATACAGGGAGATACCCTGATAAAAAGATTGGGTATCTGCGGAGAACAACGGTTTCATTGTATTCTGCGGACAGACAGAACGGTTTATAACCAAACATCAAAGGAAATATATTTGATGCAAAAGAAAGAATATCATTTTTTTATCCTATTTTTGTGTTGGCAACAAACTAATACCATAATACACAAACTGATGAAAACCACTATTTTACTTGGCTTATTATTGACCCTTACTGTTTCATGCAAACACCATTCCAACCCCGTGACTACCGAAGAAAACTTCCACACCCAAGAAGCCAACCGTCTGGTAGCAGAAGCGAGGAACCTATGGTTGCCTCCTTTAGACAGCACTTTCTTCTTTAATGACAGTGAACATATATCTATAAACGACAAGGAAATATGGGCCAAACTTGACAGCGCATTAGCCATTGACCCTACCAATATAAAAGTATATGTGGGAAGAATCAGTTATTTATCAGCCTGCAAAAAGTACCATGAGATTCTGTCTGTACTCCGGCAAGCTGAAAAACAATCCACCCTCAATGCCGACTTATGGTCAATGAAAGCGATGTTTGAAGATTATTTCGGAGACAGCCTTACCGCCCAAAAAAATTATCGGTCTGCCGATTCCGCCTATGCCATCCTCATAAAAGAATATGCTACAGACAGCCTCAGGTATGCCGGTTCCCGCATCAACCGCGCACTGAACATGGCATTGATGACTGATAATATAGCGATTCTTGAAGAAGAGGTGGAACTCACTAAAAAGATATTTCCCAAGACATGGAAAGGACTGGACAGTAGTTTTTACGGGAAAAATAAAAAAGACTTTTTCGACAAATGCTTTAACGTCCGCAAAAAGTAATCCAGCCTGCTACATCAAGAAAATTACAAATCATTGCATTTGAAAGAACAGACCTGTAATACCTACTTTAAATACAGAGGGTACTTAGCCGGATATTTTATTCCTTTGTACCCTCAATCAAAATAAAAAAGCACTTTATGTTTCAACTGTATCTGCTGCTTCGTCTGAAAAATTTTGGAAGAATAGTTATAGAATTGGGTATCTTCAGAATAGTCTTCCTTACCATCTTAACGGTGGCTGCCATCATGATATTGTTCTTGGCAGAAAACCGTTTCGCTATTCCTGTGGTATGCGTTCTCTTATTAGCCGGTTATCATAATGTCCGGAAAGACAAAGAATTTTTACGCACTTTAACACCTCATCTTTCTGTGTTCCTGATAAAAGAATACACCTTGATCGCATTACCTTTTGCCGGAATAGAAATAATAAAAGGACAATTTACCGACGCTATCGGCTTATGGCTGTTCGCCGCCTTATTACCTTGCCTGAAAAAAATAAAACTGAAACACAAACCTGTCCGTCTTCCTTTTCTTTACAAAGGAAGTTATGAATATATACGAATATTCCGCCAATCTTTCTGGGTCTATATCCTACTCTTTCTTTTTGCAACCGCAGGAACCGTACACGGAAATATAAAAATAAACAAAGTATGTCTCATACTATGGGGATTGGTACAGGCATCAGGCTATCTGCAAACAATGGACAACAGATATCTTCTTCATTTCAAAAATTTCAAGACTTTATGCCTTTTCCAACTAAAAAGTCCGGTCACCTTTCGGAAGGAACGGATCAGCTCTTTATTATCCAGACGGATGCCATCCAGATGATACGCTTCCAACCAGTAAGTCATACAGTCAATATCCATCACAGGCACCATATCAAGGATCACACCAATACCTTTTGCATGCAGATAATCAACCATTGCCATAAAATCAGTTGGAGAACCAAATCTGGACGTTGGTGCATAGATACCCGTCGTATCATATCCCCATGTATCCTCACCGGAATATTCCATGATTGGCATAAGCTCGATGTAATTATACTTCATGCTCTTTACATAAGCTGCGACTTCTTTTGCAAATGACTGATAGGAAAGCCGTTCTCCATCTTTGTCGGTCTTAAATGTCTGCATATGTACCTCATAGATATTCACAGGTTCCATGCTGATATTCTTCTTTTTTCGGTCTGTCATATATGCCGCATCCATCCAGTCATATGTCAGCTCTGTAAATAAGGACGCATTGCCCGGAACCGGTTCAAATGCTGTTGCATATGGATCGGAGAAAATATCGGTTTCTCCATTTTCATATAATACTTCAAATTTATATCTGGTCTGGTTAATGTCATATGGTATAAACAGTTCAAACAGATCGGTATACTCAATCTTCCGCATCTGGTTCACTCTGCCGTCCCAGTTATTGAAATCTCCGACCACGCTGGCTCTGACGCAGCCCGGAACCTGAATACAGAATGCCACTCCTTCTGTGCCATCAAAGTTCAGCTTTCTGGCTCCAAACAATTCTTTGATCCGGAAGCCTGATTCCACGTCATCTTCTCCATTTACCACCTGCATTACTTTTTCAAGATCCGCAGAATAGTAAAAGCTGTATGCATCCTTTATCAGACTGACTTCATCTGCTTCTTCTCCGTCTGCATCCCATACCTTTCGGACAATCTTTAGCAGATATGCAAATGGCTGCCGGTTCTCAATCTTTACTGTAAAAAATCCATCGGCGTATTCTACATGCATCGGATATTCTGTCTGATCCTTTTCATCCACTACATAAACTTCTGCTGCATCCGGCAGAAATGCATTTACATATACATCAGCCAGACAGGCATGCATACCAAGTATGTGATGTGGATTGCCATGTCTCGCCCCCGTGATCGCCATAACCTCATCCTGATTCAGAACGAAAATCTCTGTGTTCTTTGTCATAACCCATTCTCCTCATGTGTATTCTTTTCTATATGCAAAATACGAAATAACTGCACCGTTTCCCTGTTCAATTTTCTCATTTGCATATGACTGTTCATCTTTATTCGTTTATCTTGTGGATAAAGATTCCGCTTCGAAGCTTTGGTTCAAACCATGTAGACTTCGGCGGCATCAATTTGCCTGCATCCGCAATATCAAATAATTCTGTAATGGAAGTCGGATACATGGAAAATGCTACCTTCTTTCCTCCATCCACCAGTCGTTCCAGCTCGGAAAGTCCACGGATACCACCGACAAACTGGATCCGTTTGTCCGTTCTCGGATCTCCAATGCCAAGCATCGGTGCCAGAACATTTTCCTGAAGCACAGATACATCCAGACAGCCGACAACATCCTCCGGAACAACTCCGTCCTTTACCGTTAACTGATACCATCTGCCATCCATATACATGCCAAAGCTACCTTTCTTCTCCGGTGAAACAGCCGCATCACATGCTTTTACTTCAAATTTGTCTTCCAGTTTCTTTAAAAATTCATCATCAGTCATACCATTCAGATCATTTACAACACGGTTATATGGAAGGATCATCAACTGATCATGCGGAAACAGAACGGACAGAAAATAATTAAATTCTTCCTCTCCGGTATAATCCGGATGCTGTTCTCTCATATGGAGGCCTGCTTTTACAGCAGAAGCAGAACGATGATGTCCGTCTGCTATGTAAATCTCGTTGATACCTGCAAATGCTTCCTGAATTATCTGAATATCATCTGCTTCATCAATGATCCATACATTATGTATGATACCATCCGGTGAAGTAAAGCCATATAACTTTTCTCCTGTCTTTACCCGGTCAATGATCTGATTTACAATATCAATCGAACGATAGGCAAGGAAGATTGGTCCGGTCTGCGCACCACAGGCTTCTACATGGCGGATACGATCCTGTTCTTTGTCTTCTCTGGTATTCTCGTGTTTCTTGATCACACCATTCACATAGTCATCAATCGAAGCACAGGCAACCAGACCTGTCTGATGACGTCCATCCATGATCAATTCATATATGTAGTATACCGGCTTTTCTTCCTCAATATAAGTACCATCCTCCATCATCTCATGCAGAAGATCTCCTGCCTTCTTATACACTTCCGGTGCATAGGTATCCACACTGTCATCAAATGATGTCTCTGCACGATCTACCTTTAAAAATGACATCGGTTCCCGACGTACTTCTTCACAGGCTTCTTTTCTGCTATACACATCATATGGTAATGCTGCCACTCTGTCGCAGATATCCGGTCTTGGTCTGAATGCTTTAAAGCATCTGATTGCTGCCATGTTCTGTTCCTCCTGATCTCTGTTTGTCTATATAAATATTGCAACAGAAAACATTGCTGATTCCTGTTGCAATACTCAAAATCACTATCAACCTCTGATTGCCTTAACAACCTTTTCTATAGATGCCTTAAATTCTTCATCGGAAGAATTCTCAAATATAAAGAGCTCTTTGATATTTGTTGGCGGATTGAAGTTCTGACTGTTGATATATTCATCCCAGTGCTCCAATTTCCAGGTATCTCTGTCTGATGCACGCTTGATCATTCTTTCGTGGCAGACATCTTTTCTGGTATTTACCCAGATCACAAAGAGCTCTGCACCTTTTTCTGCAAGCTTTGCACGGAGATTGTCAAGATATTCGTCATCTCTGATCTCATCTGTGAATGGTGCATTTATAAGAACTGTATCATTGTATTCCAGTGCTTCAAATGCAAGATCCAGTACACAATAATATTCGTAGTCGCGGATATTTTTCTGGAAGAAATCGGATGAACGGTTATATTCCTCACCAGCCACTACAAAGATCTGCTTTGAAAGAACAATTAATGTATCCTTATCCAGATATACACAATTTGGCAGTGCCTTTGCCACCTGTTTGGAAATAAATGTCTTTCCACAGGCTGGTGGTGATGTAACTAAAATTAATTTCTTCATGTGTGTGCCTCCATTTTTCTCATTATCTCAATCCTGTTTGATTTTAGCACAATTGTATGATGGTAGCAAGAATTTGTTAGCGAATTTGGTGTTATTTCTTATTTCTTAATAATTAATACATTGTACATAAATTGACTATTCCAGTAATATGGATTTTCAACAGATGTAAATACCAATTCACAACCATGCTTTTGTGAAAACATTTCAAACATGGATTTTGAAATAAATAACTTATCAAGATTTTTATATTTTTCATCATAATTCTGTATTTTAGCTCTTCTATACTGCATACAGGCATCTTCCAGCTCTTTATCAAATATCTCTGTGATCAGCACAGCCTTATGCGCTTTTTCATACATCTTCTCCAGAACATCAGATACATAGGCTTCATCTGGAAAATATGCAAATACAGAATCAGCCATCACAACATCAAATTTTTCATCTGTTGAAATATGGTCCGCTTCCATACATGCTATCTCCGCTTCTTTTAATACAATTTTTGCAATATCTGTACTCTGTCTGGAATAATCAATTCCACCAATCTTTTTATTCTGCCTGGAAAATAAATATAAGGTCGCTCCTGCGCCGCATCCTACTTCATAAATGCTGTTCCACGGACCAATATGTGTATTTAAAAGTGCACATTCTTCTTCCCAGCTTTTATAAAATGCATTATAATATGCATCCGCTGAATCTCCCAGATCCACATCAAATCCATCAATTCGTTTCAGCTCCCGCCAGATTGCTTTAGGATCTTCAAGCGACTGCAAAAAACATTCATCCGCTTCTCTTCTATTCCAGATTGCTTTCCAGTTATTCAATATATTCACCTCCAAATTTTTTCAACAATTCAACCAGATGCAGATTCTCTTCATCCGTCCGAACTGCAAGTCTGATCATTTCCTTTTGGTTATTTAATTTCTCATTCAGCACTTTGATCAAAATATTATTTTCCAGTAAAAATGATGCAAGTTTCCTGCTTTTCACTCCATCTGAAAGTTCACACATAACATAATTTGCTTGCGATGGATATACCTTCATATATGGGAGTTTTTCCAGCTCTTTCATGAAAATCTCACGGGACTTTCTAAGACGATCCAGTGACAGTCTGTAATCCTCCTTGTACTTTTCTATGATCTGTAAAAAGAATTCTGCATAAGAATTAATATTCCAGATTGGCAGTTTGCGCTGGATCTGATCAAGTTTTTCACTGTTTCTTCCAGCTAATATTCCCAGTCTGCAGCCCGGAACCCCATATGATTTTGAAATACTTTTTATTACATAAAACTCATCATACAGTTCCAGATACGAATCAGCTATACAAGATTCTGCCTCATCCGAAAAATCCGAAAAACTCTCATCTAATATAAGACATATCTTTTTCTTCTTACACCAATGGATCAATTCATATATTTCTCTGGAATCAATATAATTCCCACTAGGATTATCCGGATTTATCAGCACAAGCATTTGAATATGCTTCTGTTCAAAATAATCCTGAATGTCCTGTCCAGAATATGAAAAATCCATTTTTCTGGTATCCATAATAACTCTTTGTTCCTGCTTACAGCAATTTATATATTCCTCAAATGTCGGAGTCACAAAACCTATTTTTCCATTCGTTTCCTGCATCATTTCACGAATTAATTCCGCTGCTCCATTACCAACTATAATTTTCTTATCTGATATGCCAAACAGTTTGCCTGCCAATAACCGTATCACTCTTGCACCAGAGGGATACTGCATGATCAGCCGGTCACTGTTGGCACGAATTTCTTCCAACATGTGTTCTGTTGGGAAATACGGATTTACAAGATAGCAATAATCGACCAATTTAGGATATCTCCAAAAGCCACCATATCTGGCAGTTATTTTTTTATACTGTTCCTCTGTATTATCTGTAAACAGGCTTTCTGCAATATCCAGATCCTGAATATCATCAATCTCATACCAGCGCTGACCGTTAAGCCGTCTGGCCTGCAGCTCTTTCGTGTCAAGCATTGCGATCAAGCGGATAACAGACTCATAATATTCATTATTTCCCATTGCCATTGCATACGCCTTTAGAAAAGGCACATATGTATACTTGGAAAAATGCCTGCTGAATTTATATATATTCACTGTCTTATAGTATTGATCCGCATTTACAAAATGAAGATTTTTTTTTGCGACCATATCCACAATACAGTCATTCTCATCCAAAAGCATACATGTACCATCCATCCAGCTTTCAAACCGATCAACAAGTGCAAGGTTCTCTCTTGGATCACATAATATCAGATCTATTACCGTTTCATCAAAAATCAGATCTGATTCCAGCAAGAGGGTGTCTTCTTCCTCCAGAAAAGTGGCCGTTAAAGACAGGGAATAAATATTATTTGTTTTATCATATATTGGATTTTCCACAAATATGATCGGTGTATGTATTGTTAATGACACAATATATTCCTTTAATGTCTCTTCCTGATACCCTGTCACTATAACGATCCTTGACAGGTCTTTTCTGTCAAGGATCTTCAGCATTCTTTCAATCAGAGATATTCCATTTACTTCAACCATACATTTAGTCTTATTCTTTGTAATATTCTTTAATCGTTTCCCCATTCCTGCTGCTAATATTATACCCTGCATTCTCCTACCCCTCTCTATTCCATAAGCCGTTTCATAATATATTTTCCACTTAATATCCGGCTCTTTCCGATATTAAAAATATGTTTCTCTCTGGCATCCGCAATCTGCTTTCTATACATGTCCTTTTGCTTTAACATATCTGTAGATATTTCAAGTATATTATCAATATCATTTACAGATATCGCCTTCCCAAGCACATTTCGCAATGTCACATTAATTGGCTTCTGCTCAATCTTATCATATTCAGGATTCATGATTTTCATTGGCGTATCAATAAACAGCACTGGTTTCAATGTTGTAAATGCATATTCAAATGATATATCTGACCAGTCTGTTATCAGCAGATCAGCATCCATAACCGTACTGTTAGAAGAAAAGTCCGTCTGTATAGTTATATTATCATCCTTTGCATATCGCTCCTGCATTTCCACAAACCGTTCCATCTGATGTCTCACCTGCTGCGGATGCGGCCGTACAATGACCTCATATGGTGTATTCTTATATTTATCTAATATCTGCTCAATACACAGATCAATAATATTTTCCGGCTGCCACGATGGTGCGATCAGTATTTTTTTCTTTTCATTTTCTTTTCTGTTTTCAATCTGATACTGCTCGATCATCTGATCCAATAACGCATATCCTGTCTCAACCAGAGTTTTAGGCTGTGTCACATACAGCGCTTCCATTTGCTGTATTTCACGTACCGAATCGATTCCTACACAAAAAACCGTGTCATAATAATCTAATGCACCTTTCCGTAATGTAAGTGCATTACTTCCCATCCCATGTGCTACATAAATATATTCAATATCTGATCTTACCTTGGAACGCTTGATATGATATTTTTCCAGATCTGGCATCGTCATCAGACAGATATCACAATCCAATTTCATAAACAAAGGAATCAGATACTTGTCCTGTGCTATATAATATGCCCGGACTGCCGACTGCTCCTGCTTCAGGATCGGATCCTCCGGATCACTGGTAACATAATCCATTTTATAATCAGACCGTTCAGCCAGATACTCTATGATCGGCTGATAATATTTATAAAAGCCCCGGCCCTCTGCATAAAATACAATTCTCTTTTCAGTCTTCTCAAACCGATGATAATCCTGTTTCTCTGTTCTCCCATACTTTTTTCGTATCTTTTCTTTTTCCTCTGCTGTTTCATTCAAGATCCGTATGTAATCCATATCAATATATTTTTCAGGCGGCATCACAATATTTACCAGATACATGGAAGGAATTGCGAACAAATTTCCAAAGATCCAATATACCCCGACTCCAGCCGGAACAAGGAACGCAAAATATGTGGAAAATGCTATCATAAATACCGTCATTCCTATTTTATTCCATTTTCCGGCATATAACTGCAGCACATTTATTTTATTTTGAACAACACACATGAGCCATGCGCTCACACCCGATAAAACAGGAATCAAAACCAGTTTATTATGTAATGATAATTGTGGTTTCTCTGATAAATTAAATCCGATAAAATTCATATCAAAATCTGATATCTTTTCTATCAGTCCCATAAGGTTTTCAGGCACACCGCTAATACCATTCTGTATTTCATGGATCATTGTCAACTGGTAAGAATTATCCTGCAATGTCCATCCAAGCCCCTCAAACCATTTTTGCAGCATAGCGATATCGGGATCCTGCATCCGCAGGATATATGAAAGCGGGCAATACATAACACCCACCAATCCAAGAACGATCAGAATCTGGATCAGCAGTGGTATCATATCCAGTAATGGATGATATTGCATTTTTTTATATAATTCCAGTTGTGCATCTGCATACCGATCTTTATCATCCACATATTTTACTTTTAAAGCATCAAGTTCCGGACGCATCTGTGCCATTTTTATCGAATTTTTCTGTGTAATCAATGAAATAGGAAATAATACAAATTTTGTAAAAATCGTAAACACAATAATTGACAATCCATAATTATTTACAAAAACATAGCACCATCTCATTATGATCCCGAAAAAATCCGAAACATAATTAATTATCTGATTCACTTCTATTCCTCATCATCTAACAAATCATCTGCAGTAACAATTTTCTTTTCTTCATTTCTTGTCTTTTTTACGGGCTGTTCTTCTGTTTTTCCTTTTTTTAATGCTCTTTTTATTTTACTGAATGCAATTCCTGCTACCGCACCTGCTGCGATCACTACTCCGGCAATTATCTGGATCAGATAACTTGTCGTCGCCGGATCAATATATAATTTCATTGTTGGAAATTCCTGTACTAATAAATTCATTTCATTAAACATCATACTATCTCCTTTTCTTGTTTTTTAATACCAGAAATCGATCAACGGTATCTTCTGCTTCGGTTTTGCACCTGCATATTTCCTTAATTCATCCTTGTCTCCCTGATATGTATACTTATACAAACAAGCATAATTTGCTGAATCATTTTTCAGAAGATCGGATATATTTTCCTTGTACTGTCGTATATATACACTTCTTGACCGATTTTCATCCGCTTCATAATCATAAATGGTTTTATCTTTGCTTTCACCTGTAATAAGCTTCATGATCGTTGGCATAAACTCTTCCGCACTTACCGGAGAACTGCAAACTGCAAGCCTGTCATTCTTTTTATAGGGTTCTTTGATAAAGAAAATAGGCTGAATACCATCTACCGTCATGATTTTTCCATGATCTGCCGTTATTATGATCGTTGAATTATCATAAACTCCCATATTTTTCAATTCATCAAGAAAAACGTACACATCATTTAGATTATCGTAAGCCGCTTCTGGCAGATTTTTTCCCTTTCCATCCCCATAATCATGCATTCCGCTAAAATGGTAAATTGCAAATGTTCCAGAACTGCTGTTATATTCTAGTCCCTGTGTCTGTAATTTTAAATAAAAATCATCATCCAGGTCCGGCGAATCTTCCCCTCCGCCGGAAGAACTGACCGCACCATCAAAATCACTGGTAACAACTAAAGAAAATCTCTTTAATGCCAGCGGCAATACTTTATACATTGCCCCCTTTATAATATTTTTCCGGACTGCGTGGTAATCGACTAAGATCTCACCATCTGCATTTTCCTGTACATTATCATAATATTCATATAGATTCTTTGCATTAAGAAAACTAACTGTTGCTTTATCCGTATATATATTACAAGAATACTGTTGTTCTTTTAGTGTATTATAAAATTCGACAGCCTTTTCTGAATGAAATGCTTCTTTAGAATATTCCCGACAAGGAATCGTATTATCAAATTCCTGTCCCGTTAACAGATAATTCATTGCCAGCGCTGTTCCGTCATATTTGCTGTCATAATTATCATAATATGTAAAATCATGCAGCGGCTCTAACGCATCCGGATATTGCTCTGTCATTTCGTCAATAAAATCATTGCTGTATGTATCAAGAACAAATACAAAAATATTTTTTTCTTCCGATACTGTATATTCATTTTTGCCTGAAACATAGTAATTTGTAATCTCTGCTTCTGAAGTATTCCTATAACCTCCGGATTTTATAACCAGATATACAGTTGCCGATATCTGAATACATAATAAACACACTGCTACATATTTCAAAATACTAAAGAATTTATTTTTAAATTTTGCAAACAAAATAACCGGAACTACAATACAGATTCCCCATACAATTCCGGTCATGATCATCTTGCCGGAATAATCACTCCATTTAATTGCATAAGCATCCGTAATACCAAGGTCACGATCAAATATCATAACCTGAATATAGGAAGCTACCGCTAATCCCCATAAACAACAACTGATAATCTTTGTTACATTCGTTTTCAATAAACTGACCAGAACAGATATGATAACGGATAAGAAAAAAGACTGCACGATCATACTACCCCAGAAATCAGATAAGTTAAATTCCAAGGTCTTTCGATTGGTATAATAAAATTCCAGTGTATTCTCTATAAATACCCAAAACATCAACAAAAACAGGGAAAGGAAGATATTAAAAAATCTTTTTATAATTCTTTTATATCGAACAACCTGTACTTTTCGGTTTTCTGCTGTTTCTGTAAACAGCCAGTATAACATTCCCGGATTTTTATCAACTGCTCCAAAGGTAAACAAACATAATAAAACAAGCCAGATGATCAATAATAAAGCAAACAGCCAATTTGAAAAATATTGAAAATCATCTGATCTTGCAACGATCATACATATAATAAAGGCAAAGAAGCCTGCAATATTCTGAAGCATATGCATTTCCCAAATGGATTCCCGCAGCTTTTTCATCACCATAAAGAAAGCATTTACCAGATATGACATAATAAAGAATCCCCCGCTGATCCCCCATTCGCCATTTGGAAGATATAACAGGATCAACATTCCCCAAAACATAAACGAACTCATCACTTGTTCATGCCAGTTCTTCAGCACTTTAATTACCCGATTATCTCTTCCAATATGATTGAAAAGGAATGGTAATCCTATTTGAAGAATAACCATGAAAAGAACAATTAGCAGATACAGTATTTTTACACGGCATTTACCAACAAGCACATAGTAAAACAATCCAGTCACATCATACAAATATAAAAAATACGAAAATAACATACATGGATTATTTTCCTTTCTTTTCCATATATAACGAAACACTGTAAGAAAAATAACACATATAATAAACCAGACCCCCAGCATTTTATCCTCCTCATACAAATCTTGCATTATGTTATGAAAGAAAAGAGGCTCTTTTTGTATATTCTAAAAGAACCTCCTTTTTTCAACTTATTGCTTTATGAACATTTATTTCTTTGTGATATATCCCTGTGCTTTTAATAACTCTGCGCAAAGGACAGCACCACCTGCTGCACCTCTGACTGTATTATGGGATAAACCAACAAACTTCCAGTCATATACAGTGTCTTCACGAAGACGACCAACGCTGATTCCCATACCATGTTCAAAGTCAACATCCATTGATACCTGTGGGCGATTGTCTTCTTCCAGATACTGGATGAACTGCTTTGGTGCGCTTGGAAGCTCAAGCTCCTGAGGAACGCCCTTATATGATACCAACTTTTCGATCAACTGTTCCTTTGTAGGATTCTTCTTGAACTTAACAAATACAGCTGCTGTATGTCCGTTTAATACAGGAACACGGATACACTGACATGTGATAACCGGTGTTGTTGCAGGAACGATCACTCCATCCTCGATCTTACCCCAGATACGAAGTGGTTCCTTCTCTGACTTTTCTTCTTCTCCACCGATATATGGAATGATATTTCCAACCATTTCCGGCCAGTCCTTAAAGGTCTTACCTGCACCTGAGATTGCCTGATATGTGGTAGCAACCACCTCATATGGCTCAAACTCTTTCCATGCTGTAAGAACCGGTGCATAAGACTGGATGGAGCAGTTTGGTTTTACTGCTACAAAGCCTCTGGTTGTTCCAAGTCTCTTCTTCTGGAAATCAATGACCTTCATATGCTCCGGATTGATCTCAGGTACTACCATAGGAACATCCGGTGTCCAGCGATGTGCTGAGTTGTTGGATACTACAGGAGTCTCTGTCTTTGCATATGCTTCTTCAATCGCCTTGATCTCTTCCTTTGACATATCAACTGCACTGAATACAAAATCTACAGTTGCAGCAACCTGTTCTACTTCATTTACATTATGAACGATGAGCTTCTTAACGCCCTCCGGCATCGGAGTATCCATCTTCCATCTATCGCCGACTGCCTCTTCATATGTCTTTCCGGCACTTCTTGGGCTTGCAGCCACTGTTACAACCTCAAACCATGGATGATTCTCTAATAATGCTATAAATCTCTGTCCTACCATACCGGTAGCACCAAGAATACCAACTTTCAGTTTATCACTCATTTTTACTAATCTCCTAATCTTTTTTCTTAGATCGCGCGAACCTTGATAACACCATCAATTGCAAGCAATGCATTGATATCGTCTTCTGTAGGAACCTTATCAATGTCAAGGATTGAGTATGCATATTCACCCTTTGCCTGACTGATCATTCCCGATACATTTCCGCCCTGCTTTGCAAATACGCCTGTAAACTGTGTCAGCATGTTAGGAATATTCTTATGGCAGATTGTAACTCTGGCAGTATCACCACATACGCCCATATTTACATTTGGATAATTTACGGAGTTCTTGATATTACCATTCTCCATAAAGTCTGTGATTTCTTTACATGCCATGATCGCACAGTTATCTTCAGATTCTTCTGTGGAGGCACCAAGATGTGGTAATGCAATTACATTTTCTGTACCTGCGATTGCCGGATTAGGGAAATCTGTTACATATTTTGCTACCTTGCCGCTTGCAAGTGCTGCCTTGATATCTTCATCATTTACAAGAACATCTCTTGCAAAGTTCAGGATTCTGACACCATCCTTCATCATGGCAAATGCATCTGCATTCAACATTCCCTTTGTTGCAGGAAGTGCTGGAACATGGATCGTGATATAATCACATTCCTTATAGATATCTTCTACATTTGTAATATGTTTGATGTATTTGGATAAGCCCCATGCTGCATCAACGGATACAAACGGATCATAACCATATACTTCCATTCCAAGTCTGACTGCGATATTTGCTACCTTGGCACCGATCGCACCAAGACCGATAACGCCGAGCTTCTTGCCGGCGATCTCATTACCTGCATACTGCTTTTTCTGCTTCTCAACTGCTTTTGCAAGGTTCTCGTCAGAAGCATTGTCCTTTACCCAGTTGTATCCGCCCATCAGATCACGGGAAGCAAGAAGCAGACCTGCTACAACCAGTTCCTTAACACCATTTGCATTTGCACCTGGAGTATTGAATACTACAACGCCCTTTTCTGCGCATTTATCAAGTGGAATATTATTTACACCTGCACCTGCTCTTGCAACACACAGGAGTTTGTCTGAAAGTTCCAGATCATGCATGGATGCACTTCTTACCAGGACCGCATCTGCGTCTGCATAATTATCCGTTATTTCATATGTATCCGGTAACAGCTTCATGCCACATGCAGCGATCGGATTTAAACAATTCACTTTAACTGCCATTTTTATTTAACTCTCCTTTATATCCGCCTCCGCATGCAATCCCAAAGGACTGCATGCAGAATGCTCTTATTATGAATTCTTCTCTTCGAAATCCTTCATGAATTCTACTAACTTCTCAACACCTTCGATCGGCATTGCATTGTAGATCGATGCTCTCATGCCGCCAACCGTTCTGTGTCCCTTCAGATTTACAAAACCAGCTTCTGTTGCAGCCTTTACGAACTTGGCATCTAATTCTTCATCACCTGTAACAAATGGAACATTCATTAAAGAACGATCCTCTTTTACTACAGTTCCCTTAAACATCTTGGAGCTGTCTAAGAAATTGTAAAGGATTGCTGCCTTCTTCTCATTGTGCTCCTTCATAGCTGCAAGACCACCCATCTCTTTTACCCATTTGAATACCTTGCCACAAATATAAATACCGTAGCATGGTGGTGTATTGTAAAGAGAATCTGCATCTGCCTGTGTCTTATACTTTAACATGGTTGGTGTAAATGGCATAACGTCATCACGGATCAGATCTTCACGGATGATCGCAACTACTACACCGGCCGGACCTACGTTCTTCTGTACGCCAAAGTAGATCATACCATAGTCAGATACATTGACCGGCTGAGACAGAATGTCGGATGACATATCTGCTACCAGAATCTTACCCTTTGTATTTGGAAGCTTGTGATATGTAGTTCCATAGATTGTATTGTTGTGACAGATATATACATAATCTGCATCCTCATCAATCGGAAGATCAGAACAATCCGGGATATAGGAGAATGTCTTATCTGCTGATGAAGCAACAGCATTTACCTTTCCATATTTTTTAGCTTCTTCGTACGCTTTCTTTGCCCACTGACCTGTGATGATGTAATCCGCTACACCATTCTTCATAAGGTTCATAGGTATCGCAGCGAACTGCTGGGAAGCACCGCCCTGTAAGAATAATACTTTGTAATTATCAGGGATTTCCATGATATCTCGAAGATCCTGTTCTGCCTCTTTGATGATCGTATCGAATGCTTTCGATCGATGACTCATCTCCATAACACTCATGCCTGTTCCTCTGTAGTCAAGCATTTCTTCTGCTGCTTCTCTTAATACAGATTCAGGAAGCATGGATGGACCTGCTGAAAAGTTAAATACTCTTGCCATTTTTTATCTCCTTCTTTTTTATTATTGTTATTTTTAATTATCAAGATCTTTGTCTGTGAAACAGGTGTCGATTGCAGCACCCGGAGCTACCATAGGCCATACCTTATCATCGGAATCGATCATAACATCCAGTACGGTCGGACCATCTGCTGTCAATGCCTTCTTAAACTCTGTTTCAAACTCTTCGATCGATGTGATCTTACTTGCATTTGCCCCAAGTGCTTTTGATACTGCTACAAAATCAACAGAATCATCTAATACTGTATTCGAATACCGCTGTCCGTAGAACAGATTCTGCCACTGTCTTACCATTCCGAGAACGTGATTATTTAATACCACCTGAATGATAGGTACTTTATAACGGGCTGCTGTCGCAATCTCGTTCATATTCATACGGAAGCATCCGTCTCCTGCGATATTTACTACAGTCTTATCCGGTCTGCCATATTTTGCGCCGATAGCTGCACCGACACCGTATCCCATAGTACCAAGTCCGCCTGATGAAAGGAAAGTTCTTGGCTCCTTATAAGTGTAATTCTGTGCCGCCCACATCTGGTGCTGACCTACATCAGTAGTGATTATAGCATTTCCTTCGGTAATTTCATAGATTTTTTTGATAGTTGCCGGTCCATTTAAGTGATCCATGTCGTATGTGACCGGATTTTTCTCTGTTAAATCCTTGATTTCTGCCATCCAGGAACGATTTGACTGAGTTGGAAGTTTACTGTTTAATATCGTCAGAACTTCTTTAGCATCACCCACAATGCTTGCATTTGCCGGAATATTCTTATCAATCTCGGCTGCATCGATATCAATATGAATGATCTTTGCATTTGGTGCGAACTTGGAAGCATTTCCAATGACACGGTCGGAGAAACGTGCTCCTACCACGATCACAAGGTCGGATCTGGATACTCCAAGATTCGATACCTTGGTTCCGTGCATTCCGATCATGCCGGTATAACGCTCGCTTGTACCATCATATGCGCCCTTTCCCATAAGTGTATCACATACAGGTGCATCTACCTTCTCGGCAAATTCTTTTAATTCTTCGGAAGCTCCTGAAATGATCACTCCGCCACCTGCCATGATATATGGTCTTCTGGATACTTTGATCATCTCGATCACTTTATTTATATCTTCTTCCCGGATTGTATCTGTCTTACGCTCGATCACTGCCGGTTCTTCATATGTATACTCTGCCTCTGCAGCCGTAACATCCTTTGTAATATCAACAAGGACAGGACCTGGTCTTCCACTCTTTGCGATCTTAAATGCACGTCGGATCGTCGGTGCCAGATCTTCTACATTTTTTACGATAAAGCTATGCTTTGTGATCGGCATTACAACACCTGCAATGTCGATCTCCTGAAAGCTGTCCTTACCAAGCATATTTACTCCGACATTTGCGGTGATCGCAACCATCGGAACGGAATCCATATATGCAGTTGCAATTCCCGTTACAAGGTTTGTTGCACCGGGACCGGATGTAGCCATACAGACACCGACCTTACCTGTTGCTCTTGCATATCCGTCAGCGGCATGTGCTGCCCCCTGCTCATGTGATGTAAGTACATGCGTGATCTCTTCCTGATGCTTATATAAGGCATCATAGACATTTAAGATTGCGCCCCCCGGATACCCGAACACAATATCAACACCCTGTTCTTTTAAACATTCAATTACTATCTCAGAACCTGATATCTTCTTTGCCATTTTCCTTTTGCTCCTTTAATACTCTCTACTTATCAGCCTTTGGTACCTCTAAGATCGCTCCACGATTTCCTGATGTTACCATAGCGGCATATCTTGCAAGATAACCGGTTGTTACCTTCGGTGTTCTTGGCTTCCATGCAGCCTTTCTCTGTGCAAGCACATCATCCGGTACATCTAACGTGATCGTAGTATTGTTAATATCAATCTTGATGATATCTCCCTCTTCTACGAGTGCGATCGGACCACCAACTGCTGCTTCCGGTGAAACATGTCCGATGGATGCACCACGGCTGGCTCCTGAGAATCTTCCGTCTGTGATCAAGGCTACTGATGATCCAAGTCCCATACCTGCGATCGCTGATGTTGGATTTAACATCTCACGCATACCAGGGCCTCCTTTCGGTCCTTCATAACGGATAACAACGACATCACCGGGTACGATCTTACCGCCCTTGATCGCTGCAATCGCATCTTCTTCACAGTCAAATACTCTTGCAGGTCCTTCATGCACCATCATCTCAGGTACAACAGCGGAACGCTTTACAACAGAACCGTCCGGTGCAAGATTTCCCTTTAATACTGCAAGACCACCGGTCTTACTATATGGATTATCCAGTGTACGGATAACTTCCGGATTCTTATTTGCTACGCCGTCAACAGCTTCACCGATCGTCTTACCGGTTACTGTCATACAGTCTTCATTTAACAGACCTGCGGATTTTAATTCATTCATAACAGCGTATACGCCACCGGCTTCATTCAGATCTTCCATATAAGTAGGACCTGCAGGAGCCAGATGACATAAGTTTGGTGTCTTGGCACTGATCTCATTTGCATAGGAAATATCAAAGTCAAACCCGATCTCATGTGCGATAGCCGGAATATGAAGCATGGAGTTGGTAGAACATCCAAGCGCCATATCAACGGTTAATGCATTGATGATCGCTTCTTTTGTAATGATATCTCTTGGTCTGATATTCTTTCTGTACATATCCATAACAGCCATACCTGCATGCTTTGCAAGCTTCAGACGCTCAGAATACACCGCAGGTATCGTTCCGTTTCCAGGAAGTCCCATACCAAGTGCTTCTGTTAAGCAGTTCATGGAATTCGCTGTATACATACCGGAACAGGAACCGCAGGTAGGACATGCCTTACATTCAAATTCATTTACATCTTCTGCTGTCATGGTTCCTGCCGAATAAGAACCAACAGCCTCAAACATACTGGAAAGACTGGTCTTATGACCTTTTACATGACCTGCAAGCATTGGGCCACCGGATACAAATACGGTAGGTACATTTACTCTTGCTGCAGCCATTAACAGACCAGGTACATTCTTATCACAGTTCGGGATCATAACCAGTGCATCAAACTGATGTGCAGTTGCCATTGCTTCTGTAGAATCAGCGATCAGATCTCTGGTTACTAATGAATATTTCATACCGATATGTCCCATAGCGATACCATCACAGACTGCAATTGCCGGGAACATGACAGGTGTACCACCAGCCATAGCAACTCCCATCTTAACTGCCTGTGCGATCTTATCCAGATTCATATGTCCCGGAACGATCTCATTGTAAGAACATACGATACCTACCAGCGGACGTTCCATTTCTTCCTTTGTCATACCGAGTGCATTAAACAGGGAACGATGTGGCGCCTGCTGCATTCCGACTTTTACATTATCACTCTTCATCTCTATACTCTCCTTTATTTTATGCGTTCTGCAATTAAATCTCCCATTTCAGAACAGCTTACCGGTGTCATTCCTTCCGAAATGATATCACATGTTCTGTAACCATCTACCAGTACCTGTTTTACAGCCTGCTCTACTGCATCTGCTTCCTTATCCAAGTCAAATGTGAAGCGAAGCATCATAGCTGCCGACAGGATCGTTGCGATAGGATTGGCCTTGTTCTGTCCTGCAATATCCGGTGCTGATCCGCCGCTTGGCTCATACATACCAAACTTCGTCTCATTTAAGGATGCAGACGGAAGCATACCGATCGAACCTGTGATCATGGATGCCTCATCGGAAAGGATGTCACCGAACATATTCTCTGTTAATACAACATCAAACTGTGCAGGATCCTTTACAAGCTGCATTGCACAGTTATCAACTAACATATGCTCGTAGCTTACTTCCGGATAATCCTTTGCCACTTCTTCTACGATCTTTCTCCATAATCTGGAAGAATCCAGAACATTTGCCTTATCTACAGATGTAACTTTCTTTCTTCTCTTCATTGCGATATCAAAACCCTTAATCGCAATACGACGGATCTCATTCTCATTATATACAAGGTTATCATGTGCAGTTAACACACCATCGATCTCCTCTGTACTTCTTGCTCCAAAATACAGGCCACCTGTCAGTTCACGCATGATCATCATGTCAAATCCACGATCTGCGATCTCTTCCTTTAACGGACAGGCACTCTTTAACTCCTCATAAAGATTTGCCGGTCTTAAGTTTGCAAATAATCCAAGCTCCTTACGGATCTTAAGAAGTCCTGCTTCCGGTCTTAAATTTGGAGGAAGCTTATACCATGGCGAGGTAGAAGTATTTCCACCAATGGAACCTAACAATACGGCATCCTTTGATTTTGCTACTGCTACTGCCTCATCTGTAAGAGGTACTCCACACTCATCAATAGAGCAGCCTCCCATTAAAATCTTCGTATAATCGAACTTATGTCCATATTTGTCAGCCACTGCATTTAACACTTTAACTGCTTCTGCGACTATCTCTGGTCCGATTCCATCACCGGGAATTAAAGTTATTTTACAATCCATAACGTATCCTGCCTTTCCTTCTTGTACTAACGCCCTACTTAAGTTTATTAACCCACTTTCAGACTATTGGTTAATATATTACTCCATAATAGTGCATTTTTCAAGTATTTGTACAATATCAGCAGTACCAAAACACACATTTTTATTAAAATAGTAAAAGCTCATTTTCGCACCGTATTCGGTCGTCTGCATCAACCTGAATATTCGTGCGAGTGTGTATTATCGTCACATAATATTTTTTGTATAACAGAGAATCCTATCAGAATTTCCTATTACACAAAAAGCTTCCAGCACCATTTACCGGCACTGGAAGCTAAATCTTTTAATTCTGATTTATTATTCTCTCTGATTATTCTTCTGATGAAGCTGGCTTTTCTACCTGAGCAATTGCTTTCTTCTGCATTGTTATACGGCAGTTCTTATTGTTACCAAATTCAACGATAACATCATCTTCTGTTATATCAAGAATAACACCATAGAATCCACTTGTTGTAAGAACATAATCACCTATCTCCATAGAGTCCATAAGCTGCTGCTGTTCTTTCTGCTGTTTCTTCTGTGGCTTAATTGCGAAAAAGTACATTAATGCACCAAGTGCAACTACATATACTACAATAATACCAAGCTGTCCCATATATATTCCTCCTAATTACTTGCCTTCATATAGGCTCAATATTGTTATAATACCTTAATTGTGGTCATATGTCCATTGTTTAATGATAAATTTATAGCATTTTTATGATTTTAAATATTTATGCACTGCCATTAATTACTTCTTATCATAAGTCTTAAGCAGATATAATCTTTCATCCTTAAAGCTCTTATAATTTCCTGCATCAATAGCCCCCCTTATATCTTCCATGAGGTGATTATAAAAGTAAAGGTTATGAAGCACACAAAGTCTCATTCCAAGCATTTCCTTAGCCTTAAGCAAATGTCTTATATATGCTCTGGAATAATTCCTGCAGGCTGGACACTGGCAGCCCTCCTCAATAGGTGCTGTATCTTTTTCATACTTTGCATTAAAAAGATTAATCTTTCCAAACTTTGTATACACATGTCCGTGACGTCCATTTCTTGATGGATATACACAGTCAAAGAAATCAATCCCCCTGTCAACCGACTCTAAGATATTAGCTGGTGTACCAACTCCCATAAGATAAGTTGGCTTGTTCTGTGGAAGGTATGGAACAACCTCGTCCAGAACGTGATACATTTCTTCGTGTGTCTCACCAACCGCAAGACCGCCAACTGCGTATCCGTCAAGATCAAGCTCTGATATGCGCTTTGCGTGGTCAATTCTTATATCATCATAAATTGCCCCCTGATTAATACCGAATAACATCTGACTCTTATTTATAGTATCTTCAAGTGAATTA
>OHAJ01000770.1_pt1 | contig 23956 bp, 18 predicted proteins | sample 1577101 | NCBI WGS metagenome assembly OHAJ01 (sample SAMEA3541531, study PRJEB24748) | human gut metagenome | biome: human gut; feature: human-associated habitat; material: faeces | place: China | collected 2012
GAACTGAAAGAGTGCGCCGATTCCAGCAGAGAATGGGACAGCAAAATGGAGCACGAATGCCCCTGGGGGCCGGTGCAGCGCGACGTTCCCGCAGACGTTCAGGCCGAGCGCCGCCGCATGTAAAAGATATGAGTGAGAAAAAGCAGTTAATCTGGATGAGAATACTGCTTGCGTTCTTTATCATCATTTCCGTTGTGATTGCACTTGATCCGCCGGCATTTATTGCACAGCTTATGGGAATCAGCTGGGGTGCTCTGGCAGGAGCGTTTTTAGCACCATTTTTGTATGGACTGTACTGGAAGCGCGTGACAAAAGCGGCTGTCTGGGCAAGTTTTATTGCCGGAGTTGGAATTACGGTTTCTAACATGTTTATCAATTATATTGCATCACCGATTAACGCCGGAGCATTAGCAATGCTTGCTGGTTTGATTGTTGTCCCGGTTGTTAGTGTAATAACGAAGAAACCGGACGAAGCAATTGTAGATGGAATTTTTAACTGCTTGGATGAAAAAGTTATGGTAGAGCAGAAAATGGCTTTGCCGGAAGAGGACGAAGAGTAAACGTATACAATGGAAATGAGGGGGTGTCGGATATGGCGCGAAAAAAAAGGAAAAGTCTAATTTTTACCATCATGCGAATGTCAGTAATTCCGATTGCAATTTTAGGAGTTGTCATGACATTTTACAGTCAGAATTCGGTTCATGAAGGTATGGTATTTGAGATTGAAAAGAGTTTGTCCGGTATCGCTCATAATCTGATTAGTATTTATAATGTGTTGGATGCGGGAGATTTTTCACAGAAAGACGATAGGGTTTATAAGGGGGAAACAGAAATTACATCGGATTACCGCGTTTTAGACGATATTAAAAATGATACCGGTGCGGATGTTACTGTATTTGTTGGTGATGAGAGATGTCTTACAACACTGGTTGATAAAAAAGGAAATCGTTTGGTTGGCTCTCACTTAGATAAAGAAGTTGCTTCACAAGTGATTGAAGACGGGGAAGAATATTTTTCCCAGAATGTTGACGTTATGGGAGTCAGATACTTTGGCTACTATGTGCCAATTCGCAATGATGAGAATGAAGTTGTAGGTGTTAGTTTTGCCGGAGAGTCGGCGGAGTCTGTGAATACTTCCATGAGATTTATGACGCATGGGAATGTGATTATCTGCCTGTTTATCATAATTCTTGCCGGATTTATCTGTAATCTGTCGGCACAGAAAATGGTGGAGGCGATTCAGGCAATTAAGAGATTTCTTGGCAGAGTGGCGCATGGAGAATTTCATCATGAAATGCCGGAAAATGTTTTAAAGAGAGGCGACGAACTGGCGCAAATGGGCGAATATGCAGTGGCGGTCAGTGATTCATTGGAAGAAATGGTGTCACGTGACCCATTGACAAAACTTCTGAACCGGCGTGCGGCGCAGATTCAGATGGATTACCGTAGAGAAAACGATTGTTTTTCACTTGCGATTGCAGATATCGATTTTTTTAAGAGCGTCAATGACAGTTATGGTCATGAAAAAGGTGATGAAGTTCTAAAATATGTTGCCGGAGCACTACAGAAAGCAGTTGGTGAAGATGGTTTTTCTGCACGCTGGGGCGGCGAAGAATTTTTGATTGGTTTTGATGGAACAGTAAATGAGACGGGAAAAGTTTTGCAGGGATTTTTGGACGATGTGAAATCGAAAAAGTTTTCACATAACGGTATGGAATTCTCAATTTCTCTGACGATTGGTATTGCAACTTACTGTGAAGAAGAGAAAATGGAAGAAGCGATTAACCGTGCGGACGAACTTCTTTATTATGGAAAAGAGCATGGGCGAGACCAGATCGTAATGGAATCAAGGGAGGAGGAATCCTGATGCCGAAAGCACCAAACCAGAAATACAAATTATTTTATATTTTGGAACTGCTGCGAAGTGAGAGTGACGAAAAACATCCGGTAACGATGCCGCAAATCATCTCGTATTTAAAGCAGAATGGTATTCATGCGGAAAGAAAAAGTGTTTATTCGGACATGGAAGCTTTGCAGATACTCGGGTACGATGTTGTATGTCAGAAAAACCCGGCGGGTTACTATCTGGGAAGCCGTGAGTTTGAATTGGCGGAGTTAAAACTTTTAGTTGATGCTGTGCAGGCGTCCAAATTTATTACGCAAAAACAAAGCAGAAATTTGATTGAGAAGTTGGAACATTTCACGAGCCGCCATGAGGCAAATCGGTTACAGCGTCAAGTTTGTGTCAATGACCGTGTGAAAACAGAAAATTTGTCTTCCCTTTATCTGATTGATGACATTCATCAGGCAATGCACGAAAATCAACCGGTTACTTTTGTTTACTGCGAATGGAATCAGAACAAGGAACTTGTGCCGCGGCACGGTGGCGAACGCTATCTTGTTTCTCCATGGATGCTTATGTGGGAAGACGAAAATTATTATCTGCTGGCGTATGACCACAAAGCAGAGATGATTAAATATTTCCGTGTAGATAAACTTCGACAGTTAAAGAGAGAAGAGGGAAAAAGAGAAGGGGAAACAGCATATCAAAAACTGGATGTCACGGATTTTTCAAAAAAAACGTTTGGAATGTTTGCCGGGGAGAAAAAAAGGCTTCAGCTTGTTTTTGATAATTCGCTGATTGGCGTTGCAATTGACCGTTTTGGAAAGGAAATTCCTGTTTTAAAAGAGTCCGAGACACAGTTTCGGACATTCGTAGAAATCAGTGTCAGCAAGCAGTTTTATGGTTGGCTTGCGGGGATTGGAAAGGGTGTTTCAATCGTGGAACCAAAAGAAGAACAAGAGAAGTATCGGAAGTATCTTGAAAATATTTGGAAACTATGATATTCTACCATTGATTATGAGAATTTGTATCAATTACGCCAAGGAGGACAAGAATGAGAGGAATAGAAACCCCGATTAAGACACTGAGACAGAAAGTGTTTACAGAAGTTGCAAAAGTCGCTTTTGATTCACAGAACATAAATGATGATATCGAGGCAATCCCATATAAAATTACGCCGGGAGATGCGCCTTTATACCGTGAGAGTATTTACCGTGAGCGTGCTATCTGCTCGGAGCGTGTGCGTCTTGCGATGGGACTTTCATTAAGACCGGATGACGAACCGGTTCACGTTACAAGTGGATTGGATGAGAGTAATGTGGCAGAAAAATATTATGAGCCGCCTTTGATGCAGGTAATTCCGTCGGCTTGTGATATGTGTGAGGATAACGTATATGAAGTATCCAATCAGTGCCGTGGCTGTGTGGCACATCCTTGTGTAGAGGTTTGCCCGAAAGGTGCTATCAGCATTGTAGACGGAAAATCTCATATTGATAAAGATAAATGTATTAAATGTGGAAAATGTAAGGCAATCTGTCCTTATGATGCAATTGCGAAGAAGGTTCGTCCATGTGCAGCTGCATGTGGTGTGAAAGCCATTTCCAGTGATGAGCGCGGACGTGCCCGGATTGATGATGAAAAATGCGTAAAATGCGGACAATGCATGGCTGCATGTCCATTTGGAGCGATTGCAGATAAATCCCAGATTTTCCAGTTGATTCAGGCAATGAAGCAGGGACCGGTTATTGCCGAATTGGCTCCGGCGGTTATCGGACAGTTTGGTGACGATGTCCGTCTTTGGAAAATCAAAGCAGCGTTGAAAGAAATTGGTTTTGCGGAAGTGTTCGAAGTTGCACTTGGTGCAGATATCGGAGCGATTACGGAAGCAAGACATTATGTAAATGAAGTAAAAACAGGAAAACTTCCATTTTTGCTGACTTCCTGTTGTCCGGCGTGGTCGATGTTGGCAAAGAAAACACTGCCGGATATGGTAGAGACTGTTTCAAGTGCTCTGACACCGATGGTGGCTACTGCACGTACAATTAAACAGCGTCATCCGGAAGCTAAGATTGTATTTGTCGGACCGTGTGCGGCAAAGAAACTGGAAGCTTCCCGCCGTTCGGTACGAAGTGATGTGGATTTTGTAATTACCTTTGAAGAATTGGATGCGATTTTCACTGCCAAAGGAATTGATATGGAAACCTATGATGCAGAGGAGCCAATTCATGATGCAACAGGAACCGGACGTGGTTACGCCGTTGCCGGTGGTGTTGCAAATGCCATTGAAAACTGCATTAACGAATATTATCCGGGAACGGAAGTTTATATTGAGCATGCGGAAGGATTATCCGACTGTCAGAAAATGCTTCTTATGGCGAAAGCCGGTAAAAAGGATGGCTGCCTGATTGAAGGCATGGGCTGTCCGGGTGGCTGTGTTGCCGGTGTTGGTACGAATATTGCGATACCGAAAGCGGCACAGGCTGTGCGCAAGTTTGTTAAGGATTCAACAACTGCACTGCCACCGAAAGAATATTCAGAAATTGATTTGCCGTAAGGTAAAAGAAACAAGATAAGAAAGAGGGTATTTTGATTGTAAAATCGGAATACCCTCTTTGTGACAGAAGGCATTTGATCATATTTAATCAATAGCGGAGGCAGTATGAAAATCGAACGAATTATTTTATTTACCAAGGGAATTGAAACATTAAGTTTTTTTAGTGAGCAGCTTGGGAAGACTTTTAGTAAATTGGGATATGAAGTGTTTTACTTTGACCAGTGTAAATCGTATGATAGTCTTGCCGAATTGCTTTTGTTTGCCAAACCGGAGGCAACAGCGGCAGTGACGTTTAATTTTGACGGCTGCTGTGGTGAGGGATATTTTATTGACTGCAAGGGAATTCATTTGTTTGATGACAGAAAAATACCGGTTATCAATATTGTGGTTGACCATCCGTTTTACTATCATAAATTTCTGCCATTTTTGCCAAAAGACTACTGCCAGATTTCGATTGACAGAGAGCATGAAGCTTATTTGCAGTATTATTTTCCGGAAATTAAGCGGGGGCTGTTTCTGCCATTGGCGGGAACGTCCTTGTGGGAAGAAGATACGCTGCCTAAGTGGGAAGAACGCCCATATGACGTTGTATTTACCGGAAATTACACGCCGCTTTCTAAATTTGAACCGACGATTGAGAGACATGGCAAAGAGTATGCCGATTTTTATTACGGAATTATTGAGGATTTTAAGAAACATCCGCATCTGGGGATGGATATCGGAATTCGTGAGCATCTGCTTTCCGAGGTTGAGGATATTACCGAAGACGGTGTAAAAGAAATGATGCCAAATATGATTATGATCGATTTGTATGTGCGCAATTATTTTCGTGGAAAAGTGGTGCAGACGCTTGTGGATGCCGGTGTTTCCGTACATTGTTTTGGAGCTGGATGGGAATTTCTTCCCTGTGAACATCCGGAAAATCTGATAAAAGAGGGCGGCGTTGATTCACTGGCGTGTCTGCAGGCGCTAAGCAAGGCGAAAGTTTCTTTGAATGTAATGCCGTGGTTTAAGGATGGCGCACATGACCGCGTATTTAATTCGATGTTAAACGGCGCTGTATGTTTTACCGACTGGAGCCGGTATTTGGCAGAAAATTTACGGGATGGAGAGGATATTTTCTTTTATGAACTGGATGCACTTGAATGCCTGCCGGATATGGTGCAGGGAATTTTAGAAAATCGAAAGAAATGGGAGCACATGCAGAAAGCGGCGTATGAGACGGCTGAGAAGTCGCATACATGGGAACACCGTGCAGGGGCTGTGCATAAAGAAATTCTTTCCAAGATACGCTAAATGTGGTATGATGATACATAAGTCAAAGCGTCCACGTAGTATAAAGCGGGAGAAATGGAGGTAAAGATGGCTAGAAAAAACAAAAAACAGCGGAAACATCCTAAGTTTTGGTTTGGGTTTAAAATTGTATTACTTTTGTTTCTGCTCACAATATTAGTCGGCGGAATTATCTTTTATTTCAAATATGGAAAAGATATCTTCGCAATGCAGGATGACGCGGTTGCGCTTGTGAAAGAGTCGTCCATAGATACATTCCGTTCATCCGAGACGTCGATTGTGTATAACAATAAGGGCAAAGAGATAGCGAAATTAAAGGGAGAAAAAGACTCCTATTACCTTACCTTGGACAAAATACCAAAGGCGGTAAAGGATGCAGCAATTGTTACCGAAGACAAAAAGTTTTACTCACATAACGGAATTGATGCCAAAGGTATTATGCGTGCGGTTTTTGCATTGATTAAGAACAACGGTGAGAAAACACAGGGAGCATCGACAATTACCCAGCAGTTAGCACGCGGTGTTTTCCTCTCGACGGAGAAGACGTATGAGCGTAAAATAAAGGAAATTTTTATTGCGCTTGAGCTGGAAAAGAAGTACACCAAAAGCCAGATTCTGGAATTTTACTTAAATACCATTTATTATGCAAATGGTTACTATGGAATTGAGGCGGCGGCACGCGGATATTTCGGAAAGAGCTGTCAGGAATTGTCACTTGGGCAGTTATGCTTTTTGTGTTCTATTCCAAATAATCCAACCCTTTATAATCCATTGAAAAATTTTGATAACACGGTCAAACGTAAAAATCGTATTTTAGACCAGATGTTAGATGATGGCGTGATTACGAAGGTGGATTACGATGAGGCGTACCAGGAAGAAATTAAGCTGAACATTCAGGAAGTGCAGAAACGAGATTACATCCAGACGTTTGTTTCTTACTGTGCGATTCGCGAGTTGATGAAAAAGAATGGATTTGAGTTTAAAAATTCATTTGCGGATAAGGAAGAAAGAGAGACCTATGAGACGGAGTATGATGATGCGTACTCGACGGCTCAGCAGATGCTTTTAAATAAAGGATATAAGATTTATACATCCTTTGATTTGAAGAAACAGAAAAAACTGCAAAAAGCAGTCAATCATAATTTGTCCGGATTTAAGGATAAAGAGACAAACGGAACCTACAAAATGCAGGGTTCAGCAGTATGTATCGATAATAAGACCGGACGTGTTGTTGCGCTGGTGGGCGGACGAAGCCAGGAGACAGAAGGACTTTCCTTAAACCGTGCGTACCAGTCTTACCGGCAGCCGGGTAGTTCAATTAAGCCGTTGATTGTTTATACACCGACTTTGGAGCGTGGTTCAACGGCAAGCACGACCGTACATGATTATAAGTTTAAGGGCGGTCCGTCAAACAGCAGTGGACGTTACTACGGTTATGTTTCGCTTCGTTTTGCGGTGGAGCAGTCCTTGAATACGGTTGCATGGCAGCTGTTTGAGAAGTTAAAACCGGAAGTTGGCTTGCAGTATTTATTGGATATGAATTATTCCAAAATCGTGAAGTCGGATTACTACTTGTCGGCATCCCTTGGCGGATTGACATACGGTACCAGTACGTTAGAGATGGCATCCGGTTATGCAACACTGGAAAATGACGGAAAGTACCGGGAACCAACGTGTATTGTGAAAATTTTGGATTCCGATGGAAATGAAATTGTTTCCGATAAAGTCGAGCAAAAGAGTGTTTACAAGAAGGATTCAGCACGTGCGATGGTTGATATCCTGACCGGTGTAATCAAACGTGGTACGGCACGTGGTCTTGGCCTTGATAATGGACAGCCAAGTGCCGGCAAGACCGGAACAACCAATGATAAAAAAGACGGTTGGTTCTGTGGTTTTACACCATATTATACAACCGCAGTCTGGGTTGGCTATGATTCCCCGAAAACGGTTGCCGACTTGTATGGTTCCACCTATCCGGGACGAATCTGGCATGAGTACATGAATGAGATTCATAAAGACTTAGATGTAAAAGAATTTGATTTGGGTGAATTATCATCGGGAAGTTCCGGTGGTGGCAGCAGTAGTGGTTATACGACTCCACAGGAAGATACCGGAAGTGGTGGAAGTGTAGATACGGACCCGGCAGATTCGAATGATAATGACGTTGATGTGGATCCGGATGATGGAACGGATACACAGGTTACGGAACCACCGGCCACGCAGGTACCGGCGACACAAGTTCCGGCAACAGCGGAACCGGCTGCGACAGAGCCTCCGGCAGACCCGGCAGCAGACCCGGCAGCAGAGGGTGCAGAATAAAAAATAAGAGCTAAAAAAAGCCTGTCAGGCAAATGCTTGACAGGCTTTTTAATAGGTGCGCCTTGCGACACACGTTTCTATTAGTGTTCCTGATGATATTTCTTCAGGATGCGCTCGATACGCTCGGTTGGATTTAAGTATTCCGCAATTGAGGAATCATGATTTAAAGTATCGATAAGGAGAGCAATGTACTTGCTCATATCAACATTGATGTAATACTCACGCTGTAACAGTTCTTCCGGCTGATATACTAAGTTTGTCGTCATGACACGGTAAATCAAGCCGCTCTTATAAGCTTTATCAAACTTCTCCAGACCGTTTGTGAACAGACCAAAAGTAGAAGCAACGAAAATACGGTTTGCATTGCGGCGCTTCAATTCAGTTGCAACGTCAATCATACTTTCACCGGAGGAAATCATATCGTCAATCACAACAACGTCCTTGCCGGAAACATCAGCACCGAGGAATTCATGTGCAATAATCGGGTTACGTCCTTCAACAATTTTTGTGTAATCACGGCGTTTGTAGAAGGTTCCTACATCAACACCGGCTACGTTACCAAAGTAAATCGCACGTCCCATAGCACCTTCATCCGGGCTGATAATCATCATGTTTTCCGGTTTCATATGAATGTCCGGTACATTTTTCAAAAGGGCTTTAATAAACTGATATGTTGGCTGTACAGTTTCAAAACTCTTCAATGGAATTGCATTCTGTACGCGAGGGTCATGTGCGTCAAAAGTGATAATATTGTCAACGCCTATAGCGGTCAGTTCCTGAAGTGCCAAAGCGCAGTCTAACGATTCGCGGGAACTGCGTTTATGTTGTCTGCTTTCATACAGGAAAGGCATAATAACAGTGATTCGTCTTGCTTTTCCGCTGATTGCGGCAATCATACGTTTCAAATCCTGAAAATGGTCATCCGGTGACATATGATTAACCTGTCCACATACTGTGTAAGCTAAACTGTGGTTACATACATCAACAAGAAGGTATACATCTTTTCCGCGGACGGATTCATTTAAGATACCCTTTGCTTCACCGGACCCAAAACGTGGGCATACGGCATCGATGATGTAAGAATCCCTTTTGTAATTGGTAAAATGAATGGAAGAATCTACATCGGCTTCATTTCTCCAGCCAACAATGTAATCATTCACTTTTTTTCCGATTGCTTTGCTGCTCTCCAATGGAATAATACCAAGGTCTCCATAAGGGATTGTTTTCGACAAATCTTTTTGACTCATGATTAAAGTCCTCCGTGTAAATATTGTGTTGTAGGTTTATAGTTTGCAGCAACAGAAAGAAAAACATACTTAATGTTGCATAATTGCCTTTTTCAAACGAATGTCATCGCCGGTGATTTTTAATAATGTATAATTACTTGTAATCCGGGAGAAAATCCGCTCGCTGTAGCGTTCCCGTAAATCATCAAACGACAAGTTTGTTGAAATAATCGTGGAACGGTGGTTTGTTAATCGTGTATCGATACAGTGGTAAAGCTGAGAGGAAGTAAAACTATTGTTTAATTCTGTTCCCAAATCATCGATAATCAGTAAATCGCTGCTTAATAAATAAGAAAGCGAAGCATTTTTCCGGGTCTGTGATAAGTCCCGGTCAAATTTGCACGATTCTAAAATATCAAATAGTTTTAGAGAAGTCAAGTACACAACGGTATGAGACTTGTCTAAAAGCTCTTTTGCAATACAGTTTGTTAAAAAAGTTTTACCGACACCGGTGTTACCGTATAACAGAAGATTTCCCGGTGTGTCCGAAAAACCGGATAAATAGGATTTCACGGTTTCTAAGACATGTCGCATATTGTCACGCGGTGTTTCGCCGGTTGCCTCTTCGGTGTAGTCATCCGGGTAAAAATCCAAATTAAAATGAGAAAAATTCTCATGTTCCAAAACGTCTTTCAAATTTGACTGTGAGTACAAATACTGAACAATCAGTTTTTCAAAACAATGGCATTTCCTGCCGTCAATATAGCCGGTATCCTTACAGTCAGCGCACTCGTAGACCGGTTTCAGGTAGTCCGCCGGGTAACCGTGCTGCAAAAGCAGGGCTTCTTTTTGTTTTGTGATTTTATCAATCTCGGCATCTAGGTCAATCGAATCGGTTTGTCCTTTCAAACGAGAGGCAGCGTGCTGCACCGAAAGTGTACGAACCCGGTTTTCCAATTCGTTCATTTGGGGAATCGCATCATAGACTTCCTTCATGCGCTTTTTCAGGATGAAATTGTCCTTGAGCTGCTGATGATAGTAATGGGACATCAGATGCTCGTACTGACTGTTGGTCAAAAGCATAATAAATGAATCCTTTCGTTTGTTTTATGCCTGCACATTGCGCAGTAACTGTTTTTCCAGTGAACTGTAATCCTCTTTGGAATACTCTCTTTGAGGAAAACTCTGGAATTGGTTTCTTTTTTGCTGTGTGGCAGAGTTTTTCTGCTCTCCGGTTTTTTTCTTCTGCTGAAATGACTTGTCGCATTTTTCTATGTCCGCAAGGGTGAGGACACCTTTCTTGTGCCAGTCCTTTAATATACTTGTTATGTAATTTAAATTTGTGCCACCGGTCTGCAAAACCGTACGCTTACATGCCTGCTCAATAATTTCATCCGAGAAGCCGTAATCACTCCATGTATCAATGATTTCACGTTCTGCCGGAGCAAGGGAGCGATTTAAGCCAAGTGCTTTGCTTACGACATGATAAAGACCTGAAAAAGCAGAAGATTCATCCTTTGCTTCCTCCGGCGTTGTAATCCCCTTTTTCGCCCATGTAAGACCAATTGCCTCCATATACTTTGGTGAAGTCTTTCCGCGGCTGTGTGCCGTGCGGTACAGGGTAGCAATCATCTCCTGTGAAAATCCGATGTCACACATAAAATATAAAATCATTTGCAGATGTGTGGTGGAAAGGGTCGTGCCAAGTATCTTTTCTGCCTGTGAAATCGCCTCGCTGATTTCAATATCTTTCATCAGTGCTTCCGCTTGTAAAGGAGTATACTCCTGGCGGTTCGGAATGGAGATGCCGTCGGGTACAACGGTTTCTTCCGCTGCCGGTGAAGCATCGATATCCGGTTCTCTTTCTGCCGTAACTGCTGACGCAGTGTCTGTGGCGTCAGTAGAAAGAACAATCGAAGTAATCTCGCCATTTTGCTCTGTGAAAGAAAGAAGTCCTTCTTTCTGCCAGTAACGCAGTGCACGCAAAATGTCACTTTCTGTGCATTCGAAACAATCGGCAAGAGCATCAATGGATGAATTACCTGCGGTGTCAGCATGCTGGCAGAGCATAACCAGATACAAATATATTTTCACGAAATTGCCATTTGCAGATGGCATATGATTTTGAATAAATGAATTGGAAATCAAAGTGAGTCCGCAATTCGATGTTGTGGAAATTGTAAATCCCATAATAAAACTCATTCCCTTTCTCCATCAGGTATTTTTTACCTGTCAGCAAGGATGAGTATATCACAAAGAAAAAACAGTTGCAAATTGCAAATGTGCATACATTTCATGTAGAATTTATCTGTTGATAATGTGCATAATGTTCATAACAAAACCACAAACAGACTATTCTGGTAGAAAGAGTGGGTCAATGTGCCGAAATTACGTTGGTTGAGTTTGTCAAGTAAAAAATGCAATTTATTCACATTTTTTTTTGAACAAAAAAATATCCACAACCGTATCTTTCGACTGAATGTTGATAAGGTTGTGGATAACGTTCATAACTTAGTTATTCAGAAGATTTTCACCAATTTCTACTATGTTTCCGGCACCCATAGTTATCAACAGGTCGCCGTTGACTAAATTTTTTAAAATAAATTTTTCGATTTCGTCAAAACTGCGTAAATAGTGAACTTCCTTTCCGAGTTTTTCCAATTCTCTTGCAAGGTCAGCAGAAGAAATATCTCCCGGGTCTTTTTCACGCGCCGCATAAATGTCTGCTAAGATTACTTTATCTGCCAGAGAAAGAGCAGAGGCAAAATCCTTTAAAAAGGCGCGGGTACGTGTGTAGGTATGCGGCTGGAAGGCACACCATAACGTTTTGTGCGGATAATTTTTCGCTGCTGTGAGTGTTGCTCGGATTTCCGTCGGGTGATGAGCATAGTCATCAATAATGGTAAATCCGTTTTTCTCACCTTTGTATTCAAAGCGGCGGTCTGCGCCGTGGAATGTAGTCAATGCTTTCTGGACGGTGCCGTCATTAATACCGTAGAGAGAGGCTAACGCTAAGCAGGCAAGGGTATTGGAAATGTTGTGTCTGCCGACTACGGACAGATGGAAATGCCCTTTTGTTTCTCCCTGTACGACTGCGTCAAAGGTGCCGCATCCAAGGTCATTATAAGTGATGTTTTCAGCTGTAAAATCAGCGTCTTTATTTTCTAATCCGTATGTGATAACACGGCAGGAAAGTCCCTCTGTAATTTCTTCATAATTTTCAATATCCGCATTGATAATTAATGTACCATGCTCCGGAATCCGTTTCGCAAATAAATGGAAAGAGTGGCGGATATCAGAAAGGTCATGGAAAAAGTCCATATGGTCTTCTTCTATATTAAGTATCATTCCCACAGTAGGGAAAAAGTGAAGAAAACTATTCGTGTATTCACAAGCTTCCGTAATGAAATGCTTGGAGTGGCCGATGCGGATGTTGCCGCCGATTGCTTCTAAAATACCGCCGACGGAAATTGTCGGGTCAAGGTTTGCTGCCAAAAAGATGTGGGAAGCAATCGAAGTGGTCGTTGTTTTTCCGTGTGTTCCTGCAATGGCAATGGCGGAAGAATAATTTTTCATTACCTGCCCAACCATAACTGCGCGCTCCATCAGCGGAAGATTTAATTTTTCAGCCGCCTGATATTCCGGATTGGTCTTTTTAACTGCTGCGGTATAGACAACCAAATCGATATCTTTTGTAATATTCTCTTCTTTTTGTCCATATACTACTTGTATGCCGAGAGATTCCAAATGTTTTGTGATTTTGCTTTCATGCCAGTCGGAACCGGTAATGGTAAAGCCCATGGAATGAAGCAGCTCGGCGAACCCGCTCATACTAATGCCGCCAATTCCAATAAAATGAATCTTTCCCGGATGTGTAAAGTCGATTTCGTACATAAATGACACCCTTCCTTCTATTATTTGGAAACAAAATTATGTTTCCTCAGATTTATTATATATAGACAGGGGAGAAAATACAAGGAAAAAGGTGAATATGCTTAAGATTTTCACACGATATTTGTGCAAAATGTACAAAATCAAAGAATCATAAGAAAATATTTTGTGAAAAATATTCACAAAACTTAAACAATGTGGTATACTTATTTTACAATATTAACAACAGGGGTGATAACATGATCAAAAAAGAAATGATAGCCATGTTACTTGCTGGGGGGCAAGGGTCAAGACTGGGGGTCTTGACTGCAAATGTAGCAAAACCTGCTGTTGCTTTTGGGGGAAAGTATCGAATCATTGATTTTCCGTTGAGTAATTGTATCAACTCGGAAGTCGATACCGTTGGAGTGCTGACACAGTATCAGCCGTTGAAGCTGAATACTCATATCGGCATTGGAATTCCATGGGATCTTGACCGCAATATTGGGGGCGTGTCAATCCTGCCGCCGTATGAGAGAAGCACAAGCAGCGAGTGGTACACCGGAACCGCAAATGCGATTTACCAGAACTTGAATTATATGGAGTATTACAACCCGGATTATGTATTAATTCTTGGTGGTGACCATATTTACAAGATGGATTATCAGGTAATGCTTGATTTCCATAAGGCAAATCACGCGGACATTACGATGGCGACGATACCGGTGCCGATTGAAGAGGCAAGCCGGTTTGGTGTCTGTATTACAGATGATACCCATCGTATTTTGGAATTTGAGGAAAAACCGGAGCATCCACGCAGTAATCTGGCATCTATGGGAATTTACATATTCTCATGGCCGGTATTAAAAGAAGCCCTGATTCAGTTGAAAGACCAAAAAGGCTGTGACTTTGGTAAACATATTTTACCTTACTGCCACGAAAGGGGCGACCGCATTTTTGCCTTTGAGTACAATGGATACTGGAAGGATGTTGGTACGCTTGGTTCGTACTGGGAATCAAATATGGAGTTGATTGATTTGATTCCGGTATTTAACCTGTACGAAGAGTTTTGGAAGATTTACACAAGTAACGAATGGATTCGTCCACAGTATATTGCAGGAGATGCTGTGATTGACAAAGCCATTATGGGTGACGGCTGTGAGATTTACGGAGAAGTCCATAGCTCTGTGATTGGTTCGGATGTTGTTATTGAGGAAGGCGCTGTAGTGCGTGATTCGATTATTATGAATTCTGCGAGAATTGGTAAAAATACCGTTCTTGACCGTGCAATTATTGCAGAGGGTTCGATAATTGGAGAAAATTGCGTGCTCGGTGCGGGCGAAGATGACATTCCAAACAAACTAAAGCCGGATGTCTATGCCTTTAACCTGGTTACGGTTGGCGAAAAGACGGTGATTCCGGATGGCGTTACCATCGGTAAAAACACTGCCATAGCGGGTAAGACAACCATTGACGATTACCCGGATAACACCTTAGCAGGTGGCGAAACTTTGATAAAGGCAGGTGACATGTAATGAGAGCAATAGGATTGATTTTAGCAGGTGGGTCCAGTACCCGCATGAAAGAACTGACAAAAAATCGTGCGACAGCAGCACTGCCGATTGCCGGTGGATATCGCAGCATCGATTTTGTACTTAGCAGCATGTCCAGTTCCCGGATTAACAAAGTTGGTGTCATTACGCAGTACAATTCAAAGTCGTTGACACAGCATTTGAACTCATCAAAATGGTGGGACTTTGGACGTAAAAAAGGCGGTTTGTTTGTATTCACACCGACACAGACACATGACAATAGTTATTGGTACCGCGGAACCGCAGATGCCATTGCGCAAAACATTGATTTTCTGAAATCAAGTCATGAGCCGTATGTAATTATTGCATCCGGTGACTGTGTATACAAGATGGATATGAATAAACTTTTGGAATATCACATTGAGAAAAATGCTGATGTTACCATCGTGACGAAGGACTTGGGAACGGTAGATGACCCGAGCCGGTTTGGTGTCGTATCGGTTGACATCGAAGGCAGGGTGACCGAGTTTGAAGAGAAGCCGCTTGTGACTTCGAAAACGCTGGTTTCTACCGGAATCTATGTAATCCGCCGCAGACAGTTGATTGAGATGATTGAGCGTGCAGGGGCGGAAGATGGATTCGATTTGGTAAAGGATATTTTTATCCGTTACAAAGGAGTCAAGAAATTTTATGCCTATCCGTTGGACTCCTATTGGAGCAATGTAACAACGGTTGATTCCTATTTTAAGACAAATATGGATTTCTTAGACCGCAGAACAAGAGAGTATTTCTTTAATGAATACCCACAGATTGCATCAAGAATTGAGGATTTACCTCCGGCTAAATACAATGTTGGCGCAAAAGTTAAGAACAGCCTTGTGTCAAGTGGTTGTATCATCAATGGTGAGGTTGAAGATTCCGTTTTGTTTAAGGAAGTTTATATAGGCAACAATTGTACAATACGAAACTCGATAATTTTAAATGAAGTCTACATTGGGGATAACACTTATATTGAAAATTGCATCGTAGAGAGTCATGGAACCATTCGGGCAAATTCCAACTACGTCGGAAGTCCGGATGACGTTAAAATCATTCAGGAGAAGAATGAGCGTTATGTAATGTAGCGTACAGATGAAGGGAGGATACGATGCAGATAACAGATGTTCGTGTCCGGATTGTGGATGGGAATGCGAAAATGAAAGCGGTTGCTTCAATTACTTTGGATGAAGCATTTGCTATTCATGATATTAAGGTAATTGAAGGAGAGCGGGGCTTATTTGTCGCAATGCCGAACAAGAAAATGCCAAATGGTGAATACCGTGATGTTGCACATCCGATTCATAGTGGTATGAGAGCGGTGTTAGAGGAAGTAATTCTTGGCGAATATTATAATGTGTTAAAAGCGTAAAACCAGAAAGGCAGGTTGGCTTTGGTCAGCTTGCCTTTTTGTAGTGTAAGTTCGGCAGGTATTTGCGGATGAAAGTATTTAGAGCAGGAGGTTAATTTGTGAAGAACGTTTTCAAGGAACGAAAGATACATATTGCATGTGTGTGTTTGCTTTTGGTGATGCTGCTTGCCGGCTGTGATTTATTAAAGCCACCAATAGAATACGGAATTGAGTATGGGAGAAACTACATTAAGACACCTCATGGGACTGCATGGATTGGTGATACTTATGATGGGGTTAAACTCGTTGTGGGAAATGAAAAAAATGAACCGCTTCGAGAAACAGGGCTTTCTGAAGACCCATGGATGATAACAGCCAGCGAAAAGTATCTTTATGTACTTATTGAAAGAAGAGCATTAAAGTATTATTTGCTGAAATACGATTATTCTCTCAAAAAGAAGGCAGAATATGAAGTGCCTTACTCACAAGTTACTTACCGAAATGGATACCTGTTTGGCTATCTGGAGGAAAGGGTGCCGGATACAGTTGATTTGCTGGCATCGGAAATGCCGGATTATCTAGTTGCTACACATTATGTTAAAGAAAAAGACATGGAAAAGAATTGGAAAAAAATTAAGGATAAAGAGGTTCTACGCAGGATTTAATTTGTGAGGATGGTGACTGGCAGACGCTGGGACGAGAAAAACAAAGTGCATTTTTTGTGAAGCACAAAAAGGAATTGGATAAAATTATAGGAAACTGCAAATATGGTAGGTTGGTATTTAATAAGTGTGGAAATGATATTTATGGAATTTTTAATGAATATGATGATACAGATTCGGCTAATGGGTTCGCATATAGTGATTTGAAGAGAGGAGTGATTATACGATACTCTGGTGAAACAAATAAAATCACAAAGGTTCGCGAAATGAAAGATGGGCAGCAGCTCATGAGTGCAACCGCACAGTATGTAATTTACCGCCAGGATAAGCAGGTTCGTATTTCAATGCTATCGGGGGAAAAGGACCGCTGTTTACATGATGGGGAAAATGAGGGTTCTGTCTTATGCACAGAAGATGCATATTTTTGGCGGGATATTAAAATGACTGCTGCTGAAACGGATAAGGCAAATACAAAGTGGGAGAATTATTTTGACTAAATAGCTGAGCCGGAAATTCCAACACCGATTGAAACAGGATATTTGCTATGCAAATATAGTTTCAATTGTGTTGGAATTTCTTGCTTTCATTTTAGTTCAAGAGGACACTTCCTGTGTTCTCTCTAGATGATAACTTCTCCTGCTGTGCTAATTAGTTATTTTCCTTTGATGCAAGTAAGGCTTTTAATCGAGCGATTTCACTATCTCTTTGTGATAATGCCTCATCCTTTTCCTGAACTACCTTTTTTAGCCGCTCAATTTCCTGCTCCTTGACTTCGTTCATACTATCCACGTATTCTTCCACCGTACCTTCTGATAACAACATAGGCTCTACCTCCGCTCGGTTTCGAATCAGAAACGAGCGCAAATGGTCTGCGTCAATACAATAGTCAATTGCTTTGTGTATTGCCTTTGCCAAGTCTCCGATTTCGTTATAATTTTCCCGTATTTTTGAGATTAGTATAACATAATCTTTTAGCGTTTTGCAACCATTTAATACATTTTCATTCATACCATTGTTGATGTTCAATACTTTTACAAAAAGTTCAAGACACGGCTCAACTTCTTGATTTTCAAAAGCGTCAGAGAGCTTTAAAATTTCAACTTCCGGACGTTTTTCGATACCATTGTATAAAACAATACAGGCAGGTGTTGGGATTTTTACCAATCCATATTTTAAGATGTTTTCATTTCGCTGTTCGAGAATTACTTCATATTCTCTGGCTAGGTACAAAAGGCTCCGTAGTGGATAATTCAAGCAGACGGTGCTGCTGTGTTCAATTAAACACATTTTTTGCTTTTCACTCTCATCTTATGTCTCCTTTCCATTTTCACTTTACGCCTTCGTCGTTTTCTTCTTTCTCGTGGTCCGCTTTTTCTTATTTTCCCCTGCATGATGAGGCTGCACCGAACGATAAAAAGAATTCAGTTTTGCACGATAATCGCCGCCTTTTGCACGCTGTACCACCTGCTGCACAAAGGCTTCGAGTTTTTTCATGTAGTCACCCTCGCTGATTGAGCCGTCCGCCACGCCGGTTAAGCCCTTCTCCCAGCTTGCCGTCAAATTCGGCGAAATCATTTCCGGCATGGAACAAAATACAATGCCATAGACAAGTTCGCCCTTTAGCGTCGGTGTAATAATCTGATTCTTTTTGTTCAGATTCAGATATTCAATGGAAAACAACTTCTTCAAAATTTCCGCTCTCGTTGCACTTGTGCCAATGCCGCTTCCTTTAATCTGCTCTCGCAGTTCTTCATTCTCGATGAGCTGCCCGGCATTTTCCATTGCTAAAATCATAGAACCCGAATTATACCGTTTTGGCGGAGAAGTCTCCCCCTCTTTTACCGAACATTCGGTGAGAGAAACAGAGGTGCCTTTTTTTAAGAGATTAAGTACCTCTTTTAAGTCAAAACTCTCCTCTTTTTCCTCTTCTTTTTCTTCTGCCGATAGAATCTCTTCCGGATTCTTCTTTTTCGTAAAAGAATACTGGGTAACAGGCAAAAATCCTTCTTCCAAAAGAACTTTTGTTGATGTAAAAAAACGTTCCTCTCCGGCCTTTACCGTTACATTTAGCTTCTGATATACCGCAGGTGGGTAAAAGATACTAAGAAAACGGCGCACAATTACTTCATACATCTTTGTCTGTAACTCTCCCAGACGTGAAAGTGCACTTAATCCTTGACCGGTCGGAATAATTGCATAGTGGTCGGTAATCTGTTTGTCGTTTACATACCGTGTTTTCTCAAGTCCCTTATACGTCTGGTTTTGCGAAATATAAGGCAGGAAAGATGCCGTCATAGGATACCCCTGCAGTCCATTTAAGTTTTTCCCGATTTCTTTTGCCACCGCACTGGAAAGAACACGGGCATCGGTACGCGGATACGTTACTAACTTTTTCTCATAAAGTTCCTGAACAACCGAAAGTGTTTCATCAGGACTAATTTTAAAAAGTTTTGAGGCGGTGTTCTGAAGTTCCGCCAGATTAAATAAAAGAGGCGGATTCTTCTTTTCCTTCTTCTTTGCGACCTGCTCAATTTCCGATAAAACCGGCTCCGGCTGCATCAGAGAATCAATCAGAGCCAACGCATTTTCCTTTTCTTTGAAACCATTTTCTTTGTAAAGAGCCGGTGACTGATAGTATTTCGAGCCTTCTACCGCCTTCCATTCTCCCTGAAATTTTTTACCCTGTAACTCAAAATTGCCAATCACACGGTAAAACGGCGTTTTGACAAAATCACGAATCTGCATTTCACGCTTTACCACCATGCCAAGTACACAAGTCATCACACGTCCAACAGACACTGACGTCCACTTCTGCCCCTTTAACGTATCATTCAGCCAAAATCCGTATTTCAAAGACAAAACACGTGAAAAATTAATTCCCATCAAATAATCTTCTTTGGCGCGCAAATAAGCCGAACTGCTAATATTATCATATTCAGCCATCGGCTTTGCCTCGCGGATTCCGCGTAATATTTCTTCTTCCGTCTGGGAATCAATCCACACACGAAGTTTCTTTTTGTTAGCAGAGACCTGTGCCATCTGGTCTACCAAGCGGTAAATGTATTCTCCCTCCCGCCCGGAGTCAGTACAGATGTAAATGGTATCTACATCCTCACGGTTCAAAAGATAACTGACCGTATCAAACTGCTTTTTCACACCGGGAATTACTTCATATAAAAATTTTTCTGGTAAAAAAGGAAGGGTATCTAACGACCATTTTTTCAAGGCGGCATCATAAACTTCCGGATAACTCATCGTGACCAAATGACCAACACACCATGTCACAATCGTATCTTCCGACTCAAGATATCCGTCTCCCCGTCTTCCATTTACCTTTAATATGCGTGCAAACTCCTGCGCCACACTTGGTTTTTCTGCAATAAAAACTCGTTTTGCCATGCTCTCACTCTCTAGTATCCTAATTCTTCTCCAACCAAAATAACTTTAATTCGATTTTTCACTCCACTGCGCCTTGTCACTACAAACTGACTGCAGATACAGTCCTCACCGTAGCAGTTTCCACACATACCATTTACTGCACAAGGTGTTTTTTTGTTCAGTCGGACTGCATTTGGCGGGCAGGCAGTAAGACGAACCCGTTTCAGACCGGACTCCACATCCGTTACCACTTTGTTCATACCTGCAATAACAATCACATTTTCCGGTCCGTAACAGAGAAAACTCACACGGTTTGCCCTGCCATCAATATTAATCAGCTCACCGTCTGTGGTAATCGCATTTGTACTCATAAGAAAATAATCGGAATTAATCATTCTTGCCTTAATTTCTTTTTCCTCTTCCGGCGTAGAAAATGCGGTGCGGTCGATTACATCGCAGGGACTTTCTTTCAGCCAGTCCATAATCCCGGTTTCCTGTAAGGTAACAGAGCCTCCATAACAAACCGATTTCCCCTGTGTAAGAAACTTTTCTTTCACAAGTGCTAATGCTTCTTCTTTTGTTTCTACATAAAATCCTTCCATCCGGCGTAACTTTAATTTCTCAATCATTTTCTCCGCCAGTATACGGTTTGCCATCTTTTTTGCTTCCTGCATCGAATCACTCCTCGTAAATCATAAGTCTGGGCAGATACGCCCAGACTTACTGTTTAGTTCTATAAAAATATTGCACACGATTCTAGTACAATGGGTACTTATCCGTCAATTCCTTAACAATTGCCTTTGCTTTTTCTGTATTTGCTTCATGGTCATCAATCAGCATTGCAATTGCCTCAGCAATCTGATCCATATCATCCGGATTCATGCCACGGCTTGAAACCGCTGCTGTTCCCAGACGAATACCACTCGTTACAAATGGAGACTGTGGATCATTTGGAATTGTATTCTTATTTGCTGTGATATTAGCATCATCCAGCCATTTTTCTACTTCTTTACCGGTCAGACCTTTGGCAGCCAAATCAACCAACATCAAGTGGTTGTCCGTACCACCAGAAACAATATCAATGCCGCGTTTCTGCAATCCCTTGCAAAGAGCCTGTGCATTATCAATGATACGTTTTCCGTACTCTTTAAAACTTGGGTCCAATGCTTCTTTAAAGCAAAGTGCTTTAGCAGCAATCACATGCATCAAAGGACCACCCTGAATACCAGGGAAAATTGCTTTATTTAACTTATGCTCCGTAGCAAATTCTTCAGAAGAAAGAATCATACCGCCACGAGGTCCACGCAGTGTTTTGTGTGTTGTCGTTGTTGTTACATGAGCATATGGAATCGGGCTTTCATGATAACCGGAAGCAACCAGTCCTGCGATATGAGCCATATCTACCATCAGATACGCACCAACTTCATCTGCAATTTCACGGAATCTCTTGAAATCAATCTTACGACAGTAAGCACTTGCACCGGCAATAATCATTTTCGGTTTGCACTCTTTGGCAATGCGCTCTACTTCGTCATAATCAATAAATCCTGCGTCATTCACACCGTACGGTACGATGTGATAATAGGTTCCGGAAATATTTGCCGGGCTTCCATGAGAAAGATGTCCGCCGTGATCAAGGTTCATTCCCATAACTGTCTCGCCCGGTTTAACCAAAGCAAAGAATACAGCCATGTTTGCCTGAGCACCGGAATGTGGCTGAACATTTGCATAAGTACAGCCAAACAGTTTCTTTGCGCGGTCTCTTGCCAAATCTTCCACGATGTCCACATACTGGCATCCGCCATAATAACGTTTGCCCGGATAACCTTCTGCATATTTGTTTGTCAGTGTGCTTCCCATAGCAGCCATTACGGCTTTGCTGACAAAGTTTTCTGAAGCAATTAACTCAATGTGGTCATTCTGACGACCGGTTTCCTGTTCCATTGCTTTTGCCAATTCAGGATCGGCATTTTTTACCTCATCAAATGAATACATAAATTCTCTCCTTTTTTATTTATTGTAAAGCGTTTTACGCCTCATCAATTGCTTTTCCGATATCATGTCTCATATACTTATTTGAAAAATCAATCCAGTTTGTTGCTTCATAAGCATTCTTTCTTGCCTCTTTCAAATCTTTTCCCTTTGCCGTCACACCAAGTACGCGGCCTCCATTTGTCACGATGCCCTCATCCGTAAGTTTCGTGCCGGCATGGAATACATAATAACCATCTTTACCATCAAATTTTTCAAAACCTGTGATTACTTTGCCTTTTTCGTAATGCTCCGGGTAACCATCGGAAGCAAGTACAACACAAACCGCTGCATTGTCCTCAAATTGAAGGTCAATCTCATCGAGTTTACCATCGATGCAGGCATTCATCACATCAATAATATCATTTTTCATACGCGGAAGAACGACCTGAGCCTCCGGGTCACCAAATCTGGCATTGTACTCTAATACTTTTGGTCCATCTTCTGTAAGCATCAAGCCGACAAACAAAATTCCGACAAAATCTCTGCCTTCTTTTTTCATCGCATCCATCGTAGGCTGATATACTTTTTCTTCACAGAATTTCTGAACCTCATCCGTATAAAACGGACTTGGTGAAAAGGTACCCATTCCACCGGTGTTCAATCCCTTATCACCATCTTTAGCACGTTTGTGATCCTGTGCACTTGTCATTGGTTTGATATGTGTACCATCGCAGTAACAAAGCACAGATACCTCACGTCCGGTCATAAACTCTTCAATAACAATTTCATTTCCGGCATCACCAAACTGCTTGTCTAACATCAATGTCTTAACACCGGCTTTTGCTTCTTCTAAGTTGTTGCAAATCAAAACACCTTTTCCAAGTGCAAGCCCGTCCGCCTTCAAAACAATTGGCATTTTTGCCGTCTCAAGATAAGCCAGTGCCTCATCCGGATTCGTAAAGTTCTCATAGGCTGCCGTAGGAATGTTGTATTTCTTCATCAAATCTTTTGAAAATGCTTTGGATCCTTCGATAATCGCTGCATTTTTTCTCGGTCCGAATACACGGAGTCCACGTGCCTCAAACACATCAACCACACCGCCTACCAATGGGTCATCCATACCGATAATCGTCAAATCAATCTGATTTTTTTCTGCAAAATCAGCCAGTTTGTCAAATTCCATTGCTGTAATATCAACACATTCTGCAATCTGTCCGATTCCGGCATTTCCCGGCGCACAATATATTTTTTCCACTTGATTACTTTTTGCTACACTTGCTGCAATGGCATGTTCACGGCCACCGCTTCCTACAATAAGAACTTTCACGAGATATCCTCCTAACTGTTATTTACGTTTTACAATTCCATCCACAATTTCTAATTTACCATTGGCAATTAAATCAATTGCTTCCGGAAGAATTTTCCATTCTGCCTGTTCCATCACACGCTTCTGCAACACCTCCGGCGTGTCATCATCAAGCACTTCTACTGCTTTTTGTGAAATAATCGGACCACTGTCGGTTCCCTCATCAACAAAATGAACCGTTGCCCCTGTCACTTTATTTCCTCTTGCCAAAACGCTTTCATGCACCTTAAGTCCATAATATCCGGCACCGCAGTGCGATGGAATCAACGATGGATGAATATTTATGATACGGCCTTCAAACGCTTTTACAAAATTCTCCGGCAAAATCACAAGATATCCGGCTAACACAACCAAATCAATCTGTTTGTCATTTAAACAGTGAATCAGTGCTTCTCCAAAAGCATTTCGGTCTTCGTAATCTTTCGGAACGAGGACTTCGGATGGAATCCCTGCTTTTTTCGCACGCTCTAAGGCATACGCCCCTGGTTTATTACTGATAACAAGTGCACACCTTCAATAAATTTGGTTTTTAACTCTTTGTGAAGACCACCA
>OHAJ01000785.1_pt1 | contig 23676 bp, 19 predicted proteins | sample 1577101 | NCBI WGS metagenome assembly OHAJ01 (sample SAMEA3541531, study PRJEB24748) | human gut metagenome | biome: human gut; feature: human-associated habitat; material: faeces | place: China | collected 2012
AAAGCAATGGTTACTTCTTTCAGTAATTTCTAGATTTGCATATACAACTGCATTATATAATGTAGAAGATACTTGGCAAATGCCTCCTCCTACTTCTTGGATCACTTTGCCTCCAGCATATGCACCGGCCTCTTTAAATCCTGCTGCTTTTGTTCTTTTTCCTACTGTTTTATTATATGAGAAAGTCTCTCCAGGCAATATAACTGTTCCATTTATTTTTTGTGCCGCTAGCGATATATTATTGCTTCTATTCTTATTAGTTGCATCATATCTTGTTGTGAATGTTCCCAACACATCAGGGAATGCTTCTTCTCCTAAATCTCTTATTGTTTTATTTGCCACTGTTATTTTTAATGGAACTCTATATTCTTCTTTATCTTCTTCTAATAATTTTGTTGCTTCTTCTACGGATATTGCAAAGTTTACTCCATTTACATTTGGATGTACTGTTGTTGGATTTTGTGTTATATATGCATCAACAGGCTCTTTATATATTTCGTCATGTATTTTTTCCATATCAATTTTGTCTGGCTCTTTTTGTTTTACTGGTACATTTATTATTTCTTCATTTTTTCCTATTTTATATATTGCTTCTCTTATTTGTTTTTTTAATTTTTCCTTTTCTATTGAAAGTCCTGGTTTTCCTTTTGTAATTACTAGCTCTTCACCTTCAATGTAATATGCATATTCCTCCACTGCTCCTGGTAGTATCGCACCCATTTCTTCAATCTTTTTGTCAATTAATTCTTCATTATATTTTATATCCATATTCAATTTTGTTTTTAATAAAGTTGACTTTATTATTGCAAAATTATTGACAAATATGTTACTATCCCTACCTATATTATATGCCTGATTCGTAATTTCATCCAAATTATATTGCAAATCAATGTCGTTTAGGTTGATTGCAGTTTCTAACTCTTGATATTTTAGTACAATTTTTCTCGCTGACATTTCCTCAGTGATTTCCTGCAATTTTTGTTCCAATTCTTTTTTTGTTAAATTAGACACATTTATATCACTAATGTAGACACCATTGATAACTTTTTCGTTTGTCATATTCAAGACTGCAAAAACTGTTGACATACATAGCAATACAATAATGCAAATACCAATAATAATTATTATCTTTTTTGTCCTTTTTCTATTCTTTTCATTTTCTTCTTTTCTCGTTGTTCGCTTTGTGTTTTCTTCTATTGTTTTTTCCTCTTCCATGTTCTCTCCTCTTTTTTATTTTCTTATTTTTATATTACCATATTAGTGTTTTTTTTACAATATTTTATGGACTTTTATATGCTTTTTTTATATAATATTTATGATTATTAATTGGAGGAATTGCCATGCTTGGAAGTCTTATTAGGAATATTAGAAAGTCGAAAAAAATAAAAAGAGTTAATCTTGCAAAAGATGTTGGAGTCGATGTTGGTCATCTTGCCCATATAGAAAGAGGCGAGAGAATTCCTACTCATAAAACTTTAATGAAAATATGTGATTGTTTAAAAATTCCTTATCAACCTCTCATGTATGCTTATGACAAAACTTATGATAATGAAAGGGCTTTTTGCGATTTTGATTTTGATCTTTTAGATCATTATTGTTATGACAAAGTTATGGCTGTCAATAATATTGATTCCCTTATTCCTTGTCCTCCCGATATAAAAACAGCTTCACTTGCAATAAAAATGTGTGACGATTTAATGGCCCCCATATTGCCTAAGGATTCTTATGCATTTATAGAACTAAATTCCCCTGTTTATAATAAAGATTTAGGGTTGTTTTGCTATAACAACAAATGCTATGTTCGTCAATTACAGATAAAAAACGATGCAGTTTTTCTTAGATCTTTGAAAAAAGGAGCTTTAGATATTAGGGTTTTAAGAAAAGGTAATTTTTATATTTTAGGAAAAGTGATATTAAGCGATATTATGTAATAAAATTTCTCATACGATGAACAGGCCGCCGGCCTGACGCACCTGCTCCGCCTCTCCGGCGATCTCCTCCTTGTGCTGCTGCAGCTTCTGGGCAAACAGGCGGCGGGCATCCAGAATCTCCTGATTGTCCGTCTCGGCGTAGCCGGTGGCCTCAGCAATGAGCTCGTCCGACAGCCCCGCCTTCCGCAGGTCGCTGGTGGCCATGTACTCGGCGTTGCCGCCCAGCATGATATCCGTACCACGGCCGGCCATGTTGGTGGCCACGGTGACGGCGCCCAGCTTACCGGCCTGCGCCACGATCTCCGCCTCACGCTCGTGGTTCTTGGCGTTCAATACGTTGTGCTTGATGCCCGCCTTGGTGAGCATCCGGCTTAAAAGCTCGTTCTTCTCGATGGATACCGTACCCACCAGCACCGGCTGGCCCTTGGCGTGGCACTCCTCCACCTGACGGATGACCGCCCGGAACTTGCCCTGCTCTGTTTTATACACAGAGTCCTGATCGTCGATACGGGCGATGGGACGGTTGGTGGGGATCTCCACAATGTCCAGCTTGTAGATGGTGGCAAATTCCTCCTCCTCTGTCAGGGCCGTACCGGTCATACCGGACAGCTTCTGATACAGGCGGAAGTAGTTCTGGAAAGTGATGGTGGCCAGCGTCTTGCTCTCCCGCTGCACGGAGACGTGCTCCTTGGCCTCGATGGCCTGATGCAGACCCTCGGAGTACCGACGGCCGAACATCAGACGGCCGGTGAACTCGTCCACGATGATGATCTCACCGTCCTTGATGACGTAGTCCACGTCCCGCTTCATGACGCCGTGGGCCTTGATGGCCTGATTGATGTGGTGGGCGATGGTGCTGTTCTCCGGGTCGGAGAGGTTCTCCAGATTGAAAAACTCCTCGGCCTTGGCGATACCACGGGCGGTGAGGGTGGCCGTCTTGGCCTTCTCATCCACCACATAGTCGGCGTCGATATCCTCGGCTTCCTCCTCTTTGGAGTCTACCTCCGCCACCACGTATTTCTTCATCCGGGCCACCAGCGACTCCGCCATGTCATACAGCTGCGTGGACTTGTCGCCCATGCCGGAGATGATGAGGGGCGTCCGGGCCTCATCGATGAGGATGGAGTCCACCTCGTCCACGATGGCGAAGTTATGGCCCCGCTGCACCTGCTCGTTCTTATAGATGGCCATGTTGTCCCGCAGGTAGTCAAAGCCCATCTCGTTGTTGGTGCCGTAGGTGATGTCGGCGTTGTAGGCGGCCTGCCGCTCCTCCTTGCTGAGGTCGTGGACGATCAGGCCCACCGACAGGCCCAGAAAGCGGTGGACCTTGCCCATCCATTCGCTGTCTCGCTTGGCCAGATAGTCGTTGACGGTGACGATGTGAACGCCACGGCCCGTCAGTGCATTGAGGTAGGAGGGCAGCGTGGCCACCAGCGTCTTACCTTCACCGGTCTTCATCTCAGCGATGCGGCCCTGATGCAGCACGATGCCGCCGATGAGCTGCACCCGATAGGGGCGCAGACCCAGCACACGGTCCGCTGCCTCCCGCACGGTGGCAAAGGCCTCCGGCAGCAGGTCATCCAGCGTCTCACCGTTGGCCAGACGCTCCTTGAACTCCGGGGTCTTGGCCTGAAGCTGGGCATCGGTGAGGGCCTTGTACTCGTCGGCCAGCGCCTCGATCTTGTCAGCGATGGGGTAGATGCTTTTCAGCTCCCGCTGACTGTACGTTCCGAAAATTTTCGTAATGAGTCCCATATGTATCGTGTCCTTTCTGTTTCCAAAAGGAAAGTATGCGTATTGCTCCCGTTTCCCTGCCGCCGGGCGGGAGAGCCTTCCGGCATCGCTGCGGCGAGTAGAAACAAGAATACATCCTGTATCATACCACAAATTCCTGTCAGATGCAAAGGAAAAACGGCAACAAGAGCAATTTCACTAAAATAAAATGGCGACGATCGCCACTCTTTACGAAAAAACACACTGGGCGGCGAATTTGCTTGCAAAAAGCGGAAATTGTGATACGATGAAGCTGAAAGGGGAGGAGTCCGATGCACAGGTAGAAATATAAATGAAGGCACAGAAAAACACAAAATGGGTTCTTGCAATTTAGATAATAAACTACAGGAGGACATTTTATGAAAAGACTGTTATCCTTTATATTTCTTTTGGCGATGTTGTTCACCATGACTACCGTGGCCGGAGCCACCGAAGAGAGTATTTATACTCTGGCAAGACGTACTATCACGGTCAAGGAGACGATTCAAGATAATGGTGTAGTGGTATCTACCTATTCTCATGGATTACATGGGCATGGATAGTGAAGGGATTCCGGAAGAGGAGGCATTGAAGCTTCTGACCTATGACAATTTGTCTCTTACATCCACATATCTGAAAGTCAATGAGGAAGGTATCGTAGAAATGACAGCGGAAGAAATGGAGCGGCAAATACAGATAGCCATTTTGCTACCTATCTATGCTATGGCGTTGTAACATCAACGGATGCAGTTATGCAACCAAGCTACGCCCATAAGACCCTTGGAGCCAGTAATATTTCTGTGTCGATAGATTCCAAGGGAGGTGTAAGTTTCTCTGTTGGCTTGGGTAGTAAGATTACCACATATTTGGCACGCCCAGTAACACTTGAGTAACAGGAGTATCAATGTTGGAGGAAAATTTATGAAGCCAGAGTGTCCCATAGACTGGAAAACAGCATTTACCGCCGCATTGCTCGGCTTTTTAGGAGCGTATCTGATCGGCGGCTACCTGAATATGCCGGACGCCGGGGCCATTGCGGCCATCGCCTATGTGGGCGGGCGCATCCTCTGGTATCTGAAACGGCTGGAGGCCCGTCAGGAGCCGAAGGACACCGTTGCGGATGCTCCCGCCGATACCGCAGCTGCCGATACGACGCCGGAGGGCATTGGCACCGAAGGATAACGGATATCCCCGGACGGCGGCGGGGCGAGGGAGCGTATCCCGGCGGACATAGGCAGCAGCCCATGCCCGCTATTGCACATCGCAAAAAAAATCATCGCCTGAATGTCCGATTCAGGCGATGATTTTGTCATTTTTTGGAAACTGCGGAAAAAAGCCTTGCAACACGGAAACAAGTGATATAATATATTATCAGATATAGTGTATATAATATTTGCAATCTATGCAAATAATAGGGATGACAAGAGGAGAAGTACCGTGAGAACCAGAGATCAAGAGGAATTTCAGCGCAAAAAAATCATGCTGATGGAGAAGTGCTACGACTGCTACGCCGAAAACGGTCTGGCCTCCGTGGGCATCCGGAAGCTGGCGGAGTCCTGTGGGTGCAGCTCCGCCGTGCTGTATATCTATTTTAGAGATTTGGACGATCTCATTGTCCAGTCCACCGCCTACTGCATGAAGAAGGTGGAGGACGACTTCATGGCCAAGGCCCCCACCGATCCGCAGGATCTGATGCGCTTCATCGACGAGATCCCCTACTGGACGGCCCGGCAGCACGGCAAGAAGTACCGCCTGATGTATCAGGTCTACACCCACCCCAAGTATATCCGCTACGGCAAGCAGTTCTTCGAGGGGGTCAACCGCCGCTACACCGAATACGCCAAATCGCTGGAGCCCAAGCTGGGCATCCCCTATACCACCATCACCCCGCTGATCTTCATCCTGATCCAGGCCTGCGTCCACTACGCCATGTTCGAGGATGAATGCTATCTGCAGTCCCAGCTGGAGGCGCTGAAGCAGGCCATTCGGCTGTTTATGACCCAGTACCGCACGGAGGACGCAAGGCCCGACGTCAAGGCGGAAAGCTGACGGTTCCACCGCAGCGGCCGCAGAAAAAACCAAATAAGACAGAAACGGACCCCCCTCGGCAATGGCCGAGGGGGGTCCGTTTGTTATCTCTGCATTTGGCCGCTTATCGCTTGCGGGCCGTGGGCGCATCAGGTCACGGTGCGATTGATGCGCTTGACCTCGAAGGAGGTCTGGGACAGGGTTTGCCGGGAGCGGTCCCCGATCTCCAGGGTGACGGAGAAAATGTCGGTGGAGGCATCGTAGCGCAGGGTAAAGGACTTCACCTTCAGCCCCTTGGGGTAGGAGGCCGAGCCCAGCAGGTGGCTGTCACCCAACGCCAGTTGGCCGTCTTCACCGATCTGAAAGGCATCGCCCTTACCCTCCACGCTGCCCACGTTTTGGATGAAGATCTGGGTCAGGCCGCCGTTTTCATCCTGCGTCACGGTGCCGCAGAAGCGCAGCTTGTCGCTGATGACGCTGGTGAGGGTGGAGCAAAGCTCCTGCGCCTCCGACAGCCGCATGGATTCCGTATAGGTCTTGCTGGCAAAGCGGATGCCCACTACCAGCAGCGCCGTCAGCAGCAGCACGATCAGCACCGTACACAGCATCTCGGTCAGGGTGATGCCCCGCCGGTCACGGAGTTTTCTCATGGCGTATCCTCCGACACATAGTAGCGGTAGCCGTTCTCCTGATAGACCTCCACCGAGGTGCTGCCGGTCTGGCCGCTGCGGCCGGAGAGGCGCAGCTGGGCGCTGCCCTCGGACTGGGCATCGCTGTACCGGAAGGAGACGTCGGTGTCCCGGATCTTGGCGTTGATCTTGGCGGCTGCCACGGCGGAGCCCGTCAGAAAGACGAACACCAGCACGATGATCAGCAGGGACACCAGAGTCTCCACCAGAGTTTCGCCCTTCTGGTTTTTCAGCTTTTTCATCCGGTGACCCCCTTTTCAATGAGCGGTGTGTCCCAAGAGATGGTGGTGGTGGTAACGGTGGTCTGTCCCGTCTCGGTGTTGCCGCCGGTGACGGTGGTGACCTGCTGCTTCCGCTCGCCGCTGAGGGTGAGGGTCATAAGGCAGTTGCCCTGACTGCTGTCCGCCAGAGAAAGGGTCACGGTGATGTCGTAGGCAGGGGTCATGGTGAACTCCGCCTGTACGGCGTCCAGACCGCTGGCAGCATCCGGGGTGAGGGTGATGACGTCGGTATAGGCGATGCCACGGCCCACGGCCTCAATGCCCCGCTCCAGCCAGGCCTTCATGGCCCCCTGCGGGGTCTGGGTCACCTCCGTCCGCTCGATATAGCTGCCGGTGGCAGTGGGGCGGCGGGTGACCTTCTGCTCATAGCTGGAGGAGAGGATATCGTCCCGCAACAGCTCCGCAGCGGAGCTGACGGTGAGATAGGTCTGCTGGCTCTGGCGGTCGTTGGAGATGTGCCGGGCGGCGGTAGTGGCCGCCGTAAGGATCACTACGCTGACCATGCTGGCTACCAGCAGCAGGAGGAGGGCCATCAGAATGGTGATGCCCTTCCGGTCTGTACACTTTTTCATTCCAATGGCCTCCTTTCTGCAAAACGGTTATCGGGTCCAGCGCCAGCGGAGCAGACCGGGCTCCTCCGTATCCTGATAGATGGGTTCAAAGGTGGTATCCTGGAACAGGGGCAGGTCGGGACTGGGGGTCCAGCCCACAACGGGCCGGAGCGCCGAGGCAAGCTCCTCCTCCGTGGGGAGGAAGCCGGCGGCGGGCTGGCCGAAGGGAACGGCCTTCTCCAGCCGCAGGCGGCCTACCACGAAGGTGGCGGTGATCTGCGTATCCTCCGCCGTCAGGGTATAGGGGATATCCAGCGCATAGGGCCGGCCGGTGCGGGTGTCGGTGAGGGTCACCTGCAGGGTGACTGTCTCCTGCTGCCGTCCGTGGATGGTGATGGGGCGATAGCTGAAGTCGCCGTCCTGCTGGGCGGCCACCACGTCGCCTACGGTGACCCGGTAGTCCTCATCGGCGGTGGAGAGCATATCGTGGGAAGTGCCGGTGCTATCCAGAACGGTAAGGGCCGTTACGGTGAAGTACCGGAAGTCCGCCGCCTTGCCACGGCTGTACAGGTACAGACCCTCGTGATCGGGGACATCGCCCTCGGCGGGGCCGAGAGGGGTATCCCAGTCGGTGGCATCCCGATTCAGGATGCCCTGACGATACACGGCGTCTCCATCGCCCACATGGGCGATGCCCAGCACGCCCTGCATATGGATGGTGGCGGTGAGGCGCAGCTCACTGGTGAAGGTGCGCTGGCCCACGGTGACACCGGCCTGCACCAGCAGAGTCTCCTCGCCCTCGCCCTTACCGGTGACGGTGACCTGCTGATCCCGACTTACCGGGGACAGCGTGACCACCCGGTCAGAGCCGCTGACCACGTCCCATTTGACGCCGGTGAGCACTTGGCCGGTGCCGTCCCGTGCGGTGAGGGTGAGGGTAGTGCTCTCGCCTACATACTGCTCTACGGAGAGTTGATCCACGGAGATGGAGAGCTTGGCGGTGACGTCCACTGCCAGACGGGCGGTATAATCCCCCAGTGTGGCGATGATCTCGGTGGAGCCGATGGCCTGTCCCACGATGCGGACCTTGTAGTGGCCCGTGCCGTCCGGCTGAAGCTCGGCAGTGACGATGCCGTCCTTGGTATAGGACAGGGTGGGGAGCTCCGTGCCGGGATCCGTGCCCTCAAACCGCAGATCCAGCGTCACGGCGGATTCACCGCCGGCGGCATCGTAGTCGGTGATCATGTCCAGCGTCAGCAAGCCCTTGCTCCAGTAGAGGCCAGATGACGGCCACCAGCCGTAGTGTAGACGGGCCCGGCCAAAGACGTTATCCTGCACCAGTACGGTGGGGAAGGGGAAGTCCTGACCCTGCAGGGCCTCGTCGCTGCCGGGGAAGCTGTATTTACCGTGGACCTCGGCGCCGTTTTCCTCGGTAGTGACCCACGCAAAGCTGCTGCCCAGAGCGGCGGCGAAGCTATCGTAGCGCTGTGCAGTGCCGGTGCCGTTGTTCTGGGTGACGATGCTGGCACCGGTGCGCTGGGACATCTGCTCATAGGTCAGGCCCGTCAGGCCCTTGATGCTATACGTGTTGGAACCACCGTTCCAGCCGTAATTACGGAGGTAGCTGAGATCGCCGTTGAGCATTTTTCCCCGTGCCGCTTCTGTACGCAGCAGCCCGCTAAGGGAGTTGCTTCTGAAATTACCCTTGCCGTAGTATTTGGGCAGATCGTCGAAAGAAATGCTGTTCTTGCTGCTGTTGAGGTAGTAGCAGTTATTGATATAGAGCTTTGCATTGGTGCTGGCACCGGCCCGGTCGGCAATACTGCCCATAAGGGAGATGCCGGTGATGGTACCCGCCATGTCCGGGAACTCCATGTAGGTGTAGCAGTTATTGAAAGTGGGCTGACCATCCGAACTGTCGGAGCGATTGACAAAGTTGGTGAAGCTGGCGGAGAAGCCGCTGCCGCCCATACCGCCGATATAGACATAGGTATCGGGGCCGGGGAAACCGCCGGAATTCATCTTGACCTGGACGGCAGAGCTGCCGTCGGCAAAGACATTGTTGCTGCTGTCCACGGGAACACGCTCCTTCAGGGTCTCCTCCCCAACGGTGATGGTACCGCCGGTGTAGCAGTCCGTTACCGCAAAGCGCACACCGCCGGCCAGACCGCCTACACGCACATAGTTGCCGTAGCGGGCGGCGTTCATGTAGCCGTTGGTATCGACGTGGGTGCAGTTGATCTGCAGATCCACCACGGCGGAACACTTGTTGAGGTTGACGCTGGAGACACCCACCAGCCCGCCGATGGCGGCCTCACCCAGATGCTGCTTGTTACGGCTGTTGTCGGCCACAGTGTAGCCGGCGATGGCGCAGTTGGTGATGCTGCCGTTGCCCATGCTGCTGTTGTAGTCATAGGCGATGCCCACCAGACCTCCCAAGGCGTAGGAGGTGGAATACTGGCGCACCGTCCGGGTGCCGCTGGAGGGCGTGGGATCGGTATTGCGCTGGATGACGGCGCCGTTGTCACTATAAAGGACGATGTTCGCGATCTCTGCGCCGGCGGTGGTGCCGAAGAGGCCCACGTTGTAGCAGTAGGAGTCGATGTTCACGTTCTTGATATAGTAGCTCTGGCCGTCGTACTTGCTGCCGAACCAGTTGTACAGCACCATACGGTAGTCGGTGCTGCTGCCGCTGTCATAGACAGAACCGGCGATGGGATGGAAGCTGTAATTCAGGGAGGCATCCGTGGGATCCGCCAGGCTCTGGCCGTTGAGGTCATGGCTTTGCTTCCACGTGCGGATGGGCCGGGTGCCGCCGGTGGAGTCGCCGGCGATGGCGTCCTCCTTGCTCTGGTAGCCCCAGGTGACACGGGTATATTGCAGGTAGGGGTAGTACTTGTACATACTCCCGCTGCCCGTCACGTCACGGGTGGAGCTGCCCTGATTGCCGTAGTAGCTCCAGTTGATGTATTGCAGCTGCTCCACGGACCGCACCTGATAGGGCAGGGCATCCGTGCCGGGCTCCACGCCGGTGGTGCCGCCGGTAGTACCGGTGCTGACGGCGGTGACGGCATAGGACTCTGCGAAGAAGGGACTGACGGTGTAGGTGAACCACACATCCCCCTGAGACAGGAACCAGTAGCCGTTGCCGGTGGTGCCGCTGAGGAGCCGCAGACCGGTGTCGGAGGTCTGATAGGTGACGAAGCTGAACTGAGGCATCTGCTTCTCCAGTTCCGCCGCCGCCTCGGTGTTGCGGCCGTCCAGAGCGATGTGCTGGGTCTCCAGCAGGGGCTCCGTCTCGCCCTTGGACCAGTAGTAGCCGTAGCCGTAGGCGGTGATCTTGCCGCCGTCATCGTGGGCGGTGCAGAGGCTGCTGCCGTCCTTGCGGACGCCGTTTTCAAAGCCGATGTATGAGAAGTGATAGCCGGGGTTACTGCCGCCCTCCTCGTGCTCCCAGTACACCATGCCCAGCGTACCCAGATCGGCGGGGGTCACCCAGTCGCCGTAGTGGACGGGGCTGCCGTGGCCGGTGAGACTGGTGGGATAGGGATAGGCCTGCCCGTCGGTGTTCAGGGTTTTGCTGTGGTGATAGGTGTGGCTGGCATCGGCGGAAGAGAAGCCGGTGAGGGTCAGGGCCTTCAGCCCCTGCTCATTGACAGCCCGTGCGCCGGACTGGTCGCTGTAATCATACAGATGGACCTGTCCCACGAAGCGATAGGTACCGCCGCTGAGATAGTAGCAGCCGGAGGTGCTGCCGGTGGCCGGGGCGAAGCCGTAGGTATCGGCACCGGGGGAGGTAAGGGCCGTGGCGCAGTAGCTGCTGCGGATCGAGCCGATGTTCTCCCCGGCGAAGCCGCTGAGGGCCACGCCGCCGCCACGGATCTGGAGTACCTCCACGTTGGCCATGGCGTAGCTCTGGCTCACCAGACCGCTGTTGCCGCCGGTGAAGCCGCCCATCAGCAGACGGGCATAGTTGCTGCTGGCGGTGAGGGAGGGAGTACTGACGCTGCCGGAGCGGATGGTCCCGGCGTTATAGCCCACGAAGCCGCCCATATACAGGACGCTGCCCTGATAGGCGTGGGCTGTGACGGAGTAGCCCGCCGCAGCGCAGTTGTAGACGGTGCCGTCATTGCGGCCTGCCAGAGCGCCGACATAGGCGGTACGCAGGCGCAGGATGCCCCGAAGCGTCACGGAGTAGTCCTGCTCTCCGGTGGTGAGCACCACATTCCGCAGACTACCCTGATTCAGGCCGAAGAGTCCGGCGTAGTCGCCGCCGTTGGGACTCTGGAGCGGCACAGCGGCGATGGGATAGGTGCCGCCGTCATAGATGTGGGTAAAGGGGACGACGGCACTGCTGCCGATGGGCTGCTGGCTGGTGACGACGGTATCGTTGCGGCCATAGGCTGCCCAGTCATAGCCGGAATAATCGATGCTGCGCTCCTGCTGGAAGGTGGTGTCCTTGGCCAGCAGGGGGCTGTACTGCTCATAGTACAGACTCAGGTTATTCAGCTGCCGGGCCGTGCGGATGCCGATCTCACTGGGGGCCTCCGGGGCCTCGGAGCCCTCCGATACCCAGCAGGTGAAATGGGGATTGAAGTAGTAGGTGGTGTCCTCCACCTGCACCCGGCGGTAGAAGTCCGTGGATACCTCGGTGGTGTTCACCAGTGTCCGGGGCAGGGGCAGCAGGTAGTAGCCCCCGCCCATGTCGATGGCGTTGGCACGGTACAGGGTAGAGGTGACCTCCCGGCCCCCCAGCGAATAGCGCACCGTCAGATCCTGCTCCGGCAGCGTGCTGTACACCATGCCGTAGCCGTCGCCCACCACCGTGCCGGTGGTTTTGACGGTGGATTTGTTGGCGCCACGGAAGCCGTAGCTGCCGTCGGAATAGACCTCGTAGTACACCAGTGTACCGGCCTCGAACTGAGCCTGCCAGTCGCCGTAGTGGGTCAGCCCTGTCAGGCGGGGATAGGAGTAAGCGCCCAGACCCATGCCGTCCACCAGATTGTAGGCCACGGTGTCGCTGCCGCCGGTCTCAGCGGTGAAGGCGTCGTTGAGGTACTTTTCGATGGCGTCGGCCCGGCTGCGGCCGCTCCACTGCTCATAGTCGGCAAAGACCGTGCCGTCCATGTCGTGGTCGCCGTGGGACATATAGTAGGTGCTGGTGATATCGGGCTTGCCGGTGGTGACATCCGCAGGCTTGCCGGTGGAGTAGGTGAGCTTTTCACTGCCGTTCAGCCGGGCGCTGGCGCTGTAACAGGTGTCAATGACGTCGCCGTAGGACAGTTCACCGCCCAACAGACCCGCCATGACGTCGGCCTCCTGGAAGCCGGCGGTGTAGCAGTCCCGCAGGGTGATGTCCGCCCTGCCGGTGCAGCTGCCGATGAGGCCGCCGGTGGTGCCGGAGGCGTAGAGGTAGCAGTCGGCGTAGGAGTGCTCCACATAGACGGTGCGGGCGCCGCTGATGTAGCCCACCAGACCGCCGGCGTAGCGGCCGCCCTCCAGCACCGTGGAGGCGAAGCTGTTGCGGACGGTGAGGTCATAACCACAGCGCCCCACCAGACCACCGGCGGTGGCACCGCTGATCCAGATATCCTGCTCGTTTTTGCTGCTGAGCTTGTCACGGGTGGGGCTCAGGTAGACCTGACAGCCCTCGATGGTGGTGCCGCCCCGGAGGGAGCCAGCCAGACCGCCGGCATTGCCGCCGGCGCTGATCTGGGCTCCGCACAGACGGATGTTTCGCAAGGTGCCCCGGAAGCTCTCGAACAGGCCGCCGTCACCGTCGGTATCCACCGGCAGCTCATAGATCACAGGGTGATAGGACTGGGTGCCTACGGCGACGGTGCTGTCGTAATAGGCGAGGTTCTCGTTATAGATGGGGGTGAACTTCCGGCCCGGATAGCAGCTGTCCCAGCCGTCGTCCATGCCGGTGTTGACGAACTGGATATCCTGCTCCTGCAGCGCCCGTGTGATGGCGGTGGGCAGACCGGAGCCCTCGTCCAGATTTTGCAGATGCCGGGCATAGGTGACCACGGCAGTGGTGCCGCCGTCCCGCACCTCGGCAAAGAGACTGTTGGTGGTGAGTTTGCCGGTGACGGAGTCCACCAGACGGCTGTCGCTCTCCACCTCCACCTTCAGGGTCAGGTCGGAGCCGGGGGTCAGCTGCCGGAAGCGGCGCTGCTGGGAGAAGCGTTTGCCCTCCGTCAGGTCGTCCAGCACCATGGTGACGGTATAGGTGCGGTAGGAGACGTTGACTTCGGAACCGGTGAGCTCCATCCGCCCGGTGGAGTGGCCCTGTGCGTCCGTCACCGTCACATAGAAGTGCAGGGGGTCACGGGGCGTGTCACAGGTGACCTTCAGCAGCAGGCGCTCCTTGTTGATGATCTCCATCTTGGGGGTCAGCTTGCCGGTGTCCTCGCTCTGGACGCTGTCGCCGCCGTAGTAGCCCACGGTAGCCCCCTCCTGCACCCGGCGATCCCGTGAGCGCAGGGGGTTGAAGGCGTCGAAGCTGTACTGCATGGGCTTTTCGCTGTAAAACACGGCGTAAACACTGCCGCTGCCGGGGTCATACTCGATGACCCAGTTGGCGTCCCACAGCTCCGCCTCCACCTGCTCACGGGGCAGGATGCTCCCGGCGGCGGAGGTGTCGGTGCTTTTGGCGGCAGAGGTGACGTAGTACAGAGTACTGGTGGTGTACTTATCCTGCTCGGCGTCCCAGGGGATGTTGTTCAGGGCCGTGGCCCGGTCCTTGCCGTACTCGTCGCTGCGGCCGCTGGCCTGCAGCTGAGAGAGGCGGTTCTGAGCCGCCAGATAGATGGTCTCCGCCTTGGAATCCAGCTCCGTCTGGCGGATATTGCGCTGGTGGCGGCTGATGGGGATCATGGCCAGCGCCAGCAGGATGATGAGGATGGCCAGCGCCAGCAGCACCTCCGTCAGCGTGAAGCCCCGTCTATTCCGTTGTAGTTTTCTCTCAGTCATAGAAAAAGCTCCCCGCCCCACGGCGTCCTCAGGACATGATCTCGAAGTAGGTGATGACCAGCGTGGTCTCCACAGTGCCGCTGTTGCGGCCCTCGGTATAGGTGTTCATATTCATGTCGGAGATCTGGCTGATGTTCTCGCTGGAGCACAGCCGATCCACGATCTGCCGGGCCTGTGCATAGGTGGAGGTCCGGAAGGTCATGACGATGGGCCGCAGCATGATGTAGTCCTGCTGCACGGTGCCCGCAGAGCAGTCCAGCGAATAGTCCAGCGTGTCGCTCATGATCTCGTGCAGCTCGATCATCAGCTTGCCGCTGTTGTCGTACTGGGGGATGGTGCGCTTCTCGCCCGCCGCCTTGATCTCTTCGATGGCCTTCTGCATCTTCTGCATCTGGGCCATTTTCCCCTGATTGGCGTCCAGCTCCGTCTGCTCGGCCTCCATGTTCAGCCGATAGCTGGAGATCTGATCGTTGATGGGGATGAGGATCAGCTTACAGTAGCCCGCCACCAGCACCACCACGATCAGCACCAGCAGCAGGATCTTTTCCCGTCTTGTCAATTCCCGGTTCATTTGTCTGCCTCCTCTGCGCTGCGTAGGGTGATGCGGACGGTGAAGTCCAGAATGGTGGAGACGTTGCCGTCCTCCGTGGAGGCCAGATTCAGTTCCACATTGCTGACGATGGGGGACTGCTGGATCACGTCAAACATCCGGGAGATCTGATCCAGACTCATGCCGGACATGGCCACTATCATCTTGTTGCCGGATACCTGCAGCGATACCAGCCGTCCACGGGACAGCATCTCCTGCTCCAGCAGATCCAGCGCCTTCTGGCGGTCCACCAGAGTGCCGTTGTCCTCGCTGCCGTCGGTGGCCCACTCCATGGAGTAGGTGCGGTATTCCATCAGCAGACGGTCGTAGCCCTTCAGCAGCTCCTGCATCTGGGTATACTCCGTGTGAACGGAGGCGTAGGCGGCCTGCGCCGCATCCAGCCGGCGGTACTGGTCGATGACGCCGAACTTGGCCACGCAGCCCGCCAGAATGACGATGGCCAGACAGCCCACCAGCAGGGTCAGACGGGGATTGCCCTTCTGTTCCCGCATATTCAGATTGATGCCCTGCTTATGGGGGCATTTGAGGGTCTTGCGACCGGCCTCCGAAGGCCCCTTTTTCATCTTTTCTGCCATTATCGCAGCCCCCCCTTGATGCCAAGATCCACGCCGCCGATGGCCCGCAGGTACATCCACGGCTCCTCGGTGGACATCCGCTGGCCCAGCAGCTCGGCGGAGGTGTGCAGCGTCATGCCGGTGGTATCGGCGATGGTGTCGTACAGCGGCTGAATGGCGCTGCCGCCGCCGCACAGGCACAGCTGCGTCAGCTCCCGCTCCCGGTTGTTGTAGTTGAAGAAGTTCACGGCCTTCACCACCTCCACGGCGATGCGGCCATACAACTCACGGGCCTGCTCCGACTCCAGCACATGGTTGTAGTTCTGGCGCACATACTCGTGAGCCACGTGGACGTCCACGCTGCACTGATCGGCCACCAGATGCTCCAGATCGGACATCCCCACCTCGATCTCCCGGCGGCTGGCGAAGTGGCCGCCCCGGTAGATATACAGGAAGGTGGCGCTGTGGCCCAGATTTACCACGCACAGGTCACGGCCCTCCTGCCGGGTGCGGCGGTAGTAGGCCTGCAGCACGGCGCTGTACGCGCACTCGCTGGGGGTCAGCACCCGCAGGCGGAAGCCCGCCCGGCGCAGCATGGCCCGATAGCTCTCCACGGTGCTCTTCAGGGTGGCGCAGGCCAGCAGATTCATCTCCGTGGGCTGGCCGGACTCGTCCCGCAGCACCTCCCGCATGGAATAGTCGAAGAAGTACTTGTTCTTCTCCTCCGTCAGATAGTCCCGGAACTCATAGGGCAGGTTATACAGCAGCTGCTGCTCCGTCATGGCGGGCATCACCAGTTCACGGGTGAACACCTCCGTGGAGGGCAGCACCAGCGCCGCATGGGTCAGGGGGATGCCGTTACTTTTGGCCGTCTGGCGCAGGAAGTCCGCCATGGCGTCCATGGACAAAATCCTCGAACCGGAGACCATGTTGTCCGGCAGCTCCGCCGTGACGGCCTTTTTCAGGTCCGCACCGGCGAAATATACCAGCTTGACGCTGCTCTCACCGATGTCAAAGCCAACGATCTTTTCCAAAATGCTCGTCCTCACTTTCAAGAATTACAGCAGCCCCAGATACCAGTCGATGATCTGTTGGCCGCACAGCGCCGTCAGCCAAGCGCCAAGGGCGATGCTGGGGCCCCACGGGATGGCCTCGCCGCCGTCCCGTTTTTTTTGCAGGAGTCCCCACACGATGCCGATGACGCAGGCCGCCACCAGACACAGAAGGTTTCGCTTCCAGCCCAAAAACAGCCCCGTCAGGAACAGGAGCTTGATGTCGCCGCCGCCCATGGCCTCACGGCCCAGCAGCTTCTCCATCCCCAGCACCAGAAGCAGTACGCCCCCCGCCACCGCCAGACCGCCGATGGCACCGTCCAGCGCCCGCCGGAGCGGCTGGGGGTCGAAGAAAAGAGTGGTGATAAATAGCACAACGCCGACCGCTATGAAACGGTCGGGGATGATGTACCCCTCCAAATCCGCAAAGGAGCAGGCCAGCAGGATGCCGGCCACACACCAGCCTTCAAGAGCTTGGAGCGAAATATCATAATGCAGCAGCAGCGTCACGAACACCAGCGCCGAGACGGCCTCGGACAGAACGTGACGCCGGGAGAGCTTGGCCCCGCAGTAGCGGCAGCGTCCGTGGGCAGCCAGATAGCTGACCACCGGGATCAGATCCCGCACCGCCAGCACGTGGCCGCAGGCGTCGCAATGGGACCGGCCACGCAGCACGCTCTCCCCATGGACGATGCGCCAGGCTGCGCAGTTCAGAAAGCTGCCCATGCACGCACCCAGCAGGGCGGCCAGCAGGCAGCAGTAAACAGTTAGGAAGGGATCGGCATACAGCATGGGGAAGGCTCTCCTTTAGATGGGACTGTCCTCACGGAGCGGGGAGGGACGCCAACCCACGGCCATCCCCGCCCGATGAGAGACGGGTCGCCCCGCACCGGCCCGGTCGGGCCGGTGCGGGAGCTGTGCGTGTGAATGTGACAAATGGATGTCAGTGGATGTCGGGCGTACCCAGCGTCCAGGTGAAGGTCTTTGCACCATTCTCGTCGGTCAGCTTGGTAGCTTTGTAGGTGATGATGCCGGTACCAGCATCGTAAGTCAGCTTGTCGTCACCATAGTTCAGGACGATAGCAGTGCCATTATCAGGTCCCTTCAGGAAGGCGTCCTTGTCGGCGGGAGCCTTGGTGTTCTCAGTGAGCATAGCGGTCTGCCACTCGGCATAGGTAGCACGGACATTGGCCACGTCAGCGGCCTCCTTGGACTTGGTCAGGGCGCCGTTGAACACGGGGATGGCGATGGCCACCAGCACAGCGATGATGGCGACGACGATCAGCATCTCCATCAGAGTGAAGCCCTTCTTGCTCTGCAGTTTCTTCAACATAGTTCTACATCTCCTATTATTTTTTTGCGGTTTTTATCTTGATCCGTACAGGGTTGTTATACGGATAGGATATGAATTTGGGTGCGGCGGCCTTACATTCCGCCGTAGAGGGTGAACAGCGGCAGATACACCGCCAGCAGCAGCACCACCACGATCACCGCCAGAGTGATGGTGATGATGGGCTCCAGCACCGACAGCAGGCGGGCGGTGGTGACCTCCACCTCGTTGTCAAAGTATTCACCGATGACGTCCAGCGTCTCCTCCAGCGAGCCGGACTGCTCGCCTACGCCCACCATCTCCGTCAGCATTTTGGGGAAGTACTCGATCTGGCCCATGCTCTCGGAAATGGTGCGGCCACGCTCCACCTTCTGCTTCACCTCCTGCACGGCCAGTGCGAAGGTGTAGTTGCTGATCACGTTTCCGGTCACATCCAAGGCCTTGGGGACCGGCAGGCCGGCCGTCAGCATGGTGGCCATGCTGTGGGCGAACTGTGCGGCGGCGTTGAGGCTGTGGAGCCGGTGGAGGGGGGCCTTGGTGAGGCTCCATGCGGCGATAGCCCTCCGGCCCCGGATGGAGCGGCGGGCCACCATATAGGCGATGCCCAGCCCGGCGGCGATCAGCAGAAGCAGCCACCACCAGCCTATGAAGAAGTCACTGATGGCCAGCAGCACACGGGTGATGCCCGGCAGCTGGGTGTCCATCTCGGCAAAGACATCGTTGAAGGCCGGGACGGCCACGGCGATGATGATAATAAACACGGCGATGGCCACCACAATGACCATGGCGGGGTAGGTCAGGGTGCTGACCACCTTGGCCTTGGTCTTGGCGGATTTATCATAGTATCGGTGCAGCCGCTGGAAGCACTCCTCCAGCGTGCCGGACTGTTCTCCGGCCCGGACCGTCTCGATGAAGGTCTTGGGGAGGTACGGGGCGTTGTTTTCAAAGCTCTGGGCCATGGAGTAGCCTGCGCCCACCTCCTCGGCCACCTTCTCCAGCATCTGGCGAATGTGGCGGTTCCTGGTCTGGGCCGCCACCATCTCCACACAGTGCTGAATGGACATCCCTGCGGAGAGGATGATGGCGAACTGGGAGCAGATCAGGGCCAGCTCCTTTTCCTTGATCTTCAGGCCGATGGGGCGGTTGAAGATGTTTTCCTTCTTCTCCCGCACCTCCTCCAGCCGGGTGATAACGGCTACGGTCTCCCGCAGGCGGCTGGCGGCCTCGAACTCGTCATAGGCCCGGATGACGCCGGATACAGCCGTTCCGTCCTTGGTCTGGCCCCTGTAACGGTATGTGGTCATGGCGTGTCTCCGCTCCTTCCGTGCCGGGTTTTACGCAATTACTCGTCTACTGTGGTGTTGATGATGCGGGCGGCCTCCTCGGCGGAGGTGACACCCTCCAGCACCAGCCGGCGGCAGCTCTCCCTCATGGAGCGGAAGCCGTTTTTGCGGGCCTCCTCCGTCAGCTGCTCCTCGTTGGCGCCCTCGCTGATGAGCCGCCGCAGGCGGCCGTTGAGCATCAGGATCTCGAAAGCGGCACGGCGGCCGACATAGCCGGAATGATGGCACTCCGGACAGCCCTCGCCCTTATAGAAGGTGACATGGCTGTCCTCCGGCATCCCCAGCAGGGCCAGCTCCTCGGCAGAGGGCTGATAGCCCTTCTTGCAGTGGGGGCAGACCTTCCGCAGCAGACGCTGGCTCACCACGCCCCGCAGGGCGCTGGCCACCAGCCACGGCTCCACGCCCACGTCCTTGAGCCGGTATACGGCGGACACGGCGTCGTTGGTGTGCAGAGTGGAGAACACCAGATGGCCGGTGATGGCGGCCCGCATGGCGATGGAGGCCGTCTCGCCGTCCCGGATCTCACCCACGGAGATGATGTCCGGGTCCTGACGCAGGATGGCTCGCAGGCCGCTGGCGAAGGTCATGCCGGTCTTTTCGTTGATCTGGCACTGGCTGACGCCGGGGATGTGGTACTCCACCGGGTCCTCCAGCGTGACGATGTTGATCTCCTCACGGGACAGATCCCGGATCATGTTGCACATGGTGGTGGACTTACCGGAGCCCGTGGGACCCACCAGAAGAATGACGCCGCTGGTGTTTCGCAGCAGAGCGTTGTAGTTGTCAAGATCCTGCCCCTCCAGTCCCAGCTGGGATTTGCTGAGGGCCTGAGCGGACTTGTCCAGCAGACGCAGCACCATCTTCTCGCCATACACCGTGGGCATGGAGGAGATACGCAGGTCCAGACTGTGGCCCCGCACCGACTGGATGGCGTGGCCGTCCTGCGGGATCTTATGCTCGGCAATATTCATACCGCCCATGATTTTCAGGCGGGAGATCACGGTATTCTGCAGGTCGGCAGGCACTGTCAGGATGCGGCGGAGCAGACCGTCGATACGCATCCGCACCACCATCTCGCCCTCCTGCGGCTCCAGATGGATGTCACTGGCCCGCTCGGTATAGGCCCGCTCGATGAGGGCGTTGACGAAGCGGATGGTGGGGGCGGCCTCCTGCGGGTCCGCCGTGTCCTGCGCCATCTGGGCGGGGATGACATCGCTGCTGCTGCCGGCCTCTCGCTTCATCTCCTCGATGACCCGTGCCGTACCCTCGTTGCCGTACAGGCGGCTGATGGCCTGCTCCACGGCCTTGCGGGTGGCGATCATGGGGATGATGCGCTTACGGGAGGCGGTTTTGACCTCATCCTGAGCCACGAAGTCCAGAGGATCGCTCATGGCCAGATACAGGCTGTTGCGTACCAGCTTCACCGGCACCACGCAGTATTTCTTGGCGATGTTCCGGGGGACATACTGGGCCAGCTCCACGGGAATGGAAATGGCCGTCAGGTCCACAAAGTCCACGCCCAGCTGCACTCGCAGAGCGTCGATGAGCTGCGCCTCCGTGATGAAGCCGTTCTGGATCAATGCGTCGCCCAGCCGCTGCTTGGTCTCCTTCTGGAGTGCCAGAGCACGCTCCAGCTGCTGCCCTGTGATGGTCCCGGACGCCACCAGCAGATCGCCCAAGCGCATATAGGCCATTTCACTCACCTCCCGGTCGAAAGCCCGTCATGTACGGACAGGAATAAAACGCACAGCCCGCGTCGACGCATTCGACAATGTCGGATCCTGCACGCTTGCAGGCTATAATATACCCCAATTCCACTGCAAAGTCAACCGATTTTTCGTGATTTATTAAAAAAATTCTCACAAATTCTCCATAAAACGACATATTAGTCCGATATGAGAAAAGTATGAGAAAAATGTTGAAAACTGGTACTTTTTGACTGACCGAATGACAGAAATGACAAAACGGAGTCAGTATTTTCCCAAAAGAAAAGAGGGCGGCCCACAGGCCGTCCTCTTGGAGGTGAACAGTATTTCAATTAGCGAGATTTTAACGGGCCGACAGCTGCGGCTCCAGCCAGTGCCAGATGTCCTCATAGACCGTCTGGCGCATGGGGCCTTCATTGAGGATCTCGTGTCTCAGACCGGGATACAGCTTCACAGTCACGTCCGACAGGCCCGCCTTGCGGAAGGCGGCGGCGGTGCGGCGGACGCCCTTGCCCATATCGCCCACCGGGTCCCGGTCGCCGGAGATCAGCAGCACCGGCAGACTGCTGTCCATGCGGGCCAGATTCTTGGGGCTCTGATTGAAGGCGATGCCGTGGAGCATCTGGCGGAACAGCCCCACCGTGGCATCGGCGCCGCAGAGGGGGTCGGCAATGTAGCGGTCCACATTTTCGGAGTCCGCCGACAGCCAGTCATAGCCGGTGCGGTTGGGAGCAAAGGCCTTGTTGTAGCCGCCGAAGGCCAGATCGTTCACCAGCTTGCTGGCAGAGGAGGGGCCCTGTGCGGCGCAGACCACCTCCGCCACAGCACGGCCTCCGGTCAGCTTGGCCTGTGGCTGCCAGCCGGTACCCATGATAATGGCGGCCCGCAGGGTGCCGGGATAGCGGATCAGGTAGCTGCGGGCCAGAAAGGAACCCATGCTGTGGCCCATGAGGCACAGCGGCACACCGGGAAACTCCCGACGCAACTGTTCGTGGAGCAGCTGGATGTCCGCCACCACCGTCTCCCAGGGGGTGCCGTCGCCAAAGTAGACGGGGGTTCCGCCCTCCGGCAGAGAGCCGCCGTGGCCCAGATGGTCGTGGCCCACCACGGCGATCCCCTGCTCATTGAGGTAGCGGGCAAAGCCGTCGTAGCGGCCGATGTGCTCGGCTACACCGTGGGAAATTTGCAGCACGGCACGAGGCGTTTCCACCGGCAGCCACTGCATGGCGTGGAGCCGGGTCTTGCCGTCGCTGGAGAGAAAGGTGAACTCGGTGAGATTTGTCATGGAAATTTCATCCTTCCTATGGTAAAATAAGAATCATTCTATGGACAGTATATCACAAACTCACCAAAAAGAAAAGAGGAGACGGCTATGGCATCGTATATTCTGGCACTGGATCAGGGGACTACCAGCTCCCGTGCCATCGTATTTGACCGGGCGGGGCAGATCGCCGCCAAGGCCCAGCATCCCTTTCCCCAGATCTATCCGCAGGCAGGCTGGGTGGAGCACGACCCCATGACCATCTGGGACACGGAGCGTTTGGCGGCGGCGGAGGCCATCCGGGGGCTGCCGGAGGGCAGCATCGCCGGCATCGGCGTCACCAACCAGCGGGAGACCACCATCGTTTGGGATAAGGCCACCGGCCAGCCGGTGTATAACGCCATCGTCTGGCAGTGCCGCCGCACCGCGGCCCTGTGCGAGGAGCTGAAGGCGGATGACGAGCTCACCTCCTACATCCGGGAACACACCGGCCTGCTGCCGGATGCCTATTTTTCCGCCACCAAACTGAAGTGGGTCCTGGACCACGTGGAGGGGGCAAGGGAGCGGGCCCGTCGGGGGGAGCTGCTCTTTGGAACGGTGGACTCCTGGCTCATCTGGAAGCTCACCGGCGGCCGGGTCCACGTCACCGACTATACCAACGCCAGCCGTACCATGCTCTTCGACATCCAGCGCCTGTGCTGGGATGAGCACATCTGCCGGACGCTGGACATCCCCATGGAGATGCTGCCTCAGGTGAGGGACTCCAGCGCGGTGTATGGCACTGTGAACCTCCAGGGAATGGAGGTCCCTATCGCCGGCATCGCCGGTGACCAGCAGGCGGCCCTGTTCGGGCAGGCCTGCTTCTCTCCAGGGGAGGCCAAAAACACCTATGGGACTGGCTGCTTCCTCCTGATGAACACTGGGCGGGAGCTGTGCCGGAGCAGGAACGGTCTGCTCACCACCATCGCTGTGGGCCTCAACGGTTCGGTGCAGTATGCACTGGAGGGCTCTGTCTTCGTGGGCGGAGCGGTGATCCAGTGGGTACGGGACGAGCTGCGGTTTTTCAGCGAGTCCCGGGATGCGGAGTACTACGCCCAGAAGGTGCCGGATACCGGCGGGGTCTATCTGGTCCCGGCCTTCACCGGCCTGGGGGCCCCCTATTGGGATATGTATGCCAGGGGCTGCCTGGTGGGGCTCACCCGGGGCACGACCCGGGAACACATTATCCGAGCGGCCCAGGAGTCCATCGCCTACCAGAGCTGGGATCTGGTCCGGGCCATGGAGCAGGACACCGGCCTGCCCCTGGCCGAACTCCGAGTGGACGGCGGGGCCAGCCGGAACAACATGCTGATGCAGTGTCAGGCCAACGTGCTCGGCGTGCCCGTGGAGCGTCCCGTGATCACCGAGACCACGGCGCTCGGCGCGGCCTATCTCGCCGGGCTCGCCGTGGGCTTCTGGGACGGCGAGGAAGAGGTGTGCGCCCTGTGGAAGCTCGACCACCGCTTCGAGCCCGACATGCCCGAAGACCGCCGCGCCGAGCTGCTCCACACCTGGCACCGCGCCGTCGGACGCGCCGCAAACTGGATTGAATAAGACGGGAGAGAAAGCGGAGG
>OHAJ01000789.1_pt1 | contig 23638 bp, 22 predicted proteins | sample 1577101 | NCBI WGS metagenome assembly OHAJ01 (sample SAMEA3541531, study PRJEB24748) | human gut metagenome | biome: human gut; feature: human-associated habitat; material: faeces | place: China | collected 2012
AAAAAACTGGCGGAGAGAGAGGGATTCGAACCCCCGGTGCCTTGCGGCATCACTGGTTTTCAAGACCAGCTCCATAAACCACTCGGACATCTCTCCTCGTTCGCAACGATACGATTATAACAGAACTTCTGCCGCTTGTCAACAGCAGAAACGGCAGAAGTGGATATATATAATTTTTTTCGTTGCCGTGCTCATCGCCGTCATGCTCCCCCCGCACCGACATGCATCGACGCGGCAGAAAAAGCAGCTTCGGACGATTAAACAGTTGCCTCAAGTGAATGAGCCGTTTTCAAACGCTCCGAGCGGCAGACAGGGGTATTCGGGCTTTATTGTCAGGTATTCAGATGAAATCAAGTTTACGCTGTTATAATCGAACCTGTCCAAACACAGCAAACCCGCATTATCCGTTCGGAGCATGTAATCGGTCTTACCCCTATCCTCAATTACATAAATCTTACCGTTTGCATAATCACAGATAATAACGCGGCTGTCAACAATTCCGGAGCCGATGTTGATCGTTGAGCAAAAATCCGGGCTTCCGTCACCGTTTATATCGCAGATATAAGCATCCCTGACCGGCAGTCCGCCGTACAGCACGGTCGTTTTGCCGTTATTAACTTCAACTGCCGAATCCGTGCAGCTGAAAACGGCATTGGGGAATTGCGAAAAGCTTTTCTCAACGCGGTTACTGCCGCCGGATGCATCAAACCATAGCTCTGCCGCTGCTCCGTGCTGATCCGCCGCGCTTTCCGTACCGTAAAAAAGATGAATCATTTCGTCCCCGGTGCCGGAATAACCGTCCTCATCCGAACCATGCATTGGACCTATAACGATATGAATAAGCTTTTCGCCGAGATTGGTGACTCCGTCCTTGCTGTAGGTTATAACTCGATTCAGCTCTTCAGCCTCACTGAAGCCCGCAAAATCAATCAGGTATAAATCCGCATTCGGACACATGCGGCGAATCTCGTCCTTCGGCATGTATTTCAGTGCGTTGAGATAATCCTCAAGAAGATATACCGTTTCGGGTGCGGCAACACGGCTTTCTCCCGGAAGGAAGAACATATCCGAATCGCCGAAAAACCGCAATTGTTCGCGATACATTCCATCCTGCCGTTTGAAGTAAAAAACGATTGTTTGATTGTCCCAAAGTTCAAAATCGGAATCCATGTCCAATGAAAATCCTCCGGGTCGGGTGTAGATCTCCGCATCGGGATTCAGCTTTTCCGCTTTTCGAATTTCGGAAACAATATAGTCGGGATCAATATCCGCAATATTATCGCCCCTCATTTCAAATTCCGCACCTGTCTTTTTGCCGGTCAAAAAACACACCGCAAGCGCTGCGCAGGCGAGCACGGCAATAAGAATCACCCAAACCGACGGTTTTCGGTAATTCATCACGGTCTTAACGCGTTCTTTAATACCAACTTCACCGAAGGCAAGCGGACAGGCATTGAAACGACTGCGACTAACGCTGCACGAAAGCAATGCCTGCATATAGTCCGCTCTCTGTTCGTTGTCAAGCTTTTTTATAACCTTTTCATCGCAGGCAAATTCAATATCGCGGCAAAACAGCACGTAGGACAGCCAAACGAGAGGATTGAACCAATGCACCGCGAGGATAGCAAAGCCAAGCGGCTTCCACTTATTATCACGGCGGCGTATATGCGCCCGCTCATGTTCAATTACGGTTTCAAGTTCACGCTCTTCAATGCCGAACGGAACATATATACGCGGCTTGAAAAATCCAAGCACAAACGCCGAATTAACTCGGTCGCTCTGATAAATATTATCACGCAGCAGCACGGCTTCACGCAGTTTCCTGCCCAAACCGATGCGGCTTATTGCCATGTATGCAAGCATGACAATCAGACCTGCAAGCCAAATACATGCAATCTCGTAATCATCGGGCAAATTAATTCGCAGGAGCGGAATTGTCAGCGATGTGTCGTAATCGTTCTCCTTTGATTGTGTTCCCGCTTCACCGGGCGTTTTTTCTTCTTCACCTGTGTCGCTGCTTTCGGCAGTTTTTCCTGCATCGGAGGGCACGTTTGAAGCATCTTCCCGTTCGGATTTCGACCCACCCGATCCGCGGATCACGAGAGGCTCTCCCCCGTCCGTGTTGTCAATAGTGTCAGCATAGAGTTTTTCTCTGAAATTTTCTATAGGATAGTTGTCCGGAACAAGGCTCAGCGGACTTTCTATCGTCGTCGGAATAATTAACCGCAAGGCAACAATACCCCAAAGCAGCACCCGAATCCAGCCCGGTGCTCTTTTGAACAACAACCTGAGCACAAGCACGATAACAATTATCATGCTTGCCAATATGCTCATATCGATAACCGAAATGCAGACTTCACCCACGCTCATTTTCCGCCTCCGTTCCGAATGCTGTCAATCATGCGTTGAACCTCGTCCAACTCCCTTTCCGACATATCCCGACGCTTTGCGAAAGCTGCAACAAATGCCGGCAGCGAACCCGAAAAACGCTTCTCAACAAGCTCATCGATTTCACACGCCTGAGCTTCATCCTTCGAAATAATGGAAGTTATAACGCCGTCCTCGTTCTTCAGCACACCGCGCTCGCAAAGACGCTTCAACACTGTATAACTCGTTGTTCGCTTCCATCCAAGTTCCGCGAAGCAGAGCTTTGCAAGCTGCGCTGCGGATATCGGTTCGTTTTCCCATAGAATAAGGCAGAAACGGTATTCACCTTCATGTATTTTCGGAATTTCTTTCATAATGACTCCTCCGCGATTTTTGTCTACTGTTGTAGACTGTTTTTTAGTCTACCACTGTAGACGGCTTTTGTCAACAGTTTTTTCACAAAAATTCAGAGCCGATTTAATGCTCCGATCCGTAATCAACCGAAAAAACATTGTATCCACCCTTTATAAATGGCAAAACAAGTGCAGGAAAATGAATCGGTTCAAGTACGACGCGCGGACGGAGTTCTCGGGTTTATGTGCTGAGCCGAAAATTCTGTCGATATTTATATACATCTACTGAAAAAATAGCATGAAGAGATTCTTAAGCTGCGGATGATAAAACGGAAGCTGCTGTCAGGCAGCTTTAAAAAGGCAAATGCAGTTATATGCCCGTTTCCGCCATGCTTGTTCGCCTGCTTGCGATGGTTAATCTTTGCTTGGTTTTTCCCCATGTTAAGCATTATATTTGTTCACCGGCACAGCGGCAGCCTTGATCTGCGCTGCAGTGCTCCTGTTCCGTCAGTATTTGTAATACTGTGCGCACAGCATCATTATTTTATTATATGCGAACTTAAGGCAGCTTCCGCAAAAACCATTGTCGAATTCACTCTTTTTGCGCGAAAGCAATTGTGCCCGGGAGCCGAGTCTGTCATATTTGGATTGTCTGCAATTCTCCGGGCAGCGGTTCGGCAAAACACTCCCGGCAGTTTTCAGCGGAAAACTCTTGACAAACATCGCGATATGTGATAGTCTATATACGTTGTCAGTCGAGTATCGCTGCTCACCGATAACAGTTTTTTCCGAAAACAGGGTCGCTGCATCTAAAATGCAGTAACCCTGTTTTTGATTAATGAAGATTCCGAGCGAAGGCAAATCACACAGGGGGAAACGCTTCAATCCATACCACTTGTGATGCAGCGACCGGTACATTGCGCTTATAATCGCCGACAGCGGTATTTCTATCCACGCCGCCCGTGAAGGCGGCGACTCGGTATCACCGGCACAAATGCAGTTGATTAATATTTCAATCCACGCCGCCCGTGAAGGCGGCGACTGCGGAAACGAATAGACGTAATCAACATTTCCGCAAACAGCAAGTATGAAAGTGATCATTCCCCGCTGTTCATTTTCCATTATACAGTAAAAAAGGCGGCACTGCAAGCAAAGACCTGCCTTTTATGCGCGTTTCGTTTCTTATCCGCTTAACAATTCTTGAAGAAAAGCATGTTTTGTCCGCATGTAATTGCGCGAACCACCCTGATTTTTTCTGACCGCTTAGTATTCGCGGCAAATAATCAAAGCATCAGCATACCCTCAGGGTCGTAACCCGACTTTGTTCCGAAATGCTCAATCTTGTTTTCATATTTGTTACCCAGATAATAGAAACGAAGACTGTCCCGTTCAGCATCCATGATGCTGCAAAGCTCAGCTTTTAACCTGCGGCACTGCGCCGGATCGAGTATGCACTCGAATACCGAATTCTGCACACGCTGTCCATAGTTTACACACTGCTTTGCGATGCGGCGTAATCGTCTTTTTCCGTCCGCATCCTCTGTGTTAACATCATAGGTTATAAGCACAAACATAATTAAACCTTCCTTTCTGCCTCAACACGGTTATTTCCAAAGGAACGGAGGATAAGCATCCAAATCCCCGCGAAGGTATCTTGCCAGTAACAGGGCCTGAACATACGGAATCATCCCCCATTGCAGCTTTTCGCCGAGATATGGATGCTTCAATTCATCTTTTTTGCGTTCCTGCCATGCTCGATAGAAACGCCGCCGTGAATCATCCTTAAGCAGTACAGCCCCGCTTTCACGAAAATCGAAATCGTTTCTGTCAAACATTCTGTTATTGATGCACGTAAGGACAAATCTGTCTGCCATACACGGACGCAGTTCTTCCATGAGGTCAAGTGCCAGTGAAGTTCTGCCCGGCCTGTCACGATGCAGAAATCCGACGTACGAATCCAGTCCAACGCTTTCAAGCGCAGAAGCGCAATCGAGAGCAAGCGTCGAATATGCAAGCGACAGCAGCGCATTCACGGCATCAAGCGGAGGCCGCCTCGAACGCACCGTAAACCGAAAAAGTTCCTTGCTGTTGAGAATTAATTCGTTGAATATGCTGAAATACGCATTCGCTGCAACACCTTCAAGTCCACGGAGTCCGTCAAGCCGTGTTTCCTTTTGAACAAGCGGCAGCAGTCCCGCCGTCAATTGTGAAACGGAGGTCAAAGCTTCACAATCCACACGCAGAGCGTGATCGCGCCGTGTCCTCTCAATGCTCTGCTTAGAATTGTAAAGTTTGCCGAATATCATATTTTTTGCAATCAGGCATGAATTCTCCTCATCATCTGCAACTCGATATTGCTTTCGCCGAAGCAAAACATTACCGTTTGCTTCGCCCGTTACCCGTGCAAGAAATCGCCCCCGCGGGCTGCAGAAAGTGAATGCAACTCCCATATCGGCGCATTTACCGAGCAATGCAGGAGATGCGCCCATATATGAAAAGTCAATTATGCTTTGCAATGTGTGCAGAGGATAACGTGCCGTGATCCTTTCGCCGCACTTTGCAACAACATTCTCTCCATCCAACGTCAAATATACGTCTTCCGACATAATATACAGTGTATTCAGCAACCGCTTCATTGCGATTCCTCCAGTGCCTTATTAATGTACGTTGCAACGGTCGTTGTTTTCATCAGTTTCGGGAGGCAAATCTCCTTCATTGAACATGACGCGCATGCCTTGGTAGGTTTCACTTTCGGGGTATATCGTTTTCTATACAGATCATGCATTTCGGAAAGCACATCCCGTACTTCGTCCCTCAATGCTCTGTCAAATTCAACTTCCACCCTGCGCCGTGTTTCGCCATAAAACAATGCTCCTCGCGGAATATCACACGCAAGCATCTCTTCAAGGCACATTGCCTGACCGCAAAGCTGCAATGTATCGCCGGTTCGCTCGTTGTACATTCCGCGCTTGTATTCAACGGGATAGGGCTGCCAAAGACCATCACGATCCTTCAGCTCTATCCCGTCCGCCGAACGGCGAAATTCCAGTACATCACACTGTCCCGAAACCCCGAGGGTGGATGAAAAAAAATTTATCCCCCTCGTAATGAAAAGATCGCCTCTGCTTTCCTTCAACCCGGTATCATGCGCTCTTTCATGCATCAGCGTGCCGTCCACCGTGCGGTAGTTGTCCGCCCATTGCTGCTCAATGTGGATAAGAGCCCAACGTCTGCGGCAGAATTTGAAATGCTGTATTCCGGAAAGCTGAAGATAGTCTTCTTCGGAATACGTCATACCATTCGAATGCAGCTGACTCCTTCGGGCAAATTATCCGTATCAACGACAATATCATAATCATCGTAACAACGGGCAACTGCACAATCCGCTTTTCTTGCCGCTGTAACACGCTCAAAAAGTTTATGTGCCGGAGCATTACCCAGTTCGGATTCATGCTTAAACACGATAAGCTCACGAACAGCCATCTTGCCGCGTGCAGCCGAGTGATCGTTTTCAAACATGTTTATTATCGCCTTCCAAAGCAGTTCAAGATCCGCCTCCGAAAAGCCCGTAGTTTTGCGCGCGAGGTTGGCCGAAACATAGCCTTCGCAGCGATAGAGACCGTAAGGAACAATGTATTTGCGTCCCATTTCCGTACCTTTTTTCTCTGCGTCAGCCTCGGTCGTTATTGCAACACGGGTTATCGTAATCTCCTGAGAAATAATGGGATCAATGCTCCTTGAAAATCCAAGCTGCACCGGCCCGCGAACCTGGCCGCAGTTCAGAGCACCTTTGACGAATGTTGTCATAACGGCGCCGAAGGTGCGAATATCAAAGAAGTTTCCGCACATATAATCCCTTATTTTTGCATCAAGGTCTGGATCTGCTTTCTTTGCCTCCTTAAGCTTCTTTTCATCAGACTCAACGTTGAACTTTTCACAGGCCTCCTTGTCGCTCTTGTTGAGCGGTACGCCTTCCTTGATGTAGATGCGATAGCCGGGTTCTCCCTCTTTGGCCGTTTCAACGTAGTTGCGGATTTTGCGTTTGAGGCAGACGTCCGTCACGATTCCGTAACCGGTTTCGGGATCAACTCTTGGCATATTGCCCGCATCGGGATCACCGTTGGGGTTGCCGTTTTCAACGTCGTAAAGCACAACAAAGTCATAGCGGTTTTTAATGGGTTCCATAATTATTTATCCTCCTTTTTTGTATAACGAGCCTGTGTTTGATGGTAGTAGCCAAGGTCGAACGAGCCTTGCTCCGGCAGCGACATATGCGCCGGATACTGTTCTCCGAGAACGCTCTTCAGCGTCATAACCTTTTTGTCAAGATATACACGCTGTGCATCCGAAAGCTTGCGCAAATGCTTCTGCGCAAGGCTGCTGAGTATCGGGAACACCGTTGCGGGCATTGTCGCAGCGGAGCCGAAATACTTGTCCTTAATGGTCGTGTTTATACCCGGATTTGCAGCCTGCTGAATCTCTTCATACACTGAGAACAGCCTGCCGAGGGTATACGGAACGTTTTTACTGTCTTTGTTCAAACTCACTGTCAGTACCTCCTTGGGGCATTTTTCGTTTGGATTTCTTAAATAATAAGCTTTGATTATCGCTGCGCGCTCGCGCGTTATTTCGCGCTCCGCTCTGATCCGCAGGAAAGTGCATTCCAAAAGGGATGCAGGATATCTTCCACCGGAAAAAACCGCGCGCGCCACCGCACCCGCCATTGCCGAGTTTGGAGTTTTATCCTTTGCACTTGGATTGACAGTTGCACTTAGCAGTTTCCAAAGCGGAAGCATCGGGTACTTATCATATGACGGTCGAACGATTTCAAGGCGGTCATAATGCGCTTTGATGTTCTTGACAATATTTCCGAAGCTGTCGCAATAGAAAAACCTGACTGCAAGGCGCGCTGCGTTCGGCGATATGCCGAGGATATAGAACTTTCGTTCCGGATCCAAATCAAGCTCCCTGCACGGAAGTCCTTTTGCAAGCAGTTCCACGCTTGCCTGCAGTGCGGAAAGCCGCTGTTCATCCGACTGATCGCCGTCACCGTCGCCAAAGAACAAGTCCGCCGCAAATTCCTCGTACTGTTTGTCGGCGTTCTCCGCCCAGCAGACAACGGCAGCATCGCCGATCCTGTGGACATTTTTCCTGTCCGCCAGCAAATGATTCAACGCGGCCGTATATGCAAAGGCTGCATATTTTCCGACCGGCGCATTTTGGTTCTGTTCCTTGTTATAAGAACAGAATGCCGATGCATTGAATGACACGAGCGCCGCACCGCTTGACTGCGCGCCCTGCACGCCCTTGATCAGAGGGTGTGTGTTTGGAATTGCATCAAGCGCTCCCGTTATCAGGCACTGCCCTCTTTCTTTCGCGGTCTCTCCGTAATGAGCTTGCCATGCCGCAGCTAACTGAGGGATTTCATGAATAAACTTTCCGTTGAAACGAAAAACCATGTTTGCTTTGCCAAGCAGCTCACCTGCGCAACTCGTAACAAGCTCATTTTCCAACGTTTTTTCAGGTTCCCAGCGATCAAAAAAGCTCAATATCGCCTTTGCTGCCGGAACCTCAATCCCTTTCAGCACCTCATGATGCAGATCGCGGTTTCTTTTAAAACAATCCTTTGCGGCTTCAGGAGTTTTATCGTTAGCAGTGCCAAGGATAAAGCCTGAGTTTCCCCAAAGAAATTTCGGACTTGTGTTTCCCACTTTAATAGGAACCGTCATCTTCTGCGGAACTTCCCTCGTTTTGCCCTTTGGTCCATCGACCGTTTCGAAAAGAGGAGTGATTCGCAGCAAATCCCCGTTCTCATCTATTCCAAGTGCAAAGCTGATTTTTTCTCGGCTCCAGCCTTCTTTGGATATTTCGCCTTTTTGAGCCAACGCTTCGTAAAGGCTCGTCAATGCCTGCAATATCATCCTGTCACCTCCGCCGAATCCATTGCCGGCACGGTCAATACGCCGTCAATAAGCTTTGCGCGAAAGAACACGGGCTTGATGTTTTCCTTATCCGAATAATCCAAATCCAAAAGCATCCAGCCAAGATCCCGTTCTCCCGCAAGTTCCGGCGGACAGGGCGGCATCTCAACGCATTTTACTACCTTTGCAGGAAATTCACGTGTTCCGAGGTAGGGCTGATGGTAACACTTACCTTTTTCAACCCTCCTTCTCAGCATGTCGCAAAATTTACCGGGATTGTCGCTCGGCGCAGCATTCTCAGTCATTTCAAAATGAGCTTCAATAACATAATGCACATCTCTCAACACCATCGCAGCACGCTGCTGAATGGACTCCGATGCTGCAATATACAGCTCTCCGCTGCGTGTTTTCATTTCCGTCTTCACGTTTCGCGCACTGATTACGTCCTTCACTTCATTTCGTCGAATGTTTGTGAACCGGATCGGTGCGCACACATGGATCCTGTCAATTACATAACGCATTCCCGGATGCCACATAACTGCTTCCAGTATGCCGCGTGCCGCAGACGGTGTTATTACATCGTAACTCACGCGTTCAACCTTCATCTCCGGTCTTGAAAAGCAGGCATAATCCCCGCTTACCTCAATACATATTGGCATATACTGTCTCTCCTTTCTTTTCTTTTTTGTTCCTTTTTGCAGTCAATTTTTCCTTATTCCTCCTATGCTGTATTATGTTTTTATCGTTTACGGTCAAGCCCCGTTTGGTCAAATTCGGTATTCATATAACCTGCAAAGCCTTTCCGTTCACTTACCGATCAATAAAGCATTCATTATCAGTTAAACAGCGCACTTCCATCCCTCACATCTGTTGCAAGTCCCTTTTCATCCGAATAAAGACTCAAATCCGTCAGAATTGCTGCATCCTCTCCGAAGGGTTCCGCCGCCCCGGCATTGATAAGAGCATTGAAATGATTTTCGTATATCGATACGGAATACATTCCGGCCCTGCGATACAGTCCGCGCGAACGTTCCCCTTCCCGCAGTCTTGAAACAAGTTCTTTGCCCTCGCCTATCGGAATATAAACCGCGAAAGTGTTTTGGTCTATCAGCTTGAATTCTTTTGCAATCCATTCAAAAGGCAATCCACAGCCCGATATTCCTTTTTCGCTCGCTGTCATGACGCCCGACTTGTCATCATTCCGCAAAAAATCCCTGTACGCCTTAAAATAATGCTCTATAGTTGACGTTGTGTTCGGCTGCGTCCAGTCCCGCACCGTCTCCTCCGCAGCATCACGGTTAACCGCAATCAGCTTGTTCACCTTGTTTTCGGATTCAAAAACGGTAACAATGCTGCTTTCCGCACTCCGTTTACCCTCGCGGTTGCAGCGCCCTGCCGCCTGCAATATTGAATCCAGCCCGGCCATCTCTCTGAACACACGAGGAAAATCAACATCGACGCCGGCCTCTATAAGCGAGGTTGAAACGACTCTGCATGTTTTGCCGGATTTTAGTCTTTCGCGAATTTCGTCGAGCTTCTGTTTACGGTGAACCGGACACATAAGCGTGGACAGATGAAAACGCCCCTCCGACGGCAATGCCTCATAAACCTCTTGAGCAAATTTTCGCGTGTTGACGATGCAAAGCACCTGCTGCTGACTTTCAAGCCTTGAAACCAGTTCATCCGTTGTCAGCCTTCCTTCCTTTTCAAAGCTTGTCCTGCGAAACTTTTCGAACATGCCGTCAACATCGGGACATAATTCAACAACGCTTTCTTTTTTACTGTATTCAAGCAGCATTTCGTCAATAGCCGGCTGAGTTGCGGTACACAGAACGGCGGTTGCGTTGTATGCGCGCACAAGTTCAGCAATCGCCGCAACACACGGGCGCAGATTGTTTGACGGAATCATTTGCGCCTCGTCAAAAATAATAACGCTGTTTGCAATATTGTGAAGCTTTCTGCATTTTGACGAACGGTTCGCGTAAAGTGATTCAAAGAACTGCACGGCAGTTGTCACGATCACCGGAGCATCCCAGTTTTCCGTTGCAAGCGCACTTCGATATTCCAGCTCGTCAGCATTTTCCGATAATTCGTACGAAACCTGCGAATGATGCTCCACAACGTTCTCCCTGCCGAGAATACCGCGAAACACCTCTGCATTTTGCTCAATAATTGATGTATAAGGAATAACATAGATTATGCGTCTCATTGAATTTGCGACTGCGTGCCTGAGCGCAAAAGCCATGGACGCAACCGTTTTGCCGCCGCCCGTCGGCACCGTCAATGAGAAAATTCCGCGCGGCGCAGACGCCTTTTCAATGCATGAATTGAGAATTTTTTGCCGCAGTATGTCGATTTCTCTTGTTGGATTGTTCCATTTTGAGATGTATGCTGTGAGCTTGTCACAAAGCGCAGAAAGCGGTTCGTAGTTTCCTCTGCCTGCGTCACCGTTCATAAAGGTTTCCGTGTCGATATAATCCGCATCAACAAGGCAGGAATACAGCATTCTTATATAGAATGCTGTTGCGAACCCACGGCCCGAGGGTCTAAAATAATCCTGCGGTAATGCTATGTGTCCGTTCCAATTTTTCCGATAATCCGGAATTCCTCCCTGTTCGGCGCGCAGCTTCCTGCCAAAAAATGTTTGGCTTTCGGTTGTGTCAGCGTCTTTATGTCCGACATTGGGCAATCCGCTGTGGTGGCCGATAACGCATACAGCCTCAAACGCTGCTTTGATTTTGAAGCATTCGATTGCTCCCGCCGTCGCATGATCGACCTTCTTTCCGCCGCGCAGTCTCAGCTGAAATTCATCCGAATACTTTCCTATGTCGTGAGCAAGCCCGCACAACTTTCCGTTTGCTGCGGCTCCAAACTCCGCTGCAAATGTTTCCGCAAGTTCTCCCGTACCTTTCAGGTGGGCTTCTATCGACTGTCCTTCCGGGTGCTCATCCGTCGCACCGTGAGCCAAAAGCATATTCAAATTCATTCCTCCGTTAAAAGAAAAAACCTTATGCGAAACTATTCAGCGTATTTATTGCTGTACGTATCGACAAGATAAGTATATACTGCATTTTTTGCCTTGTCAATTGTTTTTTGCTTTTTTGCTGTGCTGATTTATGTACATGTTCTCTGTTTTTCAAAAGATGAACGTTTTTTAATTTGCTGCATAGGTGTATTTTTGTTTATTATAGCCGTAGATTTGTCAGCCGTTATGAATTATTTCGCCGTATTCTGCTCCGCTCCGACATTTGCTCTGCCTTTTTCTTCGAAACTAAGCATGTTTCTTTTGGTCTTTACAATACGGCATTAATGCTTTATAATGGTTACATCGGCAGGATATGACGATTGATTAAGCGGTATTTGCGGGCGGCAATTCAAGGAGACGCTGCGCTGCATTTGATGCTGATTAATCAGCGTTTACCTAAGGATTTTATGCAAAGCCGCGCATGTATCGACGCGAGAGGTGCGTATTTTGCGTATCGGGCAGACCAAGGAGGAAAACAAATGGGCATAATTCTCGGAATAGACGTTGGAGGTTCAACGACAAAAATTGTCGGACTGACTCCGGGCGGCGAACTGATTTCAACAATGACGGTTCGCGCTTACGATCAAATAACCTCACTTTACGGCGCATTGGGACATTATATCAACGCCAACAAGTTCTCGCTCAGCGATGTTGAACGCATACTTGTGACAGGCGTCGGCTCATCCTATCTTTCGGGCGACATTTACGGCATTCCGACTCAGCGCATTGAGGAATTTTCCGCGATCGCGCGGGGCGGGCTTGCTCTTGCCGGGTTGGATGAAGCGGTTGTTGTGAGCATGGGCACCGGCACAGCGTTTATTCATGCCCACGGCAAGGATTATTCCCACATCGGCGGCAGCGGTGTCGGCGGCGGAACCATCGTCGGCCTCGGCAAAAAGCTTACCGGTGCATCGGATCACGAGAGTCTTTGCGCGCTTGCGGAGCGCGGCAGCCTTTCACACGTTGATCTTACAATCGGCGATATTTCCAAAAATGACATTGAAAAGCTCGGTTCGGAAATCACCGCCGCAAACTTTGCAAACGTAAAGGACAGCGCAACCGATTGTGATCTTGCTCTCGGCGTTGTCAACATGGTGCTGCAAACCATTTTGACCCTTGCGGTTTTCGCCTGCAAAAACTCCTCTGTCAAAAAAGTCATTTTGACAGGTGCGCTTACCGGACTGCGTGAGCTTTTGCCAATGATTGAGCTTTTTAAAACGCTTTATCCCGTTGAGTTTATCGTTCCGGAAAATGCAGCATTTGCCACCGCTGTCGGCGCCGCTCTTCACTCCATTGACTGATTGGGCAGTTGTTTCGTATTTTAAACAATCCATCAAACATTGACAATACACAACCGACTTCCGTCATCTGTCGGAAGCCGGTTGCGCTTAATTTCGCTGTGTTTACTTTTTTGTTTTCGGCGTAAAAATCAGTGCAAAAGCGTACCCGAACAGCACTGCGGCGGCGATACCGCCTGCGGTTGCCTTCACCCCGCCGGTTATTGCACCGAGCAAACCCTCGTTCATTGCGCCGTCAATTGCGCCGTTTGCAAGCGAATACCCAAACCCCGTCAGCGGCACTGTTGCGCCCGCTCCGCCGAGTTCGACAATGGGTTTATACAGTCCGACAGCCGTGAGCACAACCCCCGCCGTAACAAAAATCACAAGGATTCTTGCAGGCGTCAGCCGTGTCAGGCTCATAAGAAGCTGTCCGATGACGCAAATCGCACCTCCGATTGCAAAAACAAGTAAATAATCCGTTATACTGCTCATTTAATTCAACCGTCCAAATTCTTTATGTTTTCAAATTACAGTTAATTCTGCTGCCGTTTTTCACTTGACCGCCGTTTGGGTCAATCAATATGCTCAATCACAACCGCATGTGCAATTGAGGGAATGCTTTCACCCTGAAGGCTGCTGACAGGACTCATGAGCGCACCCGTTGCAAGGAAAAGAACGCGGCGGATTTCGCCGGATTCAATTTTCGGCAGGAACCAACTGCTCATTACGGTCGCCGCACAGCCGCAGCCGCTCGCACCGCAATTGACATTTTGCTCCGGACTGAACATCAGCTTGCCGCAATCCTCATGCCTGTCGGCAATTTCAATCCCCTCACCGCGCAGCAGTTCATACAGCATATCGCTGCCGAAAATGCCGAGATCTCCTGTTATTATCCTGTCGTAATCCTCCACCCTGCGCGAGTAATCCGAAAGATGAGTCTTGATCGTTTTAAACGCGGCAGGAGCCATCGCCGCCCCCATGTTATTTGCATCCGTAATGCCGAAATCCTCCACGCTGCCGATGGTGCCGCCCGTAAGTGCAACATGTTCAAACACATTGCCCGCACCCGGACGGAATTCACCCGCCGCCTGAATGATTATGCTTCCAGCACCCGTGACCGTACGCTGACTGCTCGGAACGGCCTGAACGCCCATTTCCAGCGGATAGCGAAACTGCCTTTCGGCTGCCGAAAAGTGACTGCTTGCGGCACACGCGGCAAGCTCTGCAAAGCCTCCGTCAACAAGCATTCCGCCGAGCATCAGTCCCTCGCTGATGGTTGAACACGCACCGTACAAGCCGATGAACGGTGCACGGATCTCCCGCGCCGCAAAGCCGGAGGAGATTATCTGATTCAGCAAATCCCCGCCCAAAAGGCAGCTCAAATCATCGCTCTGCCTTTTTATTTTTGCAAGAGCCACGCGAACCGCGCTTTCGAACATTCTGCTTTCCGCCTGCTCCCAAGAGTCAAGCCCAAGGGTATCGTCGCGGCAAATTTTATCAAAGCATTCTCTCAGGGGGCCTTTCCCTTCTTTGTCGCCGACATAGCTTGCGGATGAAATTATTCGCGGCCTGCTGCAAAGCTCAAACGAATGCCTTCCGATTATTCCCATATTGCCTCCGATTGTTCTTTTTTCTTCTGCTATTTTGAGCAATTCGGAGGAAAATATGCATCAAGCGCCGAAACGGCGGCAATCAAGGCGGCGCCGTTTTTCATTGATTCGTTTCAAATGCAAAACACCTTCGGCGACTGTCACGCCGAAGGCTCAAAAGTTTTTCCGAAATTAAATATTATCTAACCAATTCTCAAGGCTACATTTCGCGCCCTCATCATACCAGCGCCGATAGGATTCAAACACCTTCAATGCATTTCCGCCGTATTTTTCCGCGGCGGCATCAACGGCAAGAAAACTTCTCCAGTAAGCATAAAAAATATGCACAATATCCCGTCCGTAAGCGGAGCGTGAAAAATCATTCAGTTTCGGCCGCCCGAACTTTTCATCATATAATGCAGAAAGAATTCGATTCGTTTCCTTTTCGGCAGCGTACTCCTCATCAGTCAGGAAATATCTGCGGCTTATGTATTCAGCCATGCCCTCTTCAAACCACATTTCGGTTTCATATGTTTCATCAAGAAAAAGGTCGCTGTGGTGCGCCATTTCGTGTCCCAATATCTGCAAAACATTATGCATGTTGAATTTTTCATAATACTGTTTAACCTTTTTGACTGACTCCGATTCGGTGTAAGCATCCGTCTGCTTAAGGTATAAACGTCTCCAAACCTCGATCTGCGGGTTCATTACCGTGCGATAATCATTCGTATAGGCCGGCAGCGGGAGATCGCTCACGGAATTCACCGCTGTTTCAAAGCCCGCCCAAACTATCGACCTCGGAAGCTCAACAACCTGAAAATTCATTTTTAAATAATCCAAATACTCATTCAGTATCGGAGCAAATCCTTCCGTCAGCGACTGAAGGTTGTTCAGTTCTTCCGCATTCTCCGCTAAGAAAAGATGCTTCATTTCTTCTTTCTTTCCCCCTTTCGCAATAAACCGACCGGCAAGGTTCCGACTCTGCATGATGCTTTCTGCATTCATCACATTTTCCGCGGCGTTCACAGTTCTTTTTTCTGCACGGACAGACTCTTTTTTTTATCATTTCGCCACTCCCGCTCCGCATGATTAACCTTATTATGTTTTACGTTTTCGAGAAAAATTACTCCCGCACTCCGGCAAGCGCAAGGAATTTTTTATCGGACTGTATCGCATGTGTCACAAATTTGCCGTCCCTGAACAATGCGTAAGTCGTGACCGGCGCAGGTACATTTTGCGCCTCTTCCCTGTCAGTAACATGAATGACCTTAAGCGGAATATCGTGCGCCTTTGCCGCTTCCCGAACCCTCGGCACCCAGTAACAGGTGAAGGGGCATTGATCCGTGAAGTACAGCACGAAACCCTTTTCCTCAACCGCCGGATGTTTTGCACACTCTTTGAATTTCGGCGGCCGACAGCAATTATACGGGGGCATATCGTTCTTGCAAAATAAAGCCGCGCTTCCTTATGTATCTCTTAAAATCCGTTTTCAGAGGTTCTTCAAGCCCTCGTACAGGTCGTTGAATGATTTCTCCCGTTCGCACCTGCCGTAAGAGAATTCCCTATTCTCTCCAAATTCCAGCAAAAAGCATTTCGTCAATTCCTCAACCGTCTGCTCAAGGGTGCAGAAAAACTGTTGATAGGCAAATTTGCTCGCTGCCGATCCGTCCTCGAAGCAGCTCGTTATCAATGATTCCGTCACCTGATCCAGCGGATACATCTTTATATGCATCAGCTCGTGTACAATGACCTCTTCAAGATTCTCCTGCTTTGGATTTGCTGCATTCAAAAGCAAAATGGCTTTTCTATCATCGCAGTCAATTTTAAAATCACCGGTTTTTCGCCATGTTGGGTCTTCAACAAATTCAAGCTTTATGTCCCACGCGGGTGTGATTCTCAGCTTTTTTATATACTTTTCGAAAAGAGCCGTCAACGCCTGTTTATCCATTGTATTCCTCCGAAACTTTCTCTAATCAATAGGCTCCTATCGCGGCATTCCCGCAAATCAGTTTTTCTTGTTTTGAGATTCGTCAACATGGTTGAATCCGAGCTTTTCGTCAAACATTTTTCCGGCAGCACGCAGTCCGCCTTGGCCGCAAAATGCGTCCATCATTTCGTTGAAGTCTGGGTTCTCGCTTTGCCCCACGGCCGCGTTTCGAATCCGCACCTGTTCAACAATTGAAAGAATCAAATCAAGTCCCAGAACCGCAAGCCCGACATAAAGGTAGGTCTGCGACCAAATTCCGACAACACAGAGTACGGTTCCCGGAATAAATAAATAGAAAAACCGAAACAGGAAATTCGTCAAAACAAATAACAAAAACATTTTCGCCGGATACTTTCTTTTCATGCCGCACCTCCCTTTTTACTCTTTCCAAAGAATATTTTCGATGACTTCGCCGTTTTCCTTATGCACGATTGCATAAACCCTTTCTCCGTTGTGCGGAAACCATTCAAAACCAAGGCTGATATCCGCTTCCGTTTTGCAAAAAAGCCCGTTGATTTCAACTCAAAACCAACGGGCTTTCTGGTCGGGGCGAGGTGATTTGAACACCCGACCTTTTGGTCCCGAACCAAACGCGCTACCAAGCTGCGCTACGCCCCGATTAATGGAGCCAATGAAGGGGCTCGAACCCTTGACCTGCGCATTACGAATGCGCTGCTCTGCCAGCTGAGCTACATTGGCTTACACAAGTAAGGATTATAGCATAGTTTTTTGAGTTTGTCACCATTGCCGGGTAAATATATTTTGAGGCCGCGACTTGAAAACGACGCCGCAGCCTCTTTAAATTATTTCTTTACTTATCCTATCGGCTAAATTTCAAAAATTCCCGAGGGTTAACTCCCGCATTATTATTTGCTCTTGCAAAACCCGCGCGGCAGGCATTATAATGTAAGCGGGTGAAAAAGGAGGATGGGCTATGAGCGAATCCGAACGGCTATGCAGCAAACTTTTGAACAGGCTCAAGGACATCGGCAGCGCAGCGATTGCGCTTTCGGGCGGCGTGGACTCATGTTTTCTTGCTTATGCGGCTTCCCGCGTTGAGGGCGGAAATTTTGCCGCATACTATGTTCAATCGGCATTCCAGCCGGAATTTGAGCTGACGGACGCACTGCGGGCCGCAAAGGAAGCCGAACTGCCGTTTAAAATTATTTCTGTTGATATCCTTGCCTGCGAAGATGTTGTCCGCAATCCGACCGACCGCTGCTACCATTGCAAAAAACACATTTTTTCCGCGATATGCAAAGCGGCGGCGGCGGACGGGTACAAAACGATTCTGGACGGGACGAATGCTTCCGATGCAGAGGATGACCGTCCGGGAATGCGTGCCCTGCGGGAAGCGGGCGTGCTTTCCCCGCTGCGCGAATGCGGACTGACAAAAGCTGACATTCGCCGTTTTGCACGCGAAGCCGGGCTTTTCACTTGGAACAAACCTGCCTATGCCTGCCTTGCAACGCGGATTCCGACGGGCGAATTGATCACAAAAAACAAACTGCATTCCGTTGAAGCAGCGGAAAACTTCCTTTTTTCGCTCGGCTTCTCCGACTTTCGCGTGCGGAGCGTTAACGGAACCGCAAAGCTGCAATTGAAGGCCGGGCAATTCGATGAATTATTTAAACAGCGTGAGCATGTTTTAAACGAGCTGCGGCAATATTTCGATGCAGTGACGCTTGACCTTGAGCCGAGATGAGGCTCCGCTGTTCTGACAGCACAACACAAAGACTATGAATGACGAAACAAAAAACCTTCTTGAATCCGTGCGCCGCGGGGAAGTGTCGGTTGACGAAGCATATTTGAAACTGCGCACCGCTCCGTTCCGCGACCTTGGATTCGCAAAGATAGACACCCATCGCCGCCTTCGGACCGGTGCGGCGGAAGTGATTTACGGTGCGGGCAAAACACCCGAACAGATGCTTGAAATCATTAAAGCCATGCTTGAGAGCGGACAGGAAACGATACTTATTACACGCCTTGAAAAACATGCCGCAGAGATACTGAGTCGTGAATTTGCCCTGAACTACTGTGAAATTGCAAAAATCGGCAGTATCGGCAGCATTCCCGCACCGAGCGGAAACGGCTGCGTTGTTGTTGCGGCCGGCGGCACAAGCGATATTCCCGTTGCGGAAGAAGCGGCACTGACGGCGGAATTTCACGGCAGCCGTGTGCTTAGGCTTTATGATGTCGGCGTTGCAGGGCTGCACCGGCTCCTTTCGCATATTGACGAAATCATGAGCGCAAGCGTCATTATCGCCGTTGCAGGCATGGAAGGTGCGCTTGCAAGTGTAATCGGCGGGCTTGCCGACTGCCCCGTTATTGCCGTGCCGACAAGTGTCGGTTACGGTGCGGCATTCGGCGGAGTTGCAGCGCTGCTTTCAATGCTCAACTCCTGCTCAAGCGGAGTATCCGTTGTAAATATCGACAACGGCTTTGGCGCAGGTTACCTTGCAAACATGATAAACCATATCGGCACCGGCAGCAATGCGCGGTGACGATTCTTTCCTTAATTATAATATGTAACCCTGAATAAAACTGTTGAAAGGTCTTTTTACTATGAAAACACTTTACCTTGACTGCGGAATGGGTGCGGCGGGCGATATGCTTGCGGGCGCACTTTATGATCTGCTTTCCGAAGAACAACGTGCCGAGTTTCAGAATATTGCAGCTGCCTTCTCGGCCGTCGGACTGAATGTTCGCTGCGCTGCCGCCGAAAAATGCGGCATTCGCGGAATTCATTTTGCCGTTGAATACATGAACACCGATGCGGACGAATATGCCGCTTGCACACACGAACATGAACACCTTCACGAACATGAGCATTGCCATGAGCATGAGCACGAGCATGAGCATTGTCATGAGCACGAACATAATCATGAACATGAGCATGAACATGAACATGAGCATGAACACGCGCATGAGCATTGCCATGAGCACGAGCATAGTCATGAACACGAGCATCACCATTCTCACAGCGGGCTGCACGAAATTGAACACATTATCCGTGCGCTGCCCGTGTCCGATGCAGTGAAGGAGCATTCCCTTGCTGTTTACAAACTGATTGCAGAAGCGGAGAGTCATGCCCACGGCGTTCCCGTTGAGCTTGTGCATTTTCACGAGGTCGGTGCGCTTGATGCCGTTGCAGATATTGTTTCCTGCTGCGCGCTGATCGAAATGCTCGCACCGGAACGCATTGCCGCCTCCCCCGTTCGCACGGGCAGCGGGCATGTGCATTGTGCGCACGGGATTCTTCCCGTTCCCGCACCGGCAACAGCCTTCATTCTTCACGGCGTTCCTGTTTATGCGGGCGATATAAAAGGCGAACTCTGCACTCCGACCGGAGCGGCACTGTTAAAACATTTTGTTCATGAATTCACCGCAATGCCGTTAATGACAATACTTTCCCAAGGGTACGGCATGGGCAAACGCGACTATCCCGCCGCAAACTGCGTGCGTGCGCTTTTCGGCGAAAGTCCGAGTGAAGAATCGGCGGATGAGATCATCGAGCTTCGCTGCAACATTGACGATATGACAGGCGAAGAGATCGGGTTTGCATTTGATAAACTGCTTAACGCGGGTGCGGCGGATGTTTACACCGTTCCGACAGGAATGAAGAAGAACCGCCCCGGAATTATGCTCTGCGTGCTTTGCAGCGTTGAAAAGCGCGGCGCGCTTGTTCAGCTTATCTTCAGGCACACAAGTACCCTCGGCATTCGCGAATGCCGAATGCCCAGATACATTTTGCAGCGTGAAACGCAAACCGCCAAATTTGAGGACGGTACGATTCGCCTGAAGACCGCTCAGGGGTTCGGCGTTAAACGGGCAAAGTTCGAATATGCCGATATTGCCGCGCTTGCCGAACGCCGCGCAATCACGCTTGCCGAGGCGGAAAGGATCGCGGAAACTGCCTTTAAGGAGTTTTCCGAATAACGAACCTTAAAAATTAAAATTTGTTTCAACATCGGAGCCCGATCGGTTCGGGCTCTTTTTTTGTATTACTTTGTATTCATCTTAAACATATTGTGTGTTCATCCTATCGGCTCCGTTTGACTGTTTTTTCCTGTTGAAAAAGAATTGTTAACAAATTGTTCACAATTGAGGGTTGAAATGATCTTAATTCGCTGATATAATAGTATTGTGATGAAAGTCGCACCATTGAAACGAATCCGATTCAACACATGTCCCGCATTTGCATATCGCAAATTGCGTATCGCAGGCTGCGTATCGCAAGCTGCGTATCGCACCCAAAGTTTGCACAGCATTCAACAAGTGCAGACTTTGGGGAAGAGAAACCCAACCGCCAACGGCACAAAACCATGACACCGCGAAAGGAGAAATAATTATGGCAAAAAGAATTGTCACAACCTTGATCGCTTTGGTGCTCGTTTTTACCGCACTGTTGCCTGTCGGTGCATTAAGTGTTGTTCCGATGAATGACACTCCGCACGAATACAGTGTTCTGCCCGGCACAGATGCTTGGATAGAAATGAGTCCCGAAGAACGCCGCACTGCAACCTATGTGGATCAAGCAGAGGCGGAAAACATGACGACACGAGCATTGCTTATAACAACGCTCGGCTATCCGTTTTTAATCGATATGTATTGTATCGGGTATTCAGCGGATTGCTTTCTTCCGGGGAACACAGCCTCGGCGCTTTCAAACGGAATTGAAATCGTTGCCGAAACCTTCCCCCCGTTAAAGGAATTGCTCCAAAGAACCGATGCAGTTGCAGAAATTGACAGTCTGCTTGAAGTAATTGATGAGGACACCTTTCGAAACGGAAGGATGAAAGCTCTTGATCTCAGGCAATATATCATGTCAGCCTCAGCAGCATCACCGAGCTATCTCGTTGACCCGGGTGGAAAGCCGGTAACCATCCTCAAGACGCCGAACGGTTCAAACGTTTACGGCATCAGAGACTTAACTTGGAATGATCATGATATTCCAAGTTACAGCGCGGCACTCAGCATGTGTGAAGAAGCACTTGATAGGTGTCCCGGGAGCACGTTGGTTGCAAACCCCGCTCCGGATTTCAACTGCCATGCCTACGCTTGGCACAGCCAAACTTCCATATACTGGATTAACGACCCCAGTCCGTACATTCGCGACGGAAGTTACGTCCGCTGCAACAATGCACAGGTCGGAAGTAAGATAACTTATCAGATGAGTGAAAACTCATCATACGAGCATTCAGGCAGGATAACAGGCACGGGCGGAATCGTGACCTCAAAATGGGGTGCACTCGGCGTTTTTCGCCACAGCATACAGAGCTGCCCATACTACAGCTACGCCAACGTTATCCAGTACTGGAAGCGCAGCACAAACTGACTGAACGGAGGTAAATAAAATGAAGAAAATACTGTCATTGACACTGGTTGTCGTGATGCTGATGTCCGCATTCGTTTATGCGCAGGCATCGACCCTGCGTGACGGCGGGGCAAGGACTGCTGCGGAATCCGCAGCAAGCGACAGAACACATGCGGACTCGAAAGAGGACGCAAAGGTCGTTTCAACCGCCGAACCTTGTGATTCGGCAAAACAGCTTCCGCAGGATGATATCAATATGCGGGAAAACCCGTCCGAAGAGTCTTCCGCCGAAGAGCCTTATATCGTTAAGGTTTATGATGCAAACGACTGTGTTGACATTCACACGGCGGTAAACAACAAGGGCGGACTGTATGAATCGCATGCATTCCTGAAGACACACTATCTGATGAGCGACGGCACATGGCGCATCGGCGAAAGCTACGCAAAAGGCCAATGGTACGATAAACCGTATAAGTACAGGTATATCCTGTCAAGCGGCGAAGCGTCTGACGAAACTGCTATTGTGCTTTCGAACAGACCCGATCTTACGTACGTTGACGGACTTAAGTTGATTTACGGCAGCGACCTGAACTACAAGTACAGCCTCGAAGCAATTGTTGTTGCTTGGCATTTCGGCGACAAGACCGTTGCGTGGGCCGAAATGCAGGATCAGGTTCCGGCACACTGCGTGTCACTGAGCCACGGGGAACAGCAATAGACGGCTGCTCTGCCTCCGTTGCAGGTTAATGCAGCTTGATTCTGCTGCCGATGTTATGATTGATGATCCGTAGCGCTTCCGTCACGGTTGGGAACTCTGTACGCAGTTCATACAAGCGGGAAATAAACAACCCCGCCGCAGGGCTTAACGGCTTTGCGGCGGGGCTGTATTATTTATGCAGGCTTGTTGTTCTTGACCGTGAATAAAATCAGAGTTCAACGCTGTTGCGGACAAGCAGCTCCCGCGCCGTGTCAACAGAATCAACCCCTGTGCGGTTCTTGACAGGTGCAAACTCCCTTGCCCTTTCAACCTCAAACACCATGCAGCCGTTAAGCAGCCGTATCATATCCAAAATCAGGGTTTCATACTTGAAGCCGTTCGGTTTTTCGGGCGTGACATGCTGCCCGTTTTCATCAAGGCATGGAATCTTTTTTTCAACAACATGCAGCGGAAGGGATTTTTCCATTATGCCGTCAAGCGCATCCACGCGGAACAGGTAGTTCAAAATAACGCCGAAATTGTAGGCGGGTTCGCCTTTTTCGTTTTTCGCATTGCGCATTTCATCCGTAAGCTCATAGTATTCAACGATTGAAGGATGCCCGTCCTCAAGGCACATAACGCCCACGCGCTCATCGGGCGCAGCTTTTTTAATGACCTTTGACCCGACTTCGCAATGCGCAAGCTTTGTTGCGCCGATGAAGAGCGGATCGGCAATGCGCTGAAGCACATTGTCAACCGCAAACACGTTCAGCCATTCTATGCCGTTTCTGCGGACAATATCAAGCATTCCGTGCTTTGCCATTGAGGAATACCAACCGCCGTTGCCGTTCGGCGAAGTTGCAAGACGGTATTTTTCTTCGAGATAAACCTTGCCGTTGTAATCCGCCGCGGGTGCCGTCTCCTGAGTGAAAAAATGCACGAATTCCGCCGCATAGCCGAAATAATTATGTTCTGCAAAGAACGCACGCGTTGCTGCGTCGTTTTTGTCGCTGGTCATGATGAAAAGGTGAACAAAACTGCCGACTCTTTCCGTAACATTCAGAAGATTGTTTATAAGGCACTCAAAAATATAAAGTTCACG
>OHAJ01000796.1_pt1 | contig 23577 bp, 26 predicted proteins | sample 1577101 | NCBI WGS metagenome assembly OHAJ01 (sample SAMEA3541531, study PRJEB24748) | human gut metagenome | biome: human gut; feature: human-associated habitat; material: faeces | place: China | collected 2012
TCCATCTTTAGTTTTGCTTATTTCTGCATTATCTACAGTTAAATTTGTAATTGTATAATTTGAATTCAAGTTTATTGTTAAATTATTTAAGTAATCTATATTTTCTAAATCCATATAAAGAGGTAAAACATCTGTATTTGTGTATCTTGTAATATAATCTAGATCTAGTTCATATGTTAATTTTATACTTACATTTTTATCTGTGATTTTTAAATCATTTAATAACCTTTTATCTATATTTATATATCCTTTTAATAAATCCATTTTTAAACTTGTCGAATAAAAATTATCTGAATTGTTTATATAAAGCTTGGTATTGTTCAAATAATCATATTCTTGAAAAAACTTGTACTTAAGTTCTTCTCTTGAATGCATATTAAACAATATTACATCTTCACAAAGTATTTTATTATCTAAAATATTAATATTTATTGTCCTACTGCCTATGCCTATTTCTTTACTCTTTTTATTGTTAAGTGAAGTATTAGAATTATTTATAAAAAATAAAGATATTAGAATAGCAATTATAATTATTGATATTGATAGTATTATGTTTTTTATTGATTCTTTCATTACTTAACTCCTTTTTTACCTAAATTTTCCCACATTTTTCTTATATATTTTAAGGATAATGTAGATAATGTAAATCCGAATAACAGGGACTAATGAACTTAATAGTATATTATCGTACTTTCTTATAACATATGAATAGATTATAACAACAATATAAGTTAAAATCATTATACAAATTTTTCTTGTCAAACTTGTTTCCCATGATTTATCTAATTCAACCTTTTTATTTCTTTCTTTAATATTTTCAATTTCTTTTTCTAGATTTTTTAATTCCATATTATACCTCATTTCCTAAAATAATCTATAAATATAGTAGCATAAAATTCTTTTTTTCACAACATTTTTAAACTATAAAAAAAGGATACCATATTGATTTGAATCAATTAGTACCCTTTAGTCCTTCCTTTAACTTTTATAAAATTCTTTATGGCAGTTTGCAAGGAAGTTTTCGAAGAATAATTCTTCTCCATACATACCATTGGGCTCAAAAACTTTAAGCCATGCATTTTCATTTTTAAACTTTTCAAACGGAATTCGAATATAACTGAAGTCTCCTGTAATTACAGTTTCTACAGGATCAGCTATATATCTTTTTCCATTCAAAGCATAACAGACACTCGCATGATTATCTCCATCATCTTCTGGAGTAGTTACAAGGTAAACCTCATCAATATTATACTATTTTTCTTTATTTCAATTGGTAAATTATGTATGTTTTGTATAAACTTATTTGATGCTGATAACATTTTCTTCTTTTTAAATAACATATTTAATCATCCTTGTATGGTAAATTGCATAGTATTTTCTAATAATATTCTAAATTAACAAATTCTATAAGTCAATTGTTATAGTACTTGCTGAAGAAATTATTTCAAATATTCCTCTATAAATTTTTTGCTTGGAGAATATAGATTTTGTGGTAGTTTATCTAAGTCAAACCATTCCCATCTATCTTCTTTTGTTGGCTCCATAACTTTTAGTTCGCCACGATGCTTTTTTGCAATTATATGTAGAGTTATATAATGCCTATCAGGTTGAATGTTGTCTGCTGCACCGAATAATTTCAATTCGCCTATTTCTAAATTAGTTTCTTCTTTAACTTCTCTTTTGGCACATTCAAAAAAGGTTTCGAAATATTCTTGTTTCCCTCCGGGCAATGTCCAACAATCTATTTCAAATATTCCGCCAGTATCTTTTTTATCTTTAGATCTATGACCTAGTAAGACTTTATTATCATCTAGTATCATTACACCTATTCCAACTTTTATAAATTTATCCATAATTCTCCTTTGATAATCTGTATATGATAAATTTACTCTAACATAAAATTAAAAAATATGCAATAAGAATACAACCATACGACGAATTTTTATTATAACTAACACATTTTTTCTAACTTCATATTATATATCAAGAAAAAATACTTTTAAGAAGGGAATGTGATTATAAATGAAAAAAAGATTTATAATTTTGCTAGTATTTATAATTACAATGTTGTTTCAATTCTACATATTAGTATTACCCTCGTTTGCGTTTTCTCCATCTGGAGATACTATTTATGAAGGAATAGATGTAAGCTCGTGGCAAGGAGAAATCGACTTCTCGCAGGTAAAGGCAAGTGGAATAGAGGTTGTATATATAAAATCTTCGGAAGGATTCCGTTCTGTGGATTCATATTTTGAGCAGAATTATGCTAATGCTAAAAATGCTGGGTTAAAGGTAGGATTGTACCATTATGTAACAGCAAGAAGTGTAGAAGATGCTGTTAGACAGGCAAATTTCTTCGTATCAAGCATATCTGGAAAAAACCCGGATTGTAAATTAGCAATGGATTTTGAATCATTTGGAAGTCTTGGTAGAGCAGAAATAAATCAAATAGCATTAACATTTATGCAAACTGTGAAAAATGTAAGCGGCAAAGATGTAATTATATATAGTGATGAATATAATGCAAATAGTACATTTGAATCAAATCTGGCGATATACCCGTTATGGGTAGCGCAATATGAGGTATCAGAGCCGACTGTACGAGAGCATTGGAGCAATTGGGCTGGTTGGCAATATACAGATAGGGGAGAAGTTCCTGGAATATCATCATATGTTGACCGTGATAAATTTACAAATGAAGTATTTTTAGATGATACTTCTGAAGTTCCAGATGTTCCAACAGATAAACCAGATGAAAATGAGAGATATACAACCATAACAATTCGATATGGAGATACCTTATCAGAACTTGCAATAGAATATAATACAACAGTTGAAAGACTGGTTGAATTGAACAACATAGCTAATCCAAATTTAATTTATGCAGGAGATACTTTAATTGTTCCGACCAGCGACCCGTCAAGCAATATAACGCAGATATATGTGGTTCAATATGGCGATACACTCTCGAAAATAGCACAGGAATATGGAACAACAGTAGCAACTCTTGCGTCGATAAACAACATTCAAAATGTCAATTTAATATATGTTGGGCAAATAATAAAAATTCCGTCATGTAGCTATGATATGTCTCACAGACTATATGTTGTAAAAAGAGGAGATACATTATGGGGAATATCTAGAAGATTTGGTGTAAGCATTGCTAGAATTGTAATGTTAAATCGAATAGCAAATCCAAATCTAATATATCCGGGAAATGTTTTAAGAATATAAAAAATGAGGGGAATAAAGCCCCTCTAAATTATTTTTGATGCCATAGCATTTTATTATCTTTAAATTCATAAGTAATTCTATCCGCATCAAATAAATAAGACAAGTAGGATCTAATAGTACTTCCGATTAATACATATTGAGTAGTATTTAATGATAAGTTATAAGAATCAAAAACCTGTTTCAAAACATCTTCAAAAGTAACATCATCTTTGCATATGTTAAATATCTTTTCTATAATCTCTTTAACTTTTGCTCGGTTCAATTCTATTAAAGAACTAATATCTTTTGTTGCCTCACAATGAGCAGGAATAAATAATGATCCGTCTAAGGTTTGTAAATAATCTAAAGTATTAAGGTATTCTCTAACATCATAAATAAAAAACAAATGATATTTAGTTATAGTCTCCTCACTAAATAAAGAGTCTGCTAAAAAGAAAACGTTATCAGAAGTTTTAATTCCAATCATATCAAAGAAATGACCTCTAAGCATAAAGTATTCCAAGCCATCTGGCAGATTGTTTTCTATGTTATAAACCTTAGACTCTTTTGCTAATAAAAACTTGTGTCTAAGATCCTTAAAAGGATAACCACCATATAGGAAAGAAGGCTCTAGTATAGGAAACTGAGTAAAACTTCCTTCAATATTATAAGTATATATATCACAATTCGTTTTATCTTGAATATATCTATTACCACCAATATGGTCAGCATTTGAATGAGTGCTTATAATAGCTTTTACTTTCCAACCTTGTTCATTTATAATCTTTAAAATTTTCCTTCCAGCTTCTTTGTCGTTTCCAGAATCTATTAAAACAATATTTTCTTCATCAATTTTATAGATACCAATATTCGTGGGATTTTTTATATAATAAGTTTTTTCTCCTACTTTAATTAGTTCCATAAAAATTCCTCCATTCTAATGAAAAGATTATAACAAAAAACAACATTTTTGTAAACATAATATGGAAAAATTAATAGAATTGTAGTATAATAGTACAGGAAAAATATAGAGAGGAGAGAATAAATTGAAAAAAATAGGCTTTACAATAGGAAAATTTGCACCATTTCACAAAGGGCATGAATACTTAATAGAAACTGCATTAAAAGATGTAGATGATTTTTATGTTGTAATATATGATACTCCTCAATTTGATATAGATATAGACACAAAGGAAAAATGGGTAAAGAAAAAATTCCCAGAAGTAAAAGTAATAAAAGCCTTTGACAGCCCAACACCCAGCGGCCTTTGGGCGGCACCGGGTCAAAGCCCCACCGGCCAAGCGGGTTGCACCGGGCGATGCGCCAGGCGGTGAGCAGCAAGCCCTTGATGCAGCCATGGGTCTGGATGGCTTCTATGCCATACTGGCTGCAGGTGGGGGTAAAGCGGCAGTTGCGGCCCAGCCCCGGGCTGATAAAGCGCTGGTAGAACCGGATGGGCGCACAGAGCGCGTTCCGGCAGACGCGGGAGACGGGATTCACTGTTTTGCGGCCCGGTCTGCAGGCGGGACCGTGGCAGGGGGCTTTGCGCCCGGCTGCTTTGCCTTATCCGGCAGGCCGGCCTGGGCGAAGAGCTTTGCCACGATGGCGCTGAGCTGCCAGCTCTTGAGCCGGGGGGTCATGCCCCGGGCCATATCGTGTGCTGGAACGCCACATTTTCAAGAAAATGCCATTGCGGCATGACTGGGTATTTATCGAGAGTTTCTTCGGAAAGAGTTACTCCGACAGCCCGAAATACCTGTATGAATATCTGCAAAAGACCAGAGGGGACAAGTACCGTTATATTTGGGTATTAAATAACAAATCCGAAGCACTTGCAAAAACCGGAAAACATACGAGAGTAAAGATGAATAGTCTTCGTTATGTGTATTACGCATCCCGTTGTGGATATCGTATTTTTAACGTGCGTCAGCCTGCTTGGAATAAAAAGCGTCCGGGTGTTGTTTTCCTGGAAACATGGCATGGTACACCGCTTAAGAAACTGGCATTTGATATGGAGGATATTACATCTGCAAGCCAGAATCATAAGACACTGTTTTATAAGCACGGCCGCGAGTGGAATTATTTGATTTCTGCCAACCGTTTTTCAACGGATGTGTTTGAGCGTGCATTTGTTTATGACAGAGATAAGATTTTGGAATATGGTTATCCGAGAAATGATATTCTATATGCGGATAACAAAGAAGAAATTGCTGCCGAAGTGAAGAAAGAACTTGGTATTCCGGAAGGAAAACGAGTAATTTTGTATGCGCCAACCTGGCGTGATAACCAATTCTATGACCGTGGTAAATATAAGTTTACGCTGGCTCTTGATTTAGGCAGACTGCAAAAAGAATTTGGTGAGGACAGTGTTGTACTTTTGCGTACACATTACTACATTGCCGATATTTTGGACTTGACCGAGTACGAAGGATTTGTTTATAACGGAAGCCAGTACGAAGATGTGTCTCGTCTGTATCTGGCATCGGATATTTGTATTACCGATTATTCTTCTGTATTCTTTGACTTTGCAAACTTAAAGCGTCCGATTTTGTTCTACGCATATGATTTTGATGAGTATGCAGATGAAATCCGAGGCATGTATATGGATATGGAGAAAGAACTTCCGGGTCCGATTCTCCGCACCAACGATGCCGTTGTCGATGCTTTACATCATATGGATGCAATTGAGGAAACTTACAAAGAGCGCTACGAAGAATTTTACGAGAGATTTTGCAGCGTGGATGATGGACATGCTTCTGAGCGCGTGATTGAAAAAGTGTTTGGCGAGCGTGAAAACGGTACATTGGATACGGAGCAGTAAGTAAGCTACAAGGAGGAACAACGTGCGTAAAGGAATTTATCATTTGGTAAAACAGATTGTCGTTTTGTTTTATTACTTAATGTGCAATCTGTGCCCGGTAAAACAAAATCGCATTGTTTTTGACAGCAGCCTTGGAAAAAGTTATTCCGGAAATCCGAAACACATTTACGAATATCTCATGGCAAACGGATATGATTTGAATTGGGATTGTATTTGGTTTTACGAGAATGAAAAGTATAATATTCCGGGGATGAGCAGACAGGTCCGCTATGGGCGTCTGCGCTATCTGTACTACATGGCGACGGCGAAAGTTTGGGTGTTTGATACGAGACAGCCGGAGTTTTTGCTGCGCCGCAAGGGAACCTATTATATTCAGACATGGCACGGAACACCGCTCAAAAAACTGGCACTGGATATGGAAGATGTATTTATGGTGGGTGAGAGCGACATTGATTCCTACAAAGAACATTTTACGAAAAACGTTCATACATGGGATTTTTTGATATCCCAAAATCCGTTTTCCTCGGAGACATTTCGACGGGCATTTGATTTCCACCGAGAAATGTTAGAATACGGATATCCGAGAAATGATATATTGTTCCGGGAGAATACGACAGAGGGAATCCGAAGTTTTAAGAGAAAACTGGGACTTCCGGAGGATAAAAAGATTATTTTGTATGCGCCAACCTGGCGAGATGACGAATTTTCGGAAGATGATAAATACGAGTTCCGTCCACAGATTTCTTTTGAAAAACTGCAAAAAGAACTGGGCGATGAGTACATTATGATTGTCAAATACCATTATCTGATTATGGATGCGATTGACTGGTCGCCGTATGAGGGATTTATTTATCATTTTGACCAGAGCCGCGATATTGCAGAGTTGTTTTTGGTGTCCGATATACTAATTACGGATTATTCTTCCGTAATGTTTGATTATAGTATTTTGAACCGTCCGATGTTTTTCTTTGCTTACGATTTTTATAAATACAAAAATGAACTTCGTGGATTTTATTTCAGTTACAGCAAAGAGATGCCGGGACCGATTTCAACAACGACGGATGAGTTGATTGAGGATATCCACTCGTATGATTATTCGGTTTATGCACAGAGGTATGAAAAGTTCAAGAAAAAATATAATTCCATCGATGATGGCAGGGCGGCAAGCCGTGTTTTACATTTGATGAAGCAGTTGATTCCAAGCAAACGAACAGACGTTTATTATGAGTAATTGCAGCAAAGGAGGCATTTTGCAATGGAAACAATTAAGAGTTTTACCGTGGACCACAAAAGACTTCTGCCGGGAGTTTATGTAAGCAGAAAAGACAGTACCGGACATGATGTGGTAACAACATTTGATATTCGTATGACAAGACCGAATTTTGAGCCGGTGATGAATACGGCTGAGATTCATACGTTAGAGCATCTGGGGGCAACCTTTTTGCGGAATCATGAAGAATGGGGCGATAAGATTATTTATTTTGGTCCGATGGGATGCCGTACCGGTTTTTATCTTTTGCTTGCCGGTGACTATGAATCGGAAGATATTATCTCACTGCTTCGTGAAATGTTTGAGTTTGTCTGTCATTTTGAGGGCGAGATTCCGGGTGCAGCACCGGAGGCGTGTGGCAATTATTTAGACCAGAATCTGCCGATGGCAAAATATCTGGCTGAAAAATATTTAGAACATGTTTTGACTGGAATTACGCCGGATCGTCTGAAATATTAATCAGACCATAGAAAAAAGGAATAGGCTTCGCATCTTGCGCATAGGATATACAGGAAATGTAGTTCGTTTGTTTGAAGGCGGGGTCTGAGATGATGAAATGGGATAGCCGAATGCATAATACAAGAAGTGTACAGGTATTAAAGGTGGCAATCCCATTTTTTGATGTATCGGAGGGAGAGCTCATTGATGTAGAGGGATTGCTTCAGGCAATTCATCCTTTGACCTGTGGCAGAGAGCGGAAGATGATGGATTCTGTGATGTCTTTTTTTCAGATGCGGCATATGATGGATTTGTTTCGCATGATGCGTGAGGTGCAGAAGGCAAATGAGGCATCCGGGGCAGAGGGCACGGAAAATCCATTTGAAATGTTAAAGATGCTTATGCCGGAGGAGAGTCAAAAGGATTTTGAAATGATTTCTTCTATGATGGAAATGATGCAGGCAGCTTCTGTGGAACAGCCCGAACAAGCGGAAAATGAGGGAGAGGAAGAAGAAAATGAGCACATCGATGTTTGACGAGTATGACATTTTTAAAACAATGCATCCGGTAAAATTGCAGGTGATGAAGGAACTGGCTGAGAATATGCAGGGCAAAAGTATGAAAGATGCCGCACCGCTTTTGATGGCGGCAACCACGAAACTGAAAAACCATAATTTATTTTTTTCACCGGAAGAATCGAAAGTTTTGCTTGAAATTCTGACTAGAAACATGAGTCCACAGGAGAAAGCGAAGGTGGAAATGATGAAAAATGTTGTGGCAAGGCAGAAGAAAAAGTAAGAAAGGAAAGATCGAGTCATTCAAGACTTCACGGAAGCGGTTCTTATCGTGTGCCGTGGCTTTACGATGATGAGGCAACAAAAGTATTGCGTTATTTCGTTTTGGTAAAACAAAAACTTTTGCCGTATTTGCTGGAAAAGGCAAAAGAAAACCACGACACCGGAATTCCTCTTGTGCGAGCAATGGTGTTAGAGTTTCCGGGGGACCCGGTGTGTGGTTTCTTAGACCGTCAATATATGCTTGGTGACCGCTATCTGGTGGCCCCTGTCATGGACGAGACCGGTGAAACCAGACAAGGCGCACTTTGGATAACGGAAACGGTTGATTACTTTACGATTCCGCTCTGGGAAAGGGTGACTTCGGATTGAAAGAAAATATCTTTTACCGAAGTGCCAATCCATAAGGAATAGGTACCCTCATTTATCACAAAAGCTTGATTTTTACAGTTATAGGTGGCAAAGTCCTTTTTGCTAAGGCAGAGGGAAACATGTTTTGTTTCCTGTGGGGCGAGTGCCACCTTTTTAAATGCCCTCAATTGTTTTTTGGGCTGCCCTTCTTCCGGGATGCCGACATAGAGTTGTATAGTCTGTGCACCTGCTCTGTTTCCGGTGTTTGTAATCTGGCAGCGGCAGCAAACAGTTTCATCGTCAGTTTTCTCAACGGAAAAATCATGCAAATCAAAGGTTGTGTAGCTAAGACCGTATCCAAATGGGAAGAGAACCGGAATTTCTTCGGTTTCATAATAGCGGTAGCCAACCATTAATTTTTCCGTGTATTCCACATGACGTTGACCGGAATTATCCACTGTGCCCGGATAGGATTTGAATTTTTCGGTCGGTGTATCACAAAGGCGAACCGGATAGGTTTCCGCCAAGTGTCCGGATGGATTTACCTCGCCAAATAGAATCCGTGCTAAAGCAAGTCCGCCATGCATGCCACAGTAGCTTGTCTGAATCAGTGAGTTTGCTTTATTAATCCATGGCATTTCAACCGGACCGCCGTTGATCAGTACCACGGTGAGATTTTTACATTTTTCTGTCAAAGCCTCAATCACTTCGTTTTGTCCATATGGAAGTGTCATGTCCGGGCGGTCAAATCCTTCCACATCGTAAGCGTGGTTTAATCCACCGATAAAGATGACTTCATCGTAGGACGGGCAGGCATCCAGTGCCTCTTTCAGATACTTCTCACGTATCGGGCGGATTTCTTTGTCAAACTGTTCTTTTCCGCGGTCTGTTGTATAATCTACATCCAGACTTTCTGCCTGCCAGTCGACTTCACCGGCTACATGTTTTTCGTTATCCACGTAATAACCCGGCAGCCAGTCAATCTGTGCATCACCCCCGAGCACCATACGCATGCCAAGCAGTGGCGAAATATCATAAAGTGCTTTGATTTCCGCACTTCCGCCGCCGGCAGCATGTGTTCTTTTGGCGTTATCGCCGAGGACAAGAATTTTCTTTGTTTCCTTGGAAAGCGGAAGATGTGCCGTGTCATTTTTTAACAGGACAATTCCTTCTTCCGCAATCTCCTGAATGGTCTGCTGATGTTCTTTTGTGTTTGTGCAGCCTTTATTTCTAGTTTTGTCACCGAGCTTAATCCGCTCCATCATTGTTAAAATCCGCTCAATCCGCTTGTCAATTACGGATTCGTCGATTTTTCCGGATTTTACTTTTTCAAGAAGTGGATTTGCTAATTTATAATCGTCAAAATCCGGTGTGACGGACATTTCCATATCAACCCCGTTTAGAGCGGTTTTTTCTGTGTTGTGTACGCCGCCCCAGTCAGAAATTGTAACCCCATCATAGTGCCATAAATCACGCAGAATCTTTTTTAAAAGCGTTGCATTTTCACAGCAAAATTCGCCGTCATATTTATTGTAGGCACCCATCACACTATACGAGCCACCTTCCATTAATGCATCATAAAATGCCGGCAGATATAATTCAAAAAGTGTTTTGTCATCGACTTTGGTATCGACACTTAATCGGTCACACTCCTGATTATTCAGGGCAAAATGTTTCACACAAGCAGCTACATCCTGTGACTGGATTCCCTGCACCAAAGGGGCTGCCATACGTCCGGTAAGGTGTGGATCCTCGCTCATATATTCAAAGTTTCTTCCACACAGAGGAGTCCGTTTGATGTTGATGCCGGGTGCTAAAATGACATCTTTTCCTCGTCCGCGTGCCTCATCCCCTAACACTTCGCCAAATTTACGGGCAAGGTTAGGATTCCACGTGGTGCAAAGACACGTATTACTCGGCAGCCAGCTTACAAAATCCGTTGTATCATCAATTGGTGTCCAACTGTCATTTTCAAATTCCTGACGAACTCCGCTTGGTCCATCCGACATAACAAGCGAAGGAATATTAAGTCGTTTTACTGCACCGGAACGAAAAAGTCCGGCGGCATGAATCATCGCTATTTTTTCTTCCAGAGTGAGTTTGGAAATGATGTTTTCGTGGTTCATGAAATACCTCCTTTTTACTTGTAAAATCGTCCAAAACATCTTGAGATTAGTATAGCATAGGTGGTGGTTTTTTGGAAGTTCCGTAAAATGTCTCAAATAAATTTGCACCGCTTGTGCCGCTTTCGCTTATCAAACACGCAGGGGTATCGGCATGTAAACTACAATTTGCCGAAAGCGTTGCATTTGTTACTTTCATGAGGTTTGATGTTGTGGTAAAATGAGGGGGAATCAGGTGTAGTTTAGTTATACAGAAGGAGAGGGTATTTATGATTGAAAAATGGGATGCATACGATAAATATTTTAATAAGATTGCCGATGGTTCGCTTATAAGAGGAGAAGTTATTCCAGATGGGGTGTATCATTTGGTAGGGGAAATTATTGTGAAACATACGGATGGTACATATTTACTCATGCAGAGGGATTATAAGAAACAATTTGGTGGGAAATGGGAATTGACAGCGGGTGGCTCGGCATTACAGGGAGAATCGCCGTTAGAATGTGCAATTAGAGAGTTAAGAGAAGAGACAGGAATTGTTTGTTCAGACTTAAAAGAGTTAAAAAGGGTTGTTCATGATGGTTACCATTCACTTTTTGTGGAATACTTATGTGTTACCAAATGTGATAAAAATTCTATTGTCTTGCAAGAAGGAGAAACTGTTGATTATAAGTGGGTAAATCGAGAGGATATTTTAAAAATGGGAGAAGATACATTAGCTTCATCAAGGGCGTTAGAATGCATGATGCATGATGAGGTGTAACTATGGCAGAATATAGATATAAAAATTCGGAGGATTTAGACGATGAATAGTAAAGAAAAAGATGAATATGTGAATCAGGCAATGGAGAGAATGACATCGATGGAGCCATATTATTGTAATCCATTTGATAATCCAAAGGAATTGAAGGAAAGAGCAAGTGATTTGCTGAAGCGTTTGAATTCTTTGGGGGATAATACTCAGGAAGAAAAAGAAAGTATTATGCGGCAGTTGTTTGGAACTTACAATAAGCTTGCATTTCCGGGGGATGGTTTTAAGTGCGATTATGGATTTAATATTCATTTTCATGGACTTGCAGTTATCAATTACAACGTGGTGATGTTGGATACTTCACCAATCAACATAGGAGCGGGTGCATTTATTGCTCCCGGTGTGTGTCTGGCGTGTTCCGGACATGCGATTCATCCGTCTCAGAGAAACCGCATGTTGACAAGTGCGCCGATAACGCTTGGAGAAAATGTGTGGCTCGGTGCCAACGTGACGGTTGTAGGCGGTGTTTCAATTGGTGATGGAAGTGTTATTGGAGCAGGCAGTGTAGTGACAAAAGATATTCCTGCAGGAGTGATTGCAGCAGGTTCCCCATGTAAAGTGATACGTGAGATTACTGAAGATGATTTACTTGAGGAAAAACAATAGAAAAATGCCAAAACGCCGAAAAAAATAATGCCAAAACGCCGAAAAAAATAATGCCAAAACGCCGAAAAATGATTTTTATGCTAGAAAATATACAATGATGAGGAGAGGTATCTATGAATATTACCGTATATCTTGGAGCCAGCAAAGGAAACGACAACACACTTGCAAATGCAGTGAGAGAACTTGGCACATGGATTGGAGAAAGTGGAAATTCGCTTGTTTACGGAGGCTCTAAATCCGGGCTGATGGGCGAAATTGCTGAAAGCGTGCTGCGTGCAGGGGGAAAGGTTACCGGTGTGGAACCACAGTTTTTTATTGATGCAGGTTTTTTGTACGAAGATGTTACAAATCTAATTGTAACAAATGACATGTCGGAACGAAAAGCGAAGATGATTGAACTGGGGGATGCTTTTATCGCATTTCCTGGTGGTACCGGTACATTGGAAGAAATCGCGGAAATTATGTCGAAAGTGTCGTTAGGACATTTGGATGCTCCGTGTATTCTTTATAATCTTAACGGTTATTATGACAGTTTAAGGGATTTACTTCGGCATATGATTGAGAAAGATTTATCAACCGAGGAAAGGCAGCAGGGAATTTATTTTGCTGAAAATCTTGAGCAGATTAAGGAGATTCTTTTTGGAGGAATAATCAGTAAAAAACATTTGACAATTAAAAAAATTACAAATATAATACTTTATTGAACGAGTAGCAAAATTGCGTAAATCCAGTTTTGCTGCTCTATTTTTTTGCAGAAAAAAGGAGGATTGACATGACTGAAAATAACAAAATGAGGGAAATGCCGGTTTATAAACTTATGATTCAAATGGGGATTCCAATGATTTTATCGATGGCATTGCAGGCGGTTTATAATATCGTGGACAGTGCTTTTGTTGGCAATATGAAGGAGGGGAGCGAGGCTGCGCTGAATGCTCTTACGCTTGTATTTCCGGTGCAGATGCTTATGGTTGCAATTGCAATTGGAACCGGAGTGGGAACGAATGCGCTTCTTGCAAGAACACTTGGGCAGGGAGATTCTAAAAAGGCGGCAATGGTTGCAGGAAACAGTTTGTTTCTGGGTTTGATTATTTATGTGATTTGTTTTTTGTTTGGAATTTTTGGTGTGAATGCATATATTTCATCACAGACAGCGAATCCGGAAGTGCTTTCTATGGGAACCAGTTACCTTAAAATCTGCTGCGTGCTTTCTTTTGGAATTGTTTTCTTTTCTTTGTTTGAAAAATTACTGCAGGCGACGGGGCGCTCACTGTATTCTACGATTGGTCAGGTGGCAGGTGCGGTAATCAATATCATTCTTGACCCGATTATGATTTATGGCATTGGACCGGTCCCGAAAATGGGTGTGGAGGGAGCCGCTTATGCAACGGTAATTGGACAGATTGCTTCGGCTGTACTGCTGTTTGTTTTTCATATCAAATTAAATAAAGAATTTGAACATGGATTCAAGTATATGAAGCCGGATGGTAAAATTATAAAAGAAATTTATGCAATCGGTCTTCCGGCGATTATTGCACAGGCACTTATGTCCATTATGGTATATGTGATGAATCTGATATTGAAATTTGATGCTTCTGCACAGACTGCATATGGGCTTTTCTATAAAGTGCAGCAATTTGTTTTGTTCCTTGCTTTTGGATTGAGGGATGCGATTACGCCGATTCTTGCATTTGCTTATGGAATGCGAAGTAAAAAAAGAATTCAGGACGGAATGAAATATGGTATTATTTTTTCGATTGGCTTGATGATTTTAGGGATTTTTATTACAGAAGTTTTTCCGGGACAATTTGCTGCCTTGTTTAATGCCGGTTCATCCAGAGAGTATTTTGTTGGAGCCATGAGAATTATTTCCATCAGTTTTCTTTTTGCGGGAATTAATGTTGCATATCAGGGAATTTATCAGGCGTTAGATGGGGGAATGGAATCGCTTGTAATCTCACTTCTCAGGCAGATGATTATTATTTTACCGTTAGCAGAAATTTTTTCTGTTTTAGTAAAAAATGGGCAGGCTGGGGTGTCACTTATTTGGTGGGCATTTCCGATTACAGAATTTGCAGCATGTTTGTTAGGTTGCGTATTTTTAAGGAGAATCCGAAAAAACAAAGTGGAATCTTTGCAGTGAGGTTAGCGTAAAAAAACTTTCGGAAAAATAAATATTGAAAAAGGCAGCTCCTTTGTATAAAGTTTTAAGTGCCGAAACAAAAAACGCAAAATAGCACGTGCGATTGAACGCTTGACGATGGATGTGCAGTCGGAAGACGATGACTACCTTGATTATTTGATTACCGTTGATATTTTTTCGGAAGGAACCGATATTGTTGAAGTAAATCAAGTAATTATGCTTCGCCCAACCCAATCGCCGATCGTATTTATTCAGCAGTTGGGGCGTGGCCTCCGAAAAGCAGAGGGGAAGGAATATGTTGTAATTCTCGATTTTATTGGAAATTATAAAAATAATTTCATGATTCCAATTGCACTATTCGGAGACAGAAGTTACAATAAAGATAATATCCGAAGATATTTGAGGGAAGGCAGCCGCGTTATTCCCGGTGCAAGTATGATTCATTTTGATTCAATACGCAGGAAATTATTATCATTTTTTGAAAATGATTGATAAGGAGTATAGCGGAGAAATGACGGACAGGGAAGAAGCCTGTCTGGAATTTGTATCCCAGAATCTGGCAAATGAAAGATATAGTAGAACTTGGAATTCGAAGATATAGTGAAGTATCACAAAAAAGAGGATATTGCAAAGAGTACAATGTATGATGACAAAGGAAGATTTCTTCCCATTATGAATTTTTAACTTCAAATGAGTCATCCGGTGAGAGAAGATATTTATCAGTATTTTGTGAATGAATAGAGGTACGATATGAAGACGATACATGTAGTGGCGGCGGTTATAGAAGCTGTCGATGAACAAGGAAAAGAAATACTTTTTGCTACCCAAAGAGGGTACGGAGATATGAAAGGCGGCTGGGAATTCTCCGGTGGAAAAATTGAGCCGGGAGAAACGCCGCAAGAGGCACTCAAACGAGAAATACAGGAAGAACTTGATACCAAAATCAAGGTGGGAAGTCTTATTGATACATTGAAGCAAAGTAAACTTATAACCCCAGAAAAGGAAGTGTGATATGAGAAAAAAATTAAGTGTATTATTATTGATTTTAGCGTTAATTATGAACCAAGCTGCTCCAATGGGCATTAAGGCGGCGGATGCAGCAGATGAAGTTAAGGTTTATGTGGAAAATGGAGAAGGCAGTCTTACGGAAGGTGACGGAACCGCCCAAAGACCGTATCAAAATATACGTACGGCCTTGAAGCAGATTCAGACGGGACAGACACTTGTACTTGTGGGTGAAGTCTCCTACACCAAATACGAGACGTGCGAAGACGGATCTCCGAAACCATTATTTGTTGATAAAGATATCACGATTGTTGGTTCAGATACGTCAGCAGGTTTGAAAATACGCAGTATGATTCAGCTGGGAGCGGATGTTACGTTTCGTGATATGTGGCTGCAAATGGTGCCGCAGGCAGGGAATGCACGTGGGACAACAATTTATGCGGCGGGACATACGCTGGTGTTGGATGCGGTAGATACGAGAGTAGGAACCAGTACATTGCAGGACGATGTGAGGCCATTGATCAGCGGTGGCGCGTACCAGGGAGAGGAAGGAAAGATGGGAAGTCACACAACGATTAAAGTGGTCAATCCCATATCCCAGACTAAGATAGCTGCAATTTATGCAGGAGATTATTATCGCGATTCCGAACAAGACAAAGTGGATATAGAACTGGATTCCAAATTGGTAGACACGGAGATTCATGCAGCGGGTGCCGATGGTCATACATTGACAGGAAATGTAAATGTTACACTGGGAAAAGATAGTAATGTAACGGATTTTGACAAGACGGATCTGATAGGTGAGTTGAATGTCAATGTGAAAGCGGGAGCTCATATTGATACCTTGTCATTTTCCGGTATCAATAATCTCACGATGGCAGAAAAGTCGCGGATCACGCTTCCTAAGGAGGCGGATTTTAACGTAAATAACGTCTTTTGCGAGAAAAATGCGGTGCTTGATCTCAGACAAATGTCAACGAATCCGAGTGTTGCAAACAATTTTACCGGTGTAACGGTATCCGGCGAGGATCAAACATGTGGCTCCGTTTTGGTTGGAAATGATACTACGCTTGAGATAAAAGGAGAAGTCTATGGTCTAACAAAATTAAACGTAAATGGCTCAGAATATATGGCGAGATTTGTGGAGAATCATTGTTACATACAGGCAAAGGCCTCTTCGAGTGGGAATTTTACAATTGAGGGCACGCAGTATACAAATTTTCAATTAAATAAAAAGAAAACCGAAGAAATATATTCCTGGATTATTGGAAAACTGGAAAATGAGGACGCAGATGACTTTTATTGGATTGGAGATGCAGATAAAAAATCTGTGATCAGTCAGCAGGGAAAAGAATATTATTATCCGGTTGAATTTAAAAAGGCAGATGGTACGGTTTATAAGCCAACGTTTGAGGAACTTTTTTATGATTACGATTTGGCATTGACGAAGGAAAACGGGGAAGCGGTTGATTTAGAGGAAGCGGCTTTCTGCAGTTGGGATGAGGAGTGTATTAACGAGGGGCAAAGCCAATATAATCAGGTGATTGTATGTATATACGACTGGGAGAACTGTAAGGGTGAACTGACATTGACGCTGACCCATTCGAAAACCGGCAAGAGTATATCGCGAGTGCTTTTGGTGGGTGAAGAACAGCCGATTCCGACAGTAACCCCAACCATGACCCCAACGCCGACGGCAACGCCAACCGTAGCGCCGACAACAACACCAACGGCAACGCCAACCGTAGCGCCAACAACAACACCAACACCGACGCCAACCGTAGCGCCGACAACAACACCGACGGCAACGCCAACCGTAGCTCCAACAACAACACCAACGCAGGTGCCGACCCCAACGCCAACGGCAACGCCAACCGTAGCTCCAACAACAACACCAACGCAGGTGCCGACGCCGACGGTTCCAACTCCGGCTGCGACAGAAGTACCAAATTCAACACCCGATGCCACACCTGTAATACTTCCAACGCCACCAACGGTAACACCATTGCCGCCAACTAGTGAACCGCGGGCATTTACATTGAACAAGACATCTGTCACATTGTATACAAAAGGGAAAAAAATCATACAGCTTAGTGCTGATACAGAAAGTGTAGTGAAATATACATCTGACAATGAAAAAGTGGCAGTTGTAGATGAAAATGGCCGGGTAACAGCAAAAAAAGCAGGAACTGCTTTGATTACTGCGAGTGCAGATGGTTATCAGAGCACGTGCAGGATTGTTGTAAAGAAACCAACATTTAAAGTGGCGAAAAAGATGATAAAGGTCAAAAAAGGGAAAAAGGCTCGTATTATTGTTAAAGTCCGTCCAACAAAGAAAGTTGTGTTTGCTTCCGCGAATAAAAAGATTGCAGCAGTTACCAAAAAGGGAATGCTAAAAGGCATGAAGAAGGGGAAGACAAAAATAAAAGTAAAGTGTTATGGAATAACGAAGACAGTTATTGTTATCGTGAAATAATCCGATATAGGAGGTAGGTATGAACATCCAAATCTTTGGCAGCAAAAAAGACAACGACACAAAAAAAGCACAGCGTTTTTTCAAGGAACGGGGAATCCGGTTTCAATACATTGATCTGCGGGAAAAGACACTAAGCAAAGGCGAATTCCGATCGGTGGCAGCCGTCAATGGCGGACTGGAAGGCATGATTAACAAAGAATGTAAGGACCGGGATGCTCTTGCATTGGTGACGTATATTGCGGAAGAGGATAAATTGGATAAGATACTTGAAAATCCGCAGATTTTAAAAATTCCGATCGTTCGCAATGGCAGACAGGCGACACTGGGATATCAGCCGGATGTGTGGAAGACGTGGGAATAAAGGAGCTGCCTATGAATCAAGATACTTTAAGTATCTCAAGAAAAAGAATATTGGGAAGAATGCTTTTCGTGGAATTCCGAGAAAAGCATCGGTTTATGTGCCGTCCGGAAAAATGAAAAGCTATCGAAAATGGCTGAAAAAAGCAGGATTGAAATGCCAAGGAGGAAAAAAATGGAAAAGATAAGATGGGGAGTTTTAGGAACAGCAGGAATTGCCAGAGATTGCAGCATACCGGGAATGCAGAAGGCAGAAAATTGTGAACGGTATGGAATTGCAGGGCGCAGCTTGAAAAAAGCAGAAGATTATAAAGATATGTTTGGGTTTGAAAAAGCATACGAAGGGTATGAAGCACTTTTGTCAGACCCCAAAGTGCAGGCAGTTTATATTCCGCTTCCAAATAATCTTCATTATGAATGGGTAAAAAAGGCTATTGCAGCAGGAAAGCATGTGCTGTGCGAAAAACCATTGGCGCCGACACCCAAACAAACAGTAGAACTTTTTGAGGCAGCAAAAGAGAAGGGGGTATTTTTAATGGAAGCATATGCCTACCTTCACAGTCCTTTTGTTACAGCACTTAAAAAAGAAATTGAAGAAGGAACAATTGGAGAAATCCGTTATATTGAATCTCAGTTTTTGACTTCATATTATGATAAGAGCAACATTCGTCTGCACAAAGAAAATTATGGGGGTGCAGTTTATGATCTTGGCTGTTATAATACAAGTATGCTGTTAAAACTTTTGGAAGATATGCCATCCCGGGTAAAAGCAATGGCACAGTATGATGAAAATGGCGTTGATATATATACAGCTGCATTGTTAAATTATGAAAATGATGTACGTGCATCGATAACATGCGGGATGATTTTTGAAAAAGATAAGCCGCATCGTTATGATAGATTGTATATTCACGGAACAAAAGGCGACATCAAATCCGATACGAAATTTAACCAAGAGGGAAATGCTTCCTATACGTTGATTATTGAAGGAAAAGAGCAGATTCGAAATGTATACTGCCCACATAATTATCAATTAGAAATAGAGCAGCTGGGAAGATGCATAATCGAAGGCGAGACCCCTGTTGTGACAGCTGATTTTTCGATTAAAAATGCAAAAATACTAGATGCTATATTGCAAGAGATCGGTTACTTTGAAAGTAATGTAATGTGAGCACAACGAAATTTCGGCATTTATAAGAGGACACAAAAAAATTAGCACTCACCTGTTGACAGTGCTAACAATTAGTGATATAACATAGTTAACGATAAGGAAAGGGGTTACGAAAAGGAACCCGGATCCGAATCGAAATTTAACAATCGACACTTCAGATTTCTCTGATGGTGCTAATAATACAAAAGTCTAAGTGCCTATGGTGTTTTGCAGGAACCCATATTTCCGACACTTGTTACAAGAAGGAAAGGAGAAATGACTTATGTTAAGACCTAGTATTTTTGGAGAGAGTTTGTTTGATGATTGGATGGATGATTTTCCATTTGGTAAGGAATTTGAGAAGGCTATGTTTCCGGCGAAAGATCCTCTTTATGGAAAACATGCAAAGAACATGATGAAGACAGATGTCCGCGAGACAGATGATGCGTATGAGGTTGACATTGATCTGCCTGGCTTCAAGAAAGATGAAGTAACCGCTGAACTGAATGATGGTTATATTACCATTTCGGCAGCAAAAGGTTTGGACAAAGATGAAAAAGATAAAAAGACCGGTAAGTACATTCGTAAAGAACGTTATGCCGGCAGCATGAGCCGAAGTTTTTACATCGGTGAGGGAATTACCCAGGATGAGATTTCGGCGAAGTATGAAAATGGTATCTTGCAATTGAAGATTCCGAAAAAGACAGACAAAGCAGTTGCTGGTAAAAATTATATCGCAATTGAAGGATAATCATTCAACAAGTCCCCTTCAGAGATCGAGCCATCTGAAGGGGACTTGTTTTTTAGCAAAAACCATTGTAAGATTTGAAACGTACTTTATATTCTTTCATTTGCTGCCCTTCACGGCTTTCTATTTTCGTTGAATTTCCCGTAGGAATCTCATAGTATACTTAAATAAAAATTACAATAATTTACTGGAAATAAATAGAGGAGGAAAGCATCACTTTACGAAGAACCACTCCGATGTTATAATTGTGGGGAAAATGATATTAAGTGGAACAAGGTTAAGGAGGTGCAGATTGATTTGAAAAGTAATGTTGGACTGCAAGTTATGCCAATAGATGAGTTGATAGAAAGGGTGGCGTCTGTTTGTAAACGATGTGGGGCTGAACATTTGGATTTATTTGGATCATTTGCAACGGGAACTGCCACGGCCAGAAGTGATATTGATTTTGTTGTATACGGTGATGTGGATAGTGAACTTTTAAATCAGATGATTAGCCAGATAGATACCTTGCGAAAAATTGATATTTTTTATTATAATGAAATAAATGATGAATATTTATTGGAGGATATAGAGAATTATGGAAGAAAAATATTTTAATCGCTATCGTTCATTTTGCAGAAGTCTAAGAAATTTAAAGAAGAGTAAATCTGCAGACCCAGCAGCGGAGTTTGTTTTAGAGGGGACCATTCAAAATTATAATTTGACATTTGACTTGGCTTGGAAAGTTATGAAGGATATTTTGGTTAAACAGTTGGGAATAACAGATTTTGCTATTGGGTCTCCAAGAGAAGTTTTACAATCAGCATTTACAAATGGATTAATTAGTGATGATATATGGTTAAAAATGCTAAAAACAAGAAATTTATTAGCACATGATTATGATGGCAAGATAGCAGAGAAAAACTTTCAGGAAATTATTTCAAATTATTATGATGCTTTTGATGGACTTAACGATGTAATTACCAAGTTTTATGATGGTAGTTTGCCATCGATTGATAGCTTCGACTAGTAATTGAATCTATATAATATTTTACAGTTTGGATTTAAGTAACAATAAGATACTTGAATATTTGGACTGTAATTATAGTGTTAAGGTGACAGGGTACACACGAAGGTAAGAAGTGAGAGGGGGATGATATGAACTTTGCATTTAAAGAAAATCAACTTGATTATGAAACATATTACATATTAAGAAAGTCAATTAAGTGGAATAATTGGAGCAGGGAACAGGCAGAAATTGCTTTTGGAACATATTGAGAAAAATATGTGTGTTGGAAGTCGTGTTAGTGTACAACTTATATCTGAGCCAGACAAAGAACAGTTTTATATAAAACAAGGATTTAAGCTTATTCCACATGAGTATTGCGGACCGGCGTTGCGGAAGGTTATTTATAAAAAAGGATAGGTTTATGCGAATAGGAAAGCAAGAAAAGTCATTGACATATATATTTGCACTCAATAAAATATAAACAAATAATACCAGATAAGAGAGGACAAAAAGGTGCAGGAAACCAGATATAAAATCATTCGTATTGACGAAGAAGATTATGGATGTGAGGAACGACCGGATGACTATGTTCCTATGGTAAGTGTTTTGGTAAAAGCAATTGAGCCGGATGACTTTGGCGATTTTCCGGAAAGAATTATAATGATGGAAGATGAAATTATGTATCGCAGAAACCTTGATGAGGGGGACGAAGCGGTAATTGGGCTCGATGGAGGATTGTTTCCGCCGGGGATGTTTTGCAATGAAGTCGATGACGGTGAAAACAATACCAAGGCCGATTTGCAGGGAGAATGGTTAGAAGATTACTTAGACGCTTTGGAGGAAATGGAAGAGTAAGATGAAAATATATCAGCCGGATTATTATGACAAATTTCAGTGTACGGCATCCAAATGTCCAATGACGTGCTGCATGCAGTGGCGTATTGCGGTGGATGACGAAACATTCCATAAGTGGGATGACGAATGGAAAGAGAAAGTAAAGGAAGTTGAAGAAGGGCGCATAATCGAATTGAAAAACGACGGTATGTGTCCATTTCTGAATGAGAAGAAATTGTGCAAAATTGTATTGAGAGATGGTGAAGGGGCAATTTCTGAAACATGCCATACTTTTCCGCGGGAAGAACATGAGTATATTGGGAGAGTTGAGCGTGCATTGACGCCCGGATGCCCGGCTGTACTGGATTTGTTATGGAAGCAGGAGTGTTTTCAGATTCAGAAAAAAGAGGAACAAATGGAAGGAATAGCAGAAGAAATTTATGAGATAAATCCGGTGTTGTTTGAAATCCGGGATTGGTTTCTGGATATTGTAAATACGCGGGAAATTAAATTAAATACCACGCTGGAAATCTGTTTTTTAATTGCGCTGGATTTATACGAATTGGAACAAAAGGGCGTTCTTGAAGATGAATTCCAAAGTTACAAAAACACCACAGATATTTGGAAAATTCAAGATGCAATTGGAGAAAATTACACAATAACAGAAGAACGTCTGGAAGAATATAATTTGCTGTTTTTGGATGTTTCACAGATTTATCGGGAACAAAATATTTATGGAGATTTTCTGGTGCCGCTGGCAGAGGAGGCAGAGAAGATTAACGGTAAAGAAACCGAGTGTTTTAAGACGTATCAGCACAAGATAAATAAATGGGCAAAAGAGCTTCGGAATCTTTTTGCGGAAGAAATCTCATCAGCTATTATTACGCCGGGAACCGGTCAGGTTTTGGATATTCTTGTGAAATTGGAATGGATGGCAATGGAATATGCTGTGTTGTCACAGGCATTATTTTTGCAGCAGCGAAAAGGAGAATTAACGGATAAAAAAATACAGAAAAGCGTATGTGTTGTATTTCGTATGATGGGTTATGCAGATGACGATATTTGGGAATACATGGAGAATTGTTTTGACAGTGTGATCTGGCCATGGGAGTATTATTCTCTGTTGGTATGATGTTTGACGTACCATTGAGAAATATACAGATGGATCAATTTTTAATGCACGCATGAATGAAATTATGGAAATATTAAGTACCGCAAAAACATCGAAAAAAGATGGGAAAGGAAATCGATATGTAGAATTAATGAGAGGTCATGTACCGTTAATAGATGTAGCAGCAACCGCATCTAGAAAGGCATTTCGGAATGCGTTTATAAGATAAAGAAAAACTGAGTTTGGAAGGATTGGTTTGTGCCAAATGTTTGCTGCCGGTTCCTTTGTATTCCAGTAATTCCGTAGAAAAACTTTGTGACGAGTGGGTTTTGAGTACGTCGGT
>OHAJ01000799.1_pt1 | contig 23545 bp, 20 predicted proteins | sample 1577101 | NCBI WGS metagenome assembly OHAJ01 (sample SAMEA3541531, study PRJEB24748) | human gut metagenome | biome: human gut; feature: human-associated habitat; material: faeces | place: China | collected 2012
GCGTAACATCGCTGGCGTGGATGGATTAATGCATAATGGTACCTATATTAGCTAAGCAGGCGCTTGCGCGCAAATGCGGATTTACTAATGCAAGAATGACTGGCAATTATGAATGTGCCTATGCTCTTGGAGTTGTGTCAGGGGCGTTGGCAATTCCTAAGGAGGAAAATGCTGCTAATCTTGTGGAATTGAAAAACAAAATAGAACCACAGTATAAAAAACTATCTTCTGAAAATGAACAGATAAAAAAATTGATTCTTTTGTTGTGTGATTATGAACCTTCCGATATATTTGATGAGCAGATGAGAGAACTTTATAATGAGGGTTATGAAGATAAATCAATAAATCTTACAATCAAATGAGAACAGTTTATTAATTAAATTGCGAAAGCAGATGTTGACTTATATTTACTATTAGGGTATATTTACAAAAGTAACTGAAATTAAACGAAAGTAAGGTGTAATTTGTAATGACTGAGACAATCAACGTTGCTAACATTGATAAAGTACATAAGAATCCAATTGCTGAGCTTGTTCAGACTGCTTGTCAGTTTGAGAGTCATATTGATATTTCATCAGAAGGTAAGAATATTAATGCTAAAAGCTTAATGGGGATTATGGCATTTGGATTAAGAGACGGAATGTCTGTTACTATTTCAGCAGAAGGCAATGATGCAGATAAAGCTGTAGAAACAATCAAGAAGTTTCTTATTGGAGAGTAGTATTTTTATTAAGGAGGATGGAAACATGGCAAACAATGAAAAAAAGGATGGCAATGTATTTGGTGGTGCTGTAAAGACAGCAGAGGTAAAGGCAGCAGAAGCTAAGACAACTGTTAAGAAGACTGCTAAAAAAGCGGCAGCTAAGACAGAAACAGCCAAGAAGGCAGTTGAGACAGCAGCAGCTAAGGCTGAGACTAAGGTTGAAGCTAAAGTTGAAGAAGCTAAAGAGACTGTTAAGGAAGCAGCTAAGGCTACAACAAAGAAAGTGGCAGCTAAGAAGACAGCCGTTAGGACTACAGCTAAGAAGGCTGTTGCCAAGAAGGAAGTTAAGACTGAGACGTTTATCCAGTATAACGATGAGCAGACAGATATGGATGCTGTATTAAAGAGAGTTGAAGCTGACCTTAAGGCACAGAAAGTAGCAGCTAAGGATATTAAGTTATACATAAAGCCGCAGGATGGAGCATGCTATTATGTTGCTGATGGAAAGGTTGCAGGAAGAGTAGATTTATTCTAATTAATAACAAGATTGATTTTGGAACGTCGTTTTGATGAGTGATTCATTGAAACGACGTTTTTTATTTATTATGTCATATGACAGATAGATTTTGTTTCGAATTTCCAGTGAAAATATACTTTGAAAAAATCTTAGAAATGTAATATAATATTAATAATTGATACGGATTTAACGAAGAATTGGAAGGAAGTACGGAGAGCATGTTTGAGATTGGTGATAAGGTAGTATACGGAGTTGTTGGAGTGTGCGAGGTTGAAAATATTGATACACCACCTATTAAGGGAATATCAGGGGATTATTATTTTCTTCAGCCGGTATTTGACAGCAAGGGAATTATATATTCACCCGTTGACAGCAACAAGGTTATGATAAGAAGCATTATGACTGTTAAGGAATGTGACAAGTTAAAGGAAAGAGCCAGAAATTGTAAGAAAGATGGAGAACTTTCAGAAAAGGTTACACCTATGCAGTATGATGAACATATGAAATCTCAGAATGCTTTAAAGCTTATGCATCTGATTCGTGCATTATATGTAATTAAGAACGAGAGAGCTAAGGATTTAAGAAAGATGAAGTCAGCAGACAGCAGGATGCTGCTTGCAGCAAGGAAGCTTTTGTATGGTGAATTTGCAGCTGTTTATAACAAGACTTTTGATGAAGTTGCTGAAGAGATGGATGCATTTTTATCAGTGGATTAATTAGGTAGAATTAAGAACTATATAGGAATATTTGTATGAAAGATTTAACTAAGGGAAGTATAACTAAGCTTATATTCTGGTTTGCATTACCGGTTTTTATAGGCTCGTTATTGCAGATGACCTATAATCTTGTTGATACGAAGATTATAGGTTATGTATTAGGAGAAAGTTCACTTGCTGCGGTAGGTTCTACCAATTCAGTGAACACCCTTGTTATAGGCTTTTTGCAGGGACTTACTAATGGGTTTGCTGTTATTGCTGCACAGTTCTTTGGGGCAGGAGATACAGTTAATTTTAAGAGGACAGTTGCAGGATCGTTCAAATATGGAATTATGATATCAGCAGGTCTGACAGTGGTTGTGCTGATATTTTTACGACCTCTTCTTAAAGTCCTTAATACACCAGATGATTTGTTAAAGGAAGCCTATGATTATATATTTATAATATTTGCAGGAATGACAGTACTCATGCTGTACAATGTCTGTGCAGCCCTGTTAAGGTCAATAGGAGATTCTTTTACTCCATTGATATTCTTAGGAATATCAGTTGTACTTAACATTGGAGGAGACTTATTTTTCCTTAAGGTTATACCTATGGGAGTAAGGGGCGCAGCGGTTGCAACAGTGCTTTCACAGTTTATTGCACTTATAGCCTGTCTTGTGTATTCACTTAAGAGATATGACATATTGTGGATTAGCAGGAAAGATTTCAAGACTGATGCCAGTCTGCGTGGGAAACTTATGTCAACAGGCTGTTCCATGGGCTTTATGAGCAGTCTTGTATCAATTGGCTCTGTTACATTGCAGAGTGCAATCAATTCATTTGGACAGGATATAATTCTTGCCCATACTACTGCAAGAAGATTATCAGAGCTTTTCATGATGATGTTCGGTGTGCTGGGAACTACGATGGCAACCTTTTGTGGACAGAATCTTGGAGCAGGAAAGTATGAAAGAATAAGAAAGGGCATATTAACATCTATTCTTATGGGATGGGTATGGTGTGTGTTATGTGTAATCACATCTTATACGATAGTTCCTGCATTTGTTAAAATGCTTATAAGTTCGGATAACAGAAATGTAATAGATACAGCAACGCTGTATTTAAGAGTTGACTCGCTGCTTTATTTTGTGACAGCGATGATAACTATAATAAGAAATTCACTGCAGGGAATAGGTGACAGGCTTACGCCTATCATATCAAGTGGGATTGAGCTTGCAGGAAAGGTTGTTATAACATTTACACTTGTTCCTTTCATGGGATACTGGGGAGTTATTGTTTCAGAACCTATTGTATGGGTTCTTATGGTAATTCCGCTTATCGTGCAGTTAATAAAGAATCCGGCATTTGCCAGAGGAAAGAATAAATAACGGAGGATGATTTATGGCAAAGAATACTAAGAATGTTGAATTTAAGAATCCACATCCTGAGCTTCCTGTAAGGGAACCAATCCTTAAACTTGGAAAGATGGTTACTGACAGGGCAGCAATAAAGCTTGGATTGGAGAAGCTCACAGCAGATGACCCTGAGTACTGGGGACTTGCAGCAATCTGTACTGATGAGATGGCTGAGGTTGCATTAAAGATGGGAGTGCGTAAGCCAAAGACACTTCCTGAACTTGTTAAGATTACAGGTATGGATGAGAAGTATCTTGAGGAGCTTCTTAATAAGATGGCTTTTAATGGTGTAATCGAGTATAACTGGGAAAATCCAAAGCACGAGAAACAGTATGTGCTTCCTATGTTTGTTCCTGGAAGTGCGGAATTTGCCAATATGAATGATGCTGTCTTAGAGGAACATCCTGAGATGGGAAGATTCTTTGAGCGAATGAGCCGTATTCCACTTGAGGGACTTACACATATGGTTCCACCAGGAGGTGCTGGTGTTGGTATGCATGTCATTCCTGTACAGAAGGAAGTTGATATGTGTAATGAAGCCATCTCGCTTGAGAAGATTTCATACTGGCTTGATAAATACGAGGGCAAATATGCAGCAAGCCCATGTTCATGTCGTAAATCAAGAAAAACATTTGACGAGGGCTGTGCAGATGATCCTGCTGACTGGTGTGTTGCTGTAGGTGATATGGCTGATTATGTCGTTGAGACTGGCAAAGGTGGAAGATACATCACTAAGGAAGAAGCGCTTGAAATTTTCAAGAAGGCAGAGGATAACGGATTTGTTCACCAGATAACTAATATTGATGGTGAAGATAAGATATTTGCTATATGTAACTGTAATGTTAATGTCTGTTATGCGCTCAGGACATCACAGCTTTTCAATACCCCTAATATGTCACGTTCAGCATATGTTGCACATGTCAACAAGCAGAACTGTGTTGCATGTGGACGCTGTGTTGAATACTGTCCTGCAGGAGCATTGTCTCTTGGACAGAAGCTTTGCAGAAAGGACGGCTCAGAGGTTACATATCCTAAGATGCCGCTTCCTTCGGAACAGAAGTGGGGCAGACACATGTGGTCAGAGGACTACAGGGATAAGAACAGAATCAATACACATGAGTCAGGAACAGCTCCATGTAAGACAGCCTGTCCAGCCCACATTGCTGTACAGGGCTATTTAAAGATGGCTGCACAGGGAAGATACCAGGATGCGCTCGCTCTTATCAAGAAGAACAATCCACTTCCTGCAATATGTGGTTATGTCTGTAACAGGCGTTGTGAAGACGCATGTACAAGGGGAACTATTGATGAGTCAATTGCTATTGATGAAGTTAAGAAATATATCGCAATGTTAGATATTAATGCAAAAACAAGATATGTTCCTGAAAAGGTTGTTCCTGCAACTAAGGGATATTTTGACGAGAAGGTTGCGATTATCGGTGCAGGTCCGGCTGGTATTTCATGTGCATATTACCTTGCAGAGAAAGGCTATACTAATGTGACTGTATTCGAGAAGAATAAGGAACCAGGCGGTATGGTTGTATATGGTATTCCTTCATTTGTTATGGAGAAGAATATTGTACAGGCAGAGATAGATGTATTACGGGCTATGGGTGTTGAGATAAAATGTGGTGTTGAAGTAGGTAAGGATATCACAATCGCACAGCTTCGCGAACAGGGCTATAAAGCGTTTTATGTTGCAGTTGGATGTCAGGGCGGTAGAAAGACTGGCGTTGCCGGAGAAGATGCTAAGGGAGTTATGACTGGTGTTGAGCTTCTCCATATTACAACTGATGATGAAAGCTATAAGCTTACAGGTGACACAGTAGTCATTGGCGGTGGTAATGTTGCCATTGATGTATCGAGAACGGCAATACGCTGTGGTTCACCTAAGGTTTCACAGGTATCTCTTGAGACAAGAGACATTATGCCAGCACTTCCAGAAGAAATTGAGACTGCTGAATCAGAAGGTATCAATATTATTGGTGGCTGGGGACCTAAAGAAATCCTTACAGAAGATGGCAAGGTTACAGGCATCGTATTTAAGAAATGTACTTCTGTTAAGGATGCTGATGGAAGATTCAATCCACAGTACGATGAGAATGAGACTATGACAATAGAATGCAGCAATGTGATAATGTCTGTCGGACAGGCAATTGAATGGGGCAGCCTTCTTGAGGGTACTAAGGTTGAATTCTGGCATGGTAATTATCCTGTTGCTGACAAGGTTACATATCAGACAGCAGAGCCGGATATCTTTGTCGGTGGTGATGTATATACAGGTCCTAAATTTGCTATTGATGCTATTGCGGCAGGTAAGCAGGGGGCTATATCTATTCACAGATATGTACAGCCACACAGCTCACTTACAATAGGCAGGGATCCTAACTATTATGTTGAACTTGATAAGGATGATTACAGCGTTGAGAAGTATGACAATACAGGCCGTCAGCGCCCAGCTAAGAAGTCAGGAGTTGATAAGCTGTCATTCAGAAGTGATGCAGGTGTATTCACAGAGGAACAGGTTAAGAAAGAAACTGCAAGATGCTTGGGCTGTGGTGCAACAATCGTTGATGAGAACCAGTGCGTAGGCTGTGGTATCTGTACAACAAAGTGTGAGTTTGATGCTATACATCTTCAGAGAGACTTGCCAGAGTGCTCTACAATGAGAAGAAGTGAGGATAAGCTTAAGTACATTCTTCCATATGGTGCAAAGCAGGCAATCAAGATTAAATTCAAAAAGAAAAAGGACTAAAATGTATGCATGAATTAGGCGTAGTATTTCACATAATAGATGACCTCAAAGCAGTAGCTTCAGATAATGATGTTTCAAGCATATCTAAAGTTACAATTGAGCTTGGCGAAGTATCAGGAGTTGTAGAAGAATATCTTACAGACTGCTGGAAGTGGGCTTGCAAGAAAGAAGAACTTGTAAAGGACTGTGAGATGGAAGTCGAGATAATCCCGGGTATAACTTACTGCGAGGACTGCGGGGAAACTTATGAGACTGTGAAATACGCCAAAGTCTGTCCGAATTGTGGCAGTAAGCACACATATCTTATTCAGGGCAATGAATTTAATATTAAGCAGATTGAAGTTCCTGAATAAAATGCTTGCATTTTTTTCTGTCAGATATTAAGATAGAAAAGAATTTTATATTTAAAGGCATTGAAAAAGAGGAGTACATATCCTTATCCGACAGAGAGAACCGTTCACTGGCTGGAAGATGGTTCAGGTAATAATGATATGGAAGGTAGCTTTGGAGCTGCATGGCTGAACGGTTGATTTAAGTAGGCTGTGACGTATTCCGCGTTAAGGAGTAATGAGGATTATCACAAGATAATTAAACAAAGGTGGTACCGCGTTAATAAGTTTATTTACGCCCTTTGCAGAGTATATGCCCTGCAAAGGGCTTTTTTGCGCGAACAGCGATGGAGAGAAGTCATGGAAAGTTCGCAGTCGTGCTTGCACGAACTGAGAACTTTGTATGGGTTCTCAAGGAGCACCGCGACAATGCCAGAATGAAATTCTGGCATATGAGCTGCGAGCGCATAATTGGGAAAGAACCCGGAATGCAATATTAAAAAGGAGATTAATAATGAGCAAGGAATTGGAATCAGCGCGCGACCGGCGGAGCCGAGCTGCTGGCACGCCTCGACCACGCGCGCGGCCATCGCCGTTTCGGCTTCGCGGCCCCAGGAACGCGGGTCGTACAGCTTCTTGTTGCCGACTTCGCCGTCGATCTTCAAAACCGAATCGTAATTGCGGAACATGTGTCCGGCGATCGCACGGGAGAACGCGTACTGCGTATCGGTATCGATGTTCATCTTGACCACGCCGTAGCTGACCGCTTCCGCGATTTCCGCGGCCGTCGATCCGGAACCGCCGTGGAACACCAGCGGGAACGGCTTGCCTTCCGGCATATCCGGCAGGGCGCAGGAGGCGACATGCGCTGATTCGGCACTGCCCAATCGCCCGTCATGCGCCGCATTCCACACTTCCGTCTGGATGTCGTGCAGCAGTCGCGGACGCAGCTTAACGATGCCCGGCTTGTACGCGCCATGCACGTTGCCGAACGTGAACGCGGCCATGTATCGGCCGTGCTCGCCCAAGCCGAGCCGTTCCGCCACGCGCACGCCGTCGGCCGGGGTGGAATACAGTTTTTCGTTGATTTCCGCGGAATGGCCGTCCTCTTCGCCGCCGACCGCGCCGATTTCGATTTCCAGCACGGTGTGCGCCTTCACGGACTTCTCGAGCAGTTCCGAGGCGATGTCGAGATTTTCCTCAAGCGGCACCGTCGAACCGTCCCACATGTGCGATTGGAACGTCGGCTCCTCGCCGCGCTTGACCTGTTCCGCCTCGTGCGCGAGCAGCGGCCGCACCCACTCGTCCAAATACTGCTTGGCGCAGTGGTCGGTGTGCAGGGCCACGGTGATGTTCGGATAACGTGCTGCCACTTCGTGCGCGAACGCGGCGAAGGCGAGCGATCCGACCACACGGTCGTTCACGCTTTGGCCGGAGAAATAGGCGGAACCGCCCACGGACACCTGGATGATGCCGTCGGATTCAGCTTCGGCGAAGCCCTGCAGCGCCGCGTTCAGCGTCTGTGTGCTCGTCACATTGATCGCGGGATACGCGTATCCGCCGCGGCGGGCGGCATCCAGCATCTCGGCATAACGTTCAGGTGTTGCGATAGTCATGCTTCCATTATGCCGCTGTTGCGTGACGAGAAACCGCCACGCAGTAGAGGGCTCACGGTACGCTATTTTCGGCGGAAACAAGGCAACATCGTGGAGGTGCGTTATGCCGGGAATCGTGTTGATTGGCGCTCAGTGGGGCGACGAAGGCAAAGGTAAGGCGACCGATCTGATCGGCACCAAAGTCGATTACGTGGCCCGCTTCAACGGCGGCAACAACGCAGGCCACACCGTGGTCGTCGGCGACGAATCGTACGCACTGCACCTGCTGCCGTCCGGTATCATCAGCCCCAACACCACCCCCGTCATCGGCAACGGCGTCGTCGTCGATCCGGAAGTGCTGTTCCAGGAGATCGACGGCCTTGAAAGCCGTGGCGTGGACTGCTCCCGACTGCTGGTGAGCGAAAGCGCGCACATCATCGCCCCGTACCACCGCGTGCTCGACAAGGTGACCGAACGCTTCCTCGGCAAGCACAAGATCGGCACCACCGGCCGTGGCATCGGCCCGGCGTACGCCGACAAGATCAACCGCGTGGGCATCCGCGTGCACGACCTGTTCAATGCGGACCATCTGCATGACAAGGTCGAGGCCAGCCTGCATCAGAAGAACCAGATGCTCGTCAAGCTGTACAACCGTCGTCCGATCGACGTGGACGAGACCACCGACGAGCTGCTCAAGCTGGGCGAACGCCTCAAGCCGTACGTGGCCAACACGTCGCTGGTGCTCAACAAGGCGCTCGACGAGGGCAAAACCGTGCTGTTCGAAGGCGGTCAGGCCACCATGCTCGACGTGGATCACGGCACCTATCCGTTCGTGACCTCTTCCAACCCGACCGCCGGCGGCGCCTGCACCGGCACCGGCGTTGGCCCGACCAAGATCACCCGCGTGATCGGCGTCTCCAAGGCGTATGTGACCCGCGTGGGCGAAGGCCCGTTCCCGACCGAACTGTTCGGCGAGGACGGCGAATGGTTGCGCGCCCAAGGCCACGAGTACGGCGTGACCACCGGTCGCCCGCGTCGCTGCGGTTGGTTCGACGCGGTCGTCAACCGTTACGCGGCTCAGGTCAACGGCCTGACCGACATCGTGCTTACCAAGCTCGACGTGCTCACCGGCCTCAAGGAAATCCCGCTGTGCGTGGCGTACGACGTCAACGGCGAGCGTCGCGACGATATGCCGACCGACCAGGCCGAGTTCGCCGCCGCGAAGCCGATTTACGAGTCCATGCCGGGTTGGGACGAGGACATTTCCCAGGTCCATGACTTCAACGATCTGCCGAAGACCTGCCAGGATTACGTCAAGCGTCTTGAGGAACTGTCCGGCTGCCGCATTTCCGTGATCGGCACCGGCCCGCAGCGCGACCACATCATCCAGATCAACTCGCTGATCGACTGAAGCTGATTCGGCTGATTCGTCGATATGAACGTCGGCAACGAACGTCAATGACAAGTGCCGGTGGGCCTGTGCCTGCCGGCACTTTGCGTATGGTGCGTGCGATGGCGTTCGCGTATGACGCACACCGCATACACACCGACGGGGTGCGCGGCGGAGGAACGGAAAAGGGGAGTGCGATGACTGCAATGCCGCCTAACGACAGGTTCGACAGGTTTGACAGGTTCAGCAAACTGGTCCCGCGATTCGACCACCTGAAATGGAAGATGGCCGCTGCCGGCATTCTCGTCGGCCTGATTTCCGGCTTCCTCGTCGTCCTCTACCGTCTCGGCATCGAATACGGCACCGACACCGCGCGCTGGATCTACGCGCGCATCCGCGAAACCCCGTGGCTGGTCGCACCGTGGGCGGTCGCCGCAATCGCAGCCGCGCTCGCCATCGCATGGATGGTCAAAAAAGAGCCGATGGCCGGCGGCAGCGGCATTCCGCAAACCAACGGCGTGGTGATCTGCGGCCTGAAAATGCGATGGCAGACGATTCTGCCGGTTCGCTTCATCGGAGGCCTGCTCGGATCGCTCTTCGGCCTCTCGCTCGGCCGCGAAGGACCGTCCATCCAAATCGGCGCATCGGGCGCGCAGTTCCTATCGCACCGGCTGCGCGGCAAGAAACGTGAGGACATGCAGGAGCATTATCTGGTCACCGCCGGTGCCGCGGCCGGCCTGTCCGCCGCGTTCAGCGCACCGCTGTCCGGCATGATGTTCGCTTTGGAAGGGGTGCATCGCAGTTTTTCGCCCGCGATTCTGATGGGCGCCACCGCCGCGTCCCTGACCGCCGATTTCGTATCGAAATACTGTTTCGGCCTGCGTCCGGTGCTTGACTTCGGCACCATCGGCCAACTGCCGCTCGGCGAATACGGGTGGCTGATTCCGCTGGGATTGGTGGCCGGTTTGGTTGGTTCGCTGATGAACCGTTCGCTGCTCGGCTTCCAAACGCTGTACGGCAAGCTTCCCGCATGGAGCCGCCCTTTGATCGCGATCGCACTCGCGCTGCCAATCGGCATTTGGCTGCCTGACGTGCTCGGCGGCGGCTCGAACCTGATCGCCATGGCCGAGCATGCGCGCGTCGGCTTGGGCATGCTGTGCGTGCTGTTCGTGGCGAAAGTGCTGTTCACCTCCACCAGCTTCGGTTCAGGCGCTCCCGGCGGCATTTTCATGCCGATTCTCGCGGTTGGCTCACTCGCCGGCGGTATCTGCGGCGAGACGTTGCACCAGTTCGGCAACCTGCCGTCCGATTCCGTGGCGATTTTCTCGGTATGCGTGATGACGGGCACGCTGGCCGCGTCCGTGAAAACACCGATCACGTCGATTCTGCTGGCCGTGGAAATGTCCGGCACGTTGACGCACATGCTGCCGGTCGCCGCCGTCGCGTTCATCGCGCTGCTCGTCTCCGACCTGCTGCGTACGAAACCGATCTACGGCGAGCTGCTGGAACGGTACATGCGCGCGCAAGGAGGCGCGACGGCAATCGCCAATCGCATCGACAACGGCATCATGGAACTGCCTGTGGAAATGGGCGCGACCGCGGACGGCAAGCTGATGCGTGACGTGCGCTGGCCGTACGGCTGTCTGGTGATCGGCCTGCGTCGCGGAGAACGGCAGATCGTGCCGCATGGCGATACGCGGCTGCGCGCCGGCGACTATCTGGTCGTGTTGTTCAGCGGCGAGGACGAAAGCGACGCACGGCATGCGATGCGGCGGCTGTGCGACGTGTCCGTCTGACGCGGCCTTACTGTCTTCCATAACCATTCGTAGACGTCTAGGGCCACCCGAAGTTATCCACAGTTATCCACCGAATCGGACATGTTCGATGTTTGGTTGCAATGCACGTGTAGACTCGTACAAGGTTAGGAAGACGGCACCTGCGGCCAGCTCGTTGCCGTATGGCTGGGGTGGAACGACGCTGTCCGCGGAAAGCCAAGTACAAGGGGAACGTGATGGAATCGCAAGAACAACGGGCGGCAGACTCGCCAAACGCGGGTGATGAGCCGAATCCCGCCACACAGTCGATCGACGTCGCCGAAGTGGCGCGCGCGGATGTGCGCCCGTCCGGTGCCGCCGCATCCAAGCATCCGCCGCAGATTCCGCTCGCGCCGATGAAACGCATGCAGGCGCGATTCAACCCTCTTGCCGATGGTCTGATGTATCTCGTGGTGTTCGTCGGCGGCTTCGTCGGCGTCGGTTTCCGTCGCGCCACGGACCTGCTGCTGCCGTCGGTGAACGGTTCGCCGTTCGTGGTGGGCACGTTCGTGTCGAATATGCTCGCCTGCTTCCTGTTTGCGATGCTGACCGAATACATGGCGACCGCGTCGTGGCTGCGCCGCAGGGTACGGCAGGTCGTCAGCCGTGGCGTCGGGCTTGGTTTGCTTGGCGGACTGTCGACGATGTCCGGCGTGATGTTGGAAACCATGGAAGGCATGCGCGAGCAGCGTTTCGGCAGCGCGCTCGGCTATCTTGCGGGAAGTTTCGCCGGCGGTCTGATCGCGGCCGCGGTTGGCGTGGCGCTGATGCAGGCGTTGCTGGCGCGCGGCACACGCAAGCGGGTCCGTAACGCGATCGCCGATGCCTCCACGGCTTCCGTATCCTCAATGTCCGATTCGGACGCGTACGGCATCGTGCAGGACGTCCAGATGACCGACACTGCAGTATCGGCTACGCAGAGTGTTACGCAGACGGTCCCCATGGCCGATTCGGGCGAATCGGACGTGCCGGCCGCGCAAAATGTGCAGAACAACGTGCCGGACGCGCAGGGCGTGCGCCACGTGAAGGTGGCGGATGCGGCGCATTCGGCCGCGCAGGCCGCGTTGGAGGCCGCGCAGGCGGCACAGCAGGCGGCCCAGGTCGCCCAGCAGGTCGCGCAGACCGGGCAGGTGCCGAAAATCGAATCGCAGCCGCAGTCATCGCAACCCGTCGCACCTCTGCCCAGCTTCGAACCCAAGCCGGTCACCGCGGAAATCCCGCTCGTCGCCGACCCGACCACAGGGGAGGTGCGCTGATGACCTGGATGATCTGCCTGTTCGGCGGCATCGGCGCCATGGCCCGTTATGTGCTTGACGTGTCGATCCAACGCAGCTGGAACCGTGACGGCAACCACAGCTTCCCCCTGGCCACGCTCGTCATCAACGGCGTCGCCTCCCTGTGCGCCGGCATCGCCATGATGTCGTACTATGCGCAGTCGGTTGATATGGGCACGGTAATGACGTTCGTTGTGGGGTTCCTCGGCGGATTCTCAACATTCTCGTCGGCGATCAACGAGGTGCTGTCGCTGATTCGCAAACGCCGTTTCGCCATGGCCCTGGGCTATGGCGCTGCCACGGTCGCGGTGCCGCTCGCCTGCGTGGCGCTCGGATTCGGCATCGCCATGCTGGGCGGCCACGCATAGCTGTCACCGGCTCAGCCTCGCGTAATTTTCACGTTACACGGGCGGTCATCGGGTAACGTTCAGGAAATCTGAGCGCAACCGCGCGAGCTGTTTCCTCTCCTACGTTGTGAAAACAACAAGAGAGGAAAAACCTATGACAGCCGTAACGTATCTCACACGGCATCGTCGACCGGGAATCGTCATACTCTGTTCGATTGTCGCCGTTCTCTCGATGCTTTTCGTACTCCCTCCCGCCATCGCGTCCGCAGCCGATTCCGGCGCGCAGGCCGTCGATGAATGCAATCCGACCGCCAGCAACGGCTGCGTCAACGGCATCCTGCAGGACGCCGACAAGAAGCCGATCGCCGACGTCACCATCACGCTGTCCGGCAAGGCAACCGCGGAAACCAAAACCGCGGCGGACGGCAAATGGGCCTTCTCCGTTGCCGATGACGGCGATTACACCGTCACCATCGACGCGTCCGTTGCGAAAGAGCACGGCCTGAAGGCAAGCAGCGCGACGGTGACGATCAAGAAAGCCAGCTTCGACAAGCAGCGCGGCGTTGTCCGATTCGACCAGGCGGGCGATTCCGCCGGCAGCGGCACGTCCGGCACATCCGGATCGTCCGGCTCGGCAAACGGCACGAAAGGCGCGACCGGCACATCCGGATCGACGGCGGCCACGCAATCGCCAGTCAAAAAAGACGGCTCCAATGTCGGCAAACGCATCTGGCAGCAACTGTATTCCGGCATTATCTTCGGCCTGATGCTGGGCCTCATGTCCGTCGGCATGAACCTCGTCTACGGCACCACCGGCCTGCAGTCGTTCTCACACGGCGAACAGGTGACGCTCGGCGGCCTCATGGCATACGTCGGCACGCAGATGCTGCACATGCCGCTCATCGCCTCCGCCATCTTCGCCATCGTCATCGGCGCGCTGACCGGCTTCATCCAAAACGAAATCGTCTGGGGGCCGCTACGCAGACGCCACGTCGGCACCATGCAGCAGATGATCGTCACCATCGGCCTGTCCATGGCGTTGTAGTACACGTTCCAGTTCTTCTTCGGTGGCGACATCAAAGGCATCGTCAAATCGGTGCCGGACAGCTTCCAGTTCGGACCGATCACCACCGACATGCCGACGCTGGTCTCCGCGCTCATCGCCATCTGCGTGATCGTCGGCGTCACCCTGTTCCTCTACAAGACGCGACTCGGCCGCGCCACACGAGCCGTGTCCGACAACGCGGCGCTCGCCGCGGCATCCGGTATCAACGTGGATCAGGTGGTCCGCGTGGTCTGGATCCTCTCGTGCGCGATGGCAGCCCTGTCCGGCGTGCTGCTCGGCGTCTACCTGAACGGCATCTCCTGGAACACCGGCGCGACCCTGATCCTGCTGATGTTCGCCGCGGTGACGCTCGGCGGCCTCGGCACCGCCAACGGCGCGTTGATCGGCTCGCTGGTCATCGGCATCGTGGCGGACATGAGCTCGCTCGTCATCCCCAACGATATGCGTTACGCCAGCGCGCTGGCAATCCTCATCATCGTTCTGCTGGTGCGCCCGCAGGGCATCTTCGGCAAGCAGCAAAGGGTGGGCTGATCCATGGACATCATGACAATCATCTCCAACGCGGCGGGCGAACTGATCGCCCCGATCACAGCGGCGTACGTGCTCGCCGCAATCGGTTTGAACATTCACTTCGGCATGACGGGCCTGATGAACATGGGCCAGGCCGGCTTCATGCTCCTCGGCGCATACGGATTCGCCATCACGCAGTCGATGGGCTGCAACCTGTTCGCCTCCGTATGCGCGGCGCTCGCGCTCGCGGTCATCTACGCGCTGCTGCTGGGCATTCCGACGCTGAAACTCGGACCCGACTATCTGGCCATGGTCACATTGGCCGCCGCGGAAATCATCCGCATCATCGGCAGATCGACGGCCATGACGAACTTCACCGGCGGTTCCGCAGGCATCTCGCCGCAGGACTTCACCGAGAAATTCGAATCGCTTTCGCCGCTGCCGGACGGTTCGACCACGTTCCTGCTGTGGATGTACAGCAACAACATCGCCAACTCCTGGTGGCTGCGCATCGTGGCATGGGTTTTGGTGGTGATCGCGGTGCTGCTGTGCTGGCGCTGGTTCCACTCGCCGTGGGGCCGCATGCTCAAGGGCATCCGCGAGGACGAGAACGCGATCCGTTCGCTCGGCAAGCCGGTGACGCGATACAAGATGGAATCGCTGATTCTGGGCGGCCTGTTTGGCGCGATCGCCGGCATCATCTTCGTCCTGCCGCGTTCCGTACAGCCCGATTCGCTCGGCCGCACCGTCACCTTCTACGTGTGGACGATTCTGCTGCTGGGCGGCGCGGCCACGATTCTCGGCCCGGTGCTTGGCTCCTGCGTGCTGTGGGTGCTGCTCACCTTCGTCAAGGAGGTCATGCGCAACACCGTTCCCGAAACCCTCATCTCTTCCAACCAGATCGAAGCCCTCGGCTGGGTGATCGTCGGCGTCGCGCTGATGTGCCTGGTGATCTTCAGACCACAAGGTCTGTTGGGCGACCGAAAGGAGTTGGCTTTCCATGCCTGATACAACAAATACTCCGACCACCGGCGTGCAGCCGAGCGTGCAGGCAGCGTCTGGCGCGCAACAAGCTGGCGTGAAGCCGGGAGTGCCGTTCCAAGACCTGACCAAGTGGGCCACCAAAGCGCCGGAAGGCGAGACCCTCATCTCCACCGCCTATCGCGACAAAGTCACCGACGATCTGAAATTCGTCGAAAACAAGCCGGGTGTGCACAAGCCCGACCCGATCCTCGTGGCCGACAACGTGACCCGCAAATTCGGCGGCATGACCGCCGTGGACGTGAGCCACTTCGAAATCGAACGGCACGGCATCACCGCGCTGATCGGACCGAACGGCGCCGGCAAAACCACGTTCTTCAACCTGATGACCGGCTTCGATACGCCGAACACCGGCACCTGGCAGTTCGACGGCAAGGACATGGCCCACGTGCAGCCCGAAAAAGTGGCGCGCATGGGCATGGTCCGCACCTTCCAGCTGACCAAGGTGATGAGCCGTCTGACCGTGCTCGACAACATGCTCCTCGGTGCCCCCGTGCAGCCGGGCGAAGGCATGTTCCGCGCGCTGTTCCCCGGCATGTGGAGGAAGCAGGAGCAGGCGAACATCGAAAAAGCCGAGGCGCTGCTGGAACGCTTCCTGCTGATCAAAAAGAAGGACGATTACGCCGGCGCGCTTTCCGGCGGCCAACGCAAGCTGCTGGAAATGGCACGAGCGCTGATGTCCGACCCGAAACTGGTCATGCTGGACGAGCCGATGGCCGGCGTGAACCCCGCGCTGAAACAGTCGCTGCTCGACCACATCATGGCGTTGCGCGAGGAAGGCACCACAGTGCTGTTCGTCGAACACGACATCAACATGGTGAGACACATCGCCGACTGGGTCACCGTGATGGCGGAAGGCAAGATCGTGGCCGAAGGCCAACCGAAGAGCGTGATGAACGATCCGGCCGTGATCGACGCATACCTGGGCGCCCACGCGAACGTGGACCTGGGCGACGATTCCGTGCTGGAAGACCTGAAGGAGGCCTGAAATGAGCGACATCGCAAGCGTGGCCGACGAGCCGCTGACCCGCGCGCAGATCCACATGGGCGAGCCCGAAGGCGAACCGTTGCTCGACGCGGTCGATTTGGTGGCCGGATACATTCCCGGCGTGAACATCCTGAACGGCGCATCCCTGACCCTGCATGAAGGCGAGATCGTCGGCATCATCGGCCCGAACGGCGCAGGCAAATCCACCCTGCTCAAATCATTGTTCGGCCTGGTGCACATCCACTCCGGCAAGCTGCTGCTGAAAGGCGAGGACATCACCAACCTGCGCGCCGACAAACTCGTCTCCCGTGGCGTCGGCTTCGTGCCGCAGACCGAAAACGTCTTCCCCAGCCTGACCATCGCGGAAAACCTGCACATGGGCGCGTTCCAAGCACCGAAACTGTTCAACGAACGCTTCGACTACGTGTGCTCCATCTTCCCCAAACTCGGCCAGCGCAAGAACCAGCTCGCCGGCCAGCTTTCCGGCGGCGAACGTCAGATGGTGGCCATGGCCCGAGCCCTCATGATGAAACCATCCGTCCTCCTGCTCGACGAGCCCTCCGCAGGCCTGTCCCCAATGCTCCAGGACGAGACCTTCATCCGCGTGCGCCAAGTCAACAAAGCCGGCGTATCCGTGGTCATCGTCGAACAGAACGCCCGCCGCTGCCTGCAGATCTGCGACCGCGGCTACGTCCTCGACCAAGGCCGCAACGCCTACTCCGGCAAGGGCCGCGACCTGATGAACGATCCGAAAGTCGTCTCCCTCTACCTGGGCAACCTGGAAGAAGAGGTTCAAGAGGAAGGAAGGTAGGACCCAGGAAATCGCGGAACGGAGCGTATACCGCCTTTCCTTGCCGCTCGACGTACGTTCGTACGCCTTCGGGCTCGGACGGCGGTCTCCGCACGCGTTCCGCGATTTCCCCCTATGATTCAAAATTCTCAATTCCGATTACCGCTGTTGGGACACTGCCCGACAGTGGCTTCGGCATGCCTGAAAACAAGCTCAAAACCTTGTGTTTCCAACAGTTTTCGGGCTTCACCTTCGGTTAACTTCACGCATACACATTCGGTTTCCTCGGCACTTATAGTGCGATTCAAGATGGTCGAGCAACACATCTCGATAATCGTCACCAAGGGTTCGGCAATCAGCGGAGCCAAGAGAGGAAACGGTGATTCAAATGAAGAAGATCAACATGAAGGGCATGAGGAAACTGCCCATCACAGCCACCGCCATGGTGGCCGCCGCAGTCATGGCGCTCGCCGGCTGCGGTTCGTCCGGCACGGCCGATTCGGCTGCGTCCGGCTCGTCCGGCAGCGCGAAATCCGATACGTTCATGGCGGCCGGCCTGTTCCCGCTGACCGGTTCCATGGCGTACCTCGGCCCCGCCAACATCGCCACCATGAAGCTCGCGCAGAAAGACATCAACGCGGCTGGCGGCGTGCTCGGCAAAGACATCGAAATCACGTCCGCCGACACGTCCGACGCGGACCATGCCGACCAGAACACGTCTTCCGCGCAGTCGGTGCTTGCCAAGAACCCGTCCGTCGTGGTCGGTCCGCCGTCCAGCTCCGTGGTCAAGAACACCTACAAGCAGGTCACGTCCGCCAAAGTGCCGATGATTTCTTCGGGCGCCACGTCCACGGCCTTCTCCGGCCTTAGCGACTACTTCTTCCGCACCATTCCGCCGGACACGGTGCAGGGTGCGGTCCTGGGCCAGATCATCGCACAGGATGGCGTGAAGAACCTCGCCATCGCGGTCTTCAACGACGAATACGGCACGTCCCTGCGTGACGTGGTCGTCAAAACCGTCGAAGACGCGGGCGTGAACGTCGTCTACGGCGAAAAGGACACGTTCGATCCGACCGAAACGAACTTCTCATCGATGGTCACGGCCATCAAGGCCACCAACCCCGACGCGACGCTCGTCATCGCCTTCGACCAGACCGTGCCGCTCGTCAAGGAGCTCGCCGCCCAAGGCCTCGACACCCACAAGCTGTACATGACCGACGGCAACACCGTCGACCATTCCGCCGACTTCGACGCGGGCCTGCTCAAGGGCTCCACCGGCACCATTCCAGGTGCCCACCCGACCGAGGAATTCCAGAAGAACGTCAAGTCCTTCAACGCCAAGGTCACCGATTTCACGTACACCGCCGAAACGTATGACGCGATCGTGCTGGCCGCGCTCGCCGCGCAGAAGGGCGGCGCCACGGACGGTACGACCGTGCAGAAGAACCTTATGGCCGTCTCCGGCTCCACCAAGGGCAAGGAATGCGATTCCTACAAGGCTTGCCTCGCCCTGCTGAAGGACGGCAAGGAGATTCAGTACAAGGGCCAGACCTCCATCGGCGCGTTCAACGACGCGCATGATCCGAGCTCGGCTTCCATCGGCGTCTATAAGTACGACGCCGACAACAAGCCGGTCTTCGACCACTCCCAGGAAGGTTCCGTACCGAAGGCATGACGGTCGGTTCGTCCGTGGTGCGGACTGACGTGATGGCCGGACGTGACGGCTGACGGCCAGGCCACGCAACGCAAGGGGCGGTGCGACGCAAGCGAGATGATCGCAAGTGTCGCACCGCCCCTTTTGCGGGCGGAACGCGTGTGGAGTACATGCGGAGCGTGCGTGGAAGATGCGTGGAACGCGTCGTGAAACATACGTCGTTCACGGGTGAAAAAGTGGATTTTTCGGGGGAATTGAAGAGGGGGAGGGCGTCTTTCGTCAATTGATAGTTCATATTGTGCGGACGATTGCAAAGAAACGTTACAGATGCATGTAAAATAACACATAATATCGCGATTTGTAAGGAAACATCCCGACGATGCGGGGGAGAGGTGTTGGGCAATGGTCGGCATGCGTGACGTGGCGAAAGAGGCCGGGGTCTCGCTGAGCACGGTTTCGCTAGTGGTCAACAAGACGGGCTACGTGTCCGACGACATGCGCGCGCGCGTCAAAGCCGCCATGAAAGAGCTCAATTACGTGCCCAACGAGCTGGCACGCAACCTGTACAAGAACCGCACGAACCTGGTCGGCGTGATCGTGCCGACCATCCGCCACCCCTTCTTTGCCACCCTTACCGCGCATCTGCAACGCGAGCTGGCCGCGCAAGGACTGCGCACCATGCTGTGCTCCACCGCCGACGCGGAAAACGGCGAGGTCGAATACGTGGACATGCTGCGCCGTCACATGATGGACGGCATCATCGTCTGCTCGCACACCACCCATCCGAACGATTACTGGACGTCCATCCACCGCCCCATCGTCGCCTTCGACCGTGTGCTGGGCGGCGGCATCGCGTCGATCGGCTCCGACCATGAGCAGGGCGGCCGGCTCATGGCGCACATGCTGGTCAACACCGGCGCGCACCACGTGGTGATGATCGGCGGCCCGCGCGACCAGTTCTTCGATTTGGCGGCGCGCAATGGAGACAGCCCGGACGATTTCGACCTGCACAAGACAACGTTCCCGGCCGTCCGCTACTACCTTACGTTGGAGCAGGAGCTGAAAGCGGCCGGCGTGCGGTACGAGTACGTCGAAGCCGGCAATGTGGAGGATTTCCAAGGGTATAAGAACGCGGTGAATGCTGTGCTCAACAGTATGCCGGTGGACGGCGTCGATGCCGTGGTCAGCTCCGATATCGGTGCCGCGCTTTGCGTGCGCGAAGCGATGCGGAGGCATATTTCGATTCCGCGCGACCTGCAGATCATCGCCTACGACGGCACGTATCTGACCGACCTGGCCGGTATGAAAATGACCGCGGTGGCGCAGAATTTCGACAAAATCGCGCAGGTCGCGGTCGGCAATATCGTTCGTGCGATCGCCAAGGAAGGGGATGCCAAGGCAGATACGACAAGCGCCACGGGACGCAAGCCGTACGAGCCGGACGTGCTGATTCCCGTGACGCGCAAACTGGGCGATACCACGCGCTAAGCGGGCCGTATCGCCCATCATTGGACGGGCCGTTTTACCTGCTAAGCGGGTCGTTTCGCCTTATTCGTAATCGCCGGTCGGACCGATCTTCAACGCGTCCTCGTGCGTGCGGCCCGAATGGATCGCATCGTTGATCGCCTGGATCTCCGCCGCATCCACGGCAAGTGCGCGCCCGTCGATCGCGCTGATCGGAATCGACCATCCGCCGTGCGTCATGTACAGGCTGTCCGCTTCGCGCAGCTCGGCGATCGGCAGCTTCCTGTACTCCGCCTTCTTGCCCTCTTCGAGCGCCCAGGCGAACATTTCGCGCTGTGATGTGCCGTTCAGAATACCGATGCGCGGGTCGGGCGTGACGAACGTATCGCCATAGCGTGCCACAATCGACGAATTCGGGCATTCCATCGTGTAGCCGTCCTCCGTGAACAGAATCGCGTCGCCGACGCCACGGCGGGCGCATTCGCGGTGCACGGCGCAGTTGAACGCGTAGCTCAGCGTCTTCGCGCCGTTGAGCAGCCACGGGGCGCGTGCGGTGATGTCCGACGGGTAGCCGCGCGTCATCGAAGCCATGGTGATCGGCTCCAGCGAATGCAGCGTGCCCTTCGCGTCAAGGAAGATGTAGACGGTCGGCGTGCGGTCGGCCGCCTTGCCCACGCCGGTGTCCGGATCGAGACCACGGGAGACGATGATGCGCAGCATCGGACCGGGTTCCGGATCGTCATACTGGTCGATGACCAGCTGGACCGCGCGGGTGAGCGCGGGAATGTTCGGCTCGGGCATGTCCACCAGGCGGGCGGAATTGGCGAGACGCTTCAGATGGTTCTCCAACGAAACCGGGAAACCCTTCCATACCGTGGTCGCTTCGAAAATGCCGTCGCCACGCAGTGCGCACAAATCGAACGCGTTGATGATGGGGCTTTCCGGATCGACGAAACGAACCAGATCCGCGTCGGGTGCCACGCCTGCGCCTCCGAATAGCGTCTTGCCGTTACCGACTGCCAGAACGATCGAACTCATGGGAACCTCTCTTCCGCGCTCCGCGTCTTTTGATTGCCGCTTTATTGCTGTTGCGCTGTTGTGTTGCGTCAGCGTTCGCGTGCGTCTTCGGCGTCCAACCTAACCATGGTTTGTTTCCACTTGGCACCGCCAATTTGCAATGCGGAAACATACGCGTCATGAATCGCGCGGCTCCCGTAACGTTCGGCGACCAAGGTGAGGGAAAGCGACTCTGAACGTCCGTTTCTGCGGAATCGGATTTCGGAGTTCGTCGGCAGTTCGTTCGGAAAAGGCCGGACGGCGGCCGACGGGAAAGGTAAGCGCAATGGTGGATGGGATGTCCGATATGGGAACAACCGAACTTGGCGCGGCGAGCACGCCCGAACAGGCGCGCGCCGCGTTCCGTGACGGCCTGGTCCGCCCGACCTGCGGCATCGCGCAAGGCTACGCGCAGGCGAATCTGATGATTCTGCCCAAGGAGCAGGCATTCGATTTTCTGCTGTTCGCGCAGCGCAATCCCAAACCCTGCCCGCTGCTGGAAGTGATGGAGCCGGGCGTCACCGCACCCGTCACCGCGCCGGGCGCCGACATCCGTACCGACGTGCCGTTGTACCGCGTGTGGAAGCGTGGCGAACTGGTAGCCGAAGTGCCCGATATTCGTGAGTATTGGCGATCCGATTTGGTCACGTTTGTGATTGGCTGCAGTTTCACATTCGAGTTTCCGCTGATGGAGGCGGGCGTGCCGGTGCGGCACATCACGGCAGGCCGCAACGTGCCGATGTACGACACGTCGATCGAGTGCCGTTCGGCCGGCGCGTTCCATTCGACGATGGTCGTGTCGATGCGTGGCATTCCGTCTACGCAGGTGGCCGACGCATGCCGGATTTCCGGCTATTACCCGTCCGTGCACGGTGCCCCCGTATGTGTGGGCGACCCGTCCGCGATCGGCATCGACGACATCATGCATCCCGACTATGGCGATGCCCCCGTGTTGGAGCCGGGCGATGTGCCGGTGTTCTGGGCGTGCGGCGTGACCCCGCAGGCCGCGGTGATGGCGTCCAAACCGGAATTCGCGATCACGCACGCGCCGGGGCACATGTTCATCACCAGCAAACGCGATTTGGAATACATGGTGTGAGGCCGAGCGGCAGGTTGCGGGGCGCGGCATGAGATGCGTGCTGCGGCGACTGCGGCAGAAGGAATGTTGCGGCGGCGGAACACTACGACAGCGAAACGACGGAAAGGCGACGGAAGGAATGGAAACGATGGCTGTGCAGGAAACAGACGGAAGGCAGACGGCTATGCGAATCGATATGAACAGCGATATGGGCGAAAGCTTCGGTCGTTGGACGCTCGGCGACGACGAGGCGCTGCTCGACGTGGTTTCCAGCGCGAACGTGGCGTGCGGCTTCCATGCGGGCGACCCGTCCGTCATGCTGAGAACGTTGTCATACGCGGCGTCGCGGGGGGTAATGGTCGGGGCGCATGTGGCGTACCGCGACCTGGCCGGATTCGGGCGCCGCTATGTGGACGAGTCCCCCGACGAACTCAAGGCGGACGTGATGTACCAGATCGCCGAATACGGCGGCCTCGACGGCGTGCATATGACGAACGTGGCGACCGTCGACGGCCTCGAACCCGACCGTTACTTTAAGCAGGTCGGCCAGCTTACGGACTGCGCCCGCAGCTGAAGTCCTGTGCCCAAGGCTGAGGGCCCTGCGCTCGCGGCTGCCCCCGCATGTCCGTCGCTTTCGAATCGGGCGCTGGAGACATGCGCCGCGATTCGGCCGAAAGCCGGTTCGACACGCCCGAACACCGGTTGCGGTTTTGGTGTCGAGCCCATTTTGCGGTAATATCGAACCGGTTCGACACAACCGTGGGAATGGCCGTAAGGACTCCCGCAAAGAATCTCGCAACGACTTTTTGGAACCGAAGGAGGCTCCATGAAAAACAAGGTGCAGCTCATCACTTACGCCGACCGCCTTGGCGACGGCACCATCAAGTCGATGACCGACATTCTGCGCACCCGCTTCGACGGCGTGTACGACGGCGTTCACATCCTGCCGTTCTTCACCCCGTTCGACGGCGCCGACGCAGGCTTCGACCCGATCGACCACACCAAGGTCGACGAACGTCTCGGCAGCTGGGACGACGTCGCCGAACTCTCCAAGACCCACA
>OHAJ01000800.1_pt1 | contig 23523 bp, 23 predicted proteins | sample 1577101 | NCBI WGS metagenome assembly OHAJ01 (sample SAMEA3541531, study PRJEB24748) | human gut metagenome | biome: human gut; feature: human-associated habitat; material: faeces | place: China | collected 2012
CACCGACGTTCTTGAAATGAAAGACCTAAAGTCCGGCATGGTGTTGACCGGCACGGTGCGCAACGTCATCGACTTCGGCGTGTTCGTGGACATCGGTGTGCATCAGGACGGCCTTGTGCACATCTCGCAGGTGGCGGACAAATTCATCAAGCACCCCTCCGAGGTCGTGTCCGTCGGCGACGTTGTCAAGGTCGTCGTGCTGGAAGTCGACGAGAAGAAAAAGCGCATCAGCCTCTCCATGAAGCAGGCGAAATAAGTTCCGTCCTGCAGTTGACATAAAAACTCCCACGGTTCCGGAACCGTGGGAGTTTTTCATTTTATCGTATACTGATTTACAGCAAATCAGCCAGCTCCAGCACGAGCTTTTCGCTCTTTTCCCAGCCGAGGCAGGCGTCGGTGATGCTCTTGCCGTAGGTGCCCTCGCTGATCTTCTGGTTGCCGTCCTCGATGTAGCTCTCGATCATCATGCCCTTGACGAGCGCGTTGATGTCATTCGAGTGGCGCTTGGAGTGCAGGACCTCCTTCGCGATGCGGATCTGCTCCAAATACTGCTTGCCGGAGTTGGCGTGGTTGCAGTCGACGATGCAGGCGGGGTTCTTGATGCCCTTTTCCGCGTACAGCTCGTGCAGCTGCACCAGGTCTTCATAGTGGTAGTTGGGGCGGCTGTCGCCCTTTTCGTTCACATAGCCGCGCATGATGGCGTGGGCATAGGGGTTGCCCGCGGTCTCGACCTCCCAGCCGCGGTAGAGGAACGTGTGGTCGCCCATCGCCGCATAGATGGAGTTCATCATCACGCTCAAGTCGCCGCCCGTGGGGTTCTTCATGCCGACGGGCACATCAATACCGCTCGCGACGAGGCGGTGCTGCTGATTCTCGACCGAGCGCGCGCCGACAGCGACATAGCCCAGAATGTCGGAGAGATAGCGGTAGTTTTCGGGATAGAGCATCTCGTCGGCGCAGGCAAAGCCGGTCTCCTGCACCGCGCGGGTGTGGAGGCGGCGGATGGCGATGATGCCCTCGAGCATGTCGGGCTTTTTGCTCGGGTCGGGCTGGTGGAGCATGCCCTTGTAGCCCGAGCCGTTGGTGCGCGGCTTGTTCGTGTAGATGCGCGGGACGATCAGGATCTTATCCTTGACCTTTTCCTGCAGGGGGACGAGGCGGCAGACATAGTCCATCACGCTGTCCTCGCGGTCGGCAGAGCAGGGGCCAATGATGAGCATCAGGCGGCTGTCACGCCCGTCGAGGATCGCGCGCATCTCTTCCACGCGCGCCTCACGCACCTTGGCGACCTCTTCCGTGACGGGGAACTCTTTTTTAATGTCCATCGGGATGGGCAGTTTACGGATGAATTTTGCATTTTGCTGCATAATGAATACTCCTTGTCAATAATTGACCGATATTGTCTATTATTCTACAGCGTTCCCCGCGGTTCTGCAAGCGCGATTTCATGGCGGACTGTATAAAGATTCGAAAACGGCACGTGCAAATTCTATCGAATCTCAAAAACGGCGGTCAATTCCGCCCGAGCCGCTTCCAACGGCTGTGCAGCCGTGCTCCTTATTTCCTTTTTTGTTGCCGTGAACCTCATTCGTATAAACGCAGATGCGTTTCATGCCGGTACAGTGCATCAATTTCCCGTTTGGTTTTATTTTCCTCTTTTACAGCTCCAGAGCGTTTTCTAAACTTTTTATTGATATTCATGTATTTTAAACGGTCAAATCATCAGTTTTCATAACATTTTCATCGGTTGAAATGTAGAAATTATCTCATTTGACTGAATTTAACAACTCCTTTTCGCGATTCCGGATTAGACTGCTGATTGAAAGGGTACGCGGCAGAGTGGTATGTGGCTGCCGCGCGCCGAACCGGACACATAAAAGGAGGAATCATTATGCTGACGATCGAACTCAACATGTACCACGCTGTTGCTCTGGGCGCTTTCCTGTTCTGGCTGGGCAGCGTCATCACCGACAAGGTCTCGCTGCTCAGCCGCTACTGCATCCCCGCTCCGCTGGTCGGCGGACTGTGCTTTTCCATCCTCAACTGCATTCTCTATTCCATGGGCATCGCGTCCATCACCTTCGACGCGACGCTGCAAGCCGTTTTTATGATCATGTTCTTCACCACCGTCGGCTTCACGGTCAGTATCCCCGCGCTGCTCAAGGGCGGCAAAGCTGTCATCCTGTGCCTTGCCATCTCCATTGTGATGATCCCGCTGCAAAACTTCCTTGGCGGCGGCGTGATGACGCTCTTCGGGCGCGATCCGCTGCTCGGTATCGGCTGCGGCTCCATCGCTCTGGTCGGCGGCCCTGGCACGGCGGCGGCGTTCGGCCCCGACCTTGAAGCCGCGGGCGTGGTCGGCGGCAGCGTCATTTCCATCGCGGCGGCAACGTTCGGTCTCGTGGCCGGTTCGCTGATGGGCGGCCCGACGGCCAAGCGTCTCATCGAAAAGCACGATCTGCGTCCCGCTCCGGTGACCGCCGGCGGCACCACCCCGTCTGCCGCCCTTGCGACCGACGTTGCCAGCGAGGACGAGCGCTTCATCTCCGACAGCCCGCGCTTTGTCAAAGGCTTCATGCTTCTGCTTCTCGCCGTCGGCATCGGCAATCAGGTCAGCGTATGGCTCACGGCGCTCACCGGCCTCACCTTCCCCGCTTACATCGGCGCGATGCTCGTCGCCGTGGTCGTCCGCAACGTGATGGACGGCGTACATGTCTCCTATCCCGCCGAAGAGATCGACACCATGGGCAATATGTTCCTCTCGATCTTCCTCGCTATGGCGCTCGCGGGCCTCAAGCTCTGGGAGCTCATCGACCTTGCAATGCCGATGGTCATCTGCCTTGTGCTCCAGTGTGTTGTGATGTTCCTCTTCTCCTACTTCGTGGTCTTCAACGTCATGGGCCGCAATTACGACGCGGCAGTCATGACCGCGGGCTTCATCGGCTTCGCCATGGGCGCAACCTCGAACGCCATGGCCAACATGCAGGTCGTGACGAAGAAATACAGTCCTTCGCCGGTGGCGTACTTTGCCATCCCGATGGTCGGCGGCATGTTCATTGACTTCTTCAATGCCGTTCTAATTGCCGCCAACATCGGCTGGTGGACGTAAGCGAGGTGAGACCATGTACGTCCACTTCCCGAGCGATGTCCTCGCCGCGGCGGTGCTCGGCGTCGTCATCGGCGAGCTGGTCTTCCGCTATGGGAACCGCCTGCTGGACCGGCACAAATTGCTGACGGTCAACTGAATCCCTCCCACTGTAAGTCCATCCCCCCCGCATCAAAAAAGCAGCGCCTTTCGGCGCTGCTTTTTTGCGCTTGCGACTCAAAATCTCCGTATGGTATAATAAGAAAACAAACTATCGAAAGGCGGGGCACCGATGGATATCGAGCGAACGGAGCGGTTTTATCGCGAGCTCAAGCAGTCTGATGTATGTGACTGCGCCTATTGCCGCAACTATGTAAAAGAGGTTAAAAAGGCCTATCCTGCCGTGACGGCGTATCTCCAAACGCTCGGCGTCGACATCGCGAAGCCGTTTGAAACGATGCCGCTCGAACTGGATGAAGATGGCCGGATGCCGTACATCGGGCCGCAGTACCTCGTCTTCGGCGCAGAAGCGGGCTTTGCCGCCGCGACGGTCAAGGATGCCAATGACGTCGAGGTCCGCCTCGCGCAGTCCCACCCGGACGACGATATTCGGGAGCCGCACTTTGTGATCGAGATATTCCCGATCTTCCTGCCGTGGACGGTGGAGGAAACGAAAGCCAAGCAGTGAAAAGATCTGTCGTTCTGTTTGTGATGGTCTCTTTTTTGCGCCGGCAGGCTGCGGCGCTGTTGAGCGCATCGCGGACGCGGGCGGCGAAAACCAAACGAGAAATAAAATGAGAAAGCGAGGAAACAGCATGAGTTCTGCGATCATCAAAATGAAGCGCGGGTCGGAGACCGACTTGGCGGAGGTATCCAAAAGCATTCTCGATGATTTCAAGGGCGATGTTGCCGAGCTGTCTCTGGAGCAGATGTCGGAGGTGAACGGCGTCAAAGTGCTGCTGCTCATTCTGGAGCGGTACTATATGAGAAATGGCAGCATGGCCGTCAGCACAGTGCAGATCATCGACTCCGGAGAAGTCCAGCAGGCGACGATCATCGGCACCGGAGGCGGCGAGGGCCTTATGAACATCAGTCTGGGCGCCAATCAGGATTTTGCGCGCAGGGTCGCCAAGGTTTTGGCGAAGCTCGGCTTTGAGGAAATCAGATCTTGATTTTGAGGAGGGACAAACGACGTACATTTATGTCATAACGATGATAGCGGCCGCACTTACGATATATTTCAGCCTTGATGAGTATAAAAAGGGCAGCATGAGCACGCGCAATTTTAAGATCATCTGCGTATGCGAGAGTGTCGTGCTGCTCAGCCAGCTTTATTTTCTTTTGACTTGATGTAATTTTCAAATCAGTGAGGGGGCGCAGCCGCGCCCCTTTTCATTTTTTCGTCTTTGTGGTATACTTTGGGCAAAATCAAGGAAAAAGCGAGGAAACGGTCATGGAAACCATTGCAGCCATCGCCACGGCGCAAAGCCCGTCGGCCATCGGCATCGTGCGCCTGAGTGGAGAGGAGACGCGGCGCGTGCTCGCCGCGCTGTTCACGCCCGCAAGCGGCATGGCGGTCGAAGCACTTCCGTACCGCCGCATGACCTATGGCGACATCCGCTCGGTGGACGGCACGCTGCTCGACCGCGGCATGGCGGTCTGTTTTTCCGCCGCCCACAGCTACACGGGCGAGGAGAGCGCCGAGCTCCACTGCCATGGCTCGCCGGTCGTACTGAGCGAGGTGCTGCAAGCGGCATTTGCCGCGGGCGCACGACAGGCGCGGCCCGGTGAATTCACGCAGCGGGCGTTTCTGAACGGAAAGCTCGACCTCACCGAGGCTGAGGCAGTCATCGACCTCATCGACGCCGAGACGGCGGAGAGCGCGCGCAATGCCGCGGCCCAGCTCTCCGGCGCGCTGCGCCGCCCGATCGAAAGTGTTTATGACAAGCTGCTCGACGTTTCGAGCCGTTTCTACGCCGTCGTCGACTACCCCGACGAGGACATTGAAGACCTCTCGCGCGAGGAGACCGAGCGCACGCTTTTATGCTGTGAAGAGACGCTTTCTGATCTTCTCGGCACGTTCGCACGCGGGAAAGTGCTCAAAAACGGCGTCGCGACCGCCATCATCGGCGCGCCGAACGCAGGCAAGAGCTCACTTTTGAACGCGCTCGTCGGCTTTGACCGTGCCATCGTCACAGACATCGCGGGCACGACGCGCGACACGGTGGAGGAAAAGGCGACGGTCGGCGGCGTGCTGCTGCGCCTCATCGACACGGCGGGCCTACACGAGACGGACGATCTCGTCGAACAGCTCGGCGTCGAGCGATCGAAAAAAGCGGTCGAGGACGCTGATCTGATCCTCGCGCTGTTGGACGGCAGCACGGGACTGCCGGCATCCGAAGGACGTGCAGAGGAAATGCTCGCACCGCTTGCGCTTGCCGCAAAAAGCGGCAAGCCGTGGCTGCTGCTGCTGACAAAATCCGACCTCGGCGGCGGGGCAGGCATTGTCCCCGATGAGGACTGGCGCGCGCCCGAGGCGGTCATTTCGCTTTCAAGCGTGACGCACGAGGGCTTCAACGCGCTGGAAGCGGCGATCCGCACGCTTTACCCCGCACCGAAAGGCGATACGTCCCTCGTGACAAACGCCCGTCAGGCCGACGCCATTCGCCGCGCGCTTGATAGCGTCCGTGCGGCGAAGGACGCGCTCCAAAGCGGCATGACGCCCGACGTTGTACTCACGGAAGTAGAGCAGGCGGAAAACGCCCTCGGCGAGCTCACGGGCCGCACCGCGCGCGAGGACATGGTCGCGCGCATCTTCGAGCGCTTCTGCGTCGGAAAATAAGAGCTTATTTCAATAAAAGTGCTCTGAACGAACCGTTCAGGGCACTTTTTTATCAGATGCCGCATTCATTCAGCCGCTTTTTTCTCATAGTTGCCAAAAAACGCGGCGTATGATATCTTGAAAGAAAAGCCCCCGGTCAAAACTGTCTTGGAGGTACGCCATGCCGAAGCGAAGCTGGAATTTGAACACCGTCTACATATCCGAGCGCCTGCAGGAGTGCCTGCGCCCGATCTCGCGCTGCGCGCTCACCACCGTGGTCGCGCCGATGGGCTACGGCAAGACGACGGCGGTGAACTGGTATCTTTTAGAGCGCGCCAAGCTCGACGAAGCCGCCGTTGTGCGTATCAGCGTGTATTCGGACAATCTGGCCATCTTCTGGAAGAGCGTGCAGGAGGCCTTTTCCCACGCGGGGCTCGACTTTCTGCGCGCCTACCCCTGCCCCGACGACGCCGCGGGCGGAAGCCTCCTGACGGACGATCTCTGCCACGCGCTCGCGGGCAAGCGGCCCTGCTATATTTTCATCGACGACTTTCACCTCTTGACCGACAACCGCGTGCCCGCCTTTCTCTGCACGCTGACGAACCGCCTGCCCGAAAACGTTCACCTGATCGTCGCAAGCCGCGACCGCTTCCTGCCCGCGGAGGAGATCCTGCGCCTTGGCGGCAGGCTCTACACCGTGGGCGCCGAGCAGCTGCGCCTCAACCACACGGAGCTCTCGATCTACGCCCACCGCTGCGGCACGGAGCTCTCGGACGCGCAGATCGAATCGCTGCTCTATTCGAGCGAGGGGTGGTTCTCGGCCATTTACTTAAATCTCCGCACGCTGCACGAGCGCGGCGAGCTGCCGAGCCGCAGCTCGGATATCTACGCGATGTTCTCCGCCGCGATGATCGACCCGCTGCCGTCAAAGCGGCGCGAATTTTTGGCCGTCATGGGTCTTGCGGACGAATTCACCGTCGAGATGGCCGAAACCGTCACCGGCAGCAAAAACACCGCTGCGATCTTACAGACGTTGACCGAGCAGAACGCCTTTGTCAAGCGCCTGCCGGACGGCGTGACGTTCCGCTTCCACCACATGATGAAGGACTGCGCCGAGCGCACGTTCCACACGATGGAGCCGCGGCGGCAGGCAGTTTACCATAACAGATATGGCGAGTGGTACAAAACGCATGGGCAATATCTGCATGCGCTCAAATTCTACTGTCTTGCCAAAAACTACGACGCGGCACTGCGCGTCATCCAGCGCGACGCGGGCATCCTGCTCACGTCGCTTGGCGCGCAGCAGGTGCTCGACTTCATCGCCCACTGCCCGGTCGAAACGCTCAAGGAGCACCCGCTTTCGCTCCTCGTTCTGATGCGCAGCATGTTCACCTGGCGGCAGATCCCAAAGATGCTCGAGCTCAAGGAGCTGCTGCTCGCCGCGATCACCGAACACCCCGACTGGCCGGAGAGCGAGCGCGGCGACCTTCTCGGCGAGTGCGACCTCATCATGAGCTTTTTGATGTACAACGACATCTCCGCGATGAGCCGCCTGCACCGCAGCGCGAGCGCGCAGATGTCGCGCCCCGCCATCAGCATCCAGAAAAGCGGGGGCTGGACGTTCGGCTCGCCGTCGGTGCTGATGATGTTTTACCGCGCGTCCGGCGAACTCCAGAGCGAGCTCACCGAGATGGACGAGTGCATGCCGCACTACTATAAGATCACAAACGGCCACGGGCAGGGCGCTGAGACCATCATGCGCGCGGAGGCCGACTTCATGCGCGCCTGCTTTGCCGACGCGCAGATCATGCTCGAGCGCGCCTATGCGCAGATTGACGGCAACGGGCAGGAAAACATGGCCCTGTGCTGCGACTTTCTCGCCTGGCGGCTCTCGCTCTGCACTTCTTTCACGCCGCGCGAGTCCTTTGAGCAGCGGCGCGAGGCGCTGCTGCAGCAGCACAACGTTGCATGGCTCAACATTCTGCAAAGCTCCTGCGCCTATTACTATGCGCTGCTGGGACTGCCCGAAAAAATTCCCGCGGTCTTCCGCGAGCATCAACTCGCCTCCATCCACTTCCTCGCGCCCGGAAAGCCGATGATGGAGCTCATCGAAAATCAGGTCTACCTCGCCCAGGGCGAATATGCCAAGGTCATTGGCCACAGCGAAGCGCTGCTCGGTATGTGCGAGGCGATGCACTATGCGCTCGTCGCGCTGCACATCCGCCTTCAGACCGCCGCGGCCTACGAAATGCTCGGCAAGCGCGAGACGGCAGACGAACTTTTGATCTCTGCCCTCGCCGCGGCGGGGCCGGACGCGCTCTATCTGCCGTTTGTCGAAAATTACCGCTATCTCAAGACGGCGCTCACGCGCGGCGCGGGTGCGAAATTTGCCGCGTTTGTCCGGACGGTCACACCGCTTGGCGAGGACTTTGTGCGCCGCTGCGGCGAAAAGCGTGCGGAAGGCTCCCGTCCCGCCGCCCTCGCGGGCCTCACCGAGCGCGAAAGCGCCATCGCCGCGCTTGTCGCCAAGCGCCTGAGCAACCGCGAGATCGCCGAGCAGCTCTTTTTGTCCGAGGGCAGCGTGAAGCAGTACATCAACCAGATCTACTCCAAGCTCCTCATCACAGGCGACGTGCGCACCAAGCGCAAGCGGCTCGCCGAGCTCGCCGCGCCGAAGAGCTAAGGCACAGCAAGGACGCAGCACGCCTATTTTGCATTGATATTCCTAAGAAATTATCTAACCTTTGGTTAATACCAACTTTTTCCGATCCACCGTACAATGGCTCTACGGTGGATCTTTTATTTTCCGGAGGGGAGGAATGCCTTTGTACCGAAAATACATCTCAGCCGTCACACCGCTCCCGGACTACATTCTTCGGGTGGATTTTGTCTCCGGCAGCCGCCTGCTGCTCGATATGAAGCCCTATCTCGACAAGCTCCGCTTCCGCCCGCTTGCCGATCCCGCGGTGTGGAACAGCGCCATGACGAACGGCATCTTTGTCCGCTTCGACAATGTGGAGCTGAGCCATGACGAAATTCTGTCCATGGCGGAACGGGCGCACTGAGCGCGCCGATTTTTGAAAATTGAGAGGAGAACAACATGAAAAACGCTTGTAAACACTTTGCCCTTTGCACCCTGACACTGATCCTTTGCCTCGCCCTTGCCGCCTGCGGCAGCGACAACTCCGGCGACTCCGCGGACTACGGCAACGACTCCACTGTGCCGTCGACGATCGACGGCTTTGTCAAGGAAAGCTACGACAGCTATGATTACAGCACTTTCGAAGGTTACTATCTGCCCGACAGCGGCACGGACTTCGACTATCTCATCATCGACACCAACGGTTCGCGCTGGCGCATCGGCAGCAACGACGACCTCGCCGCCAGCGGCTATTTGCAGTACGACGCGGACTATGACTGCATCTACGCCTACAACGAGCACGACGGCGTCGCCTATCAGTTCTCCGCCGACGGCAGCAGCGTGAACATCTATTCGCTCGGCTCGTTCACCTATGAAATGAGCCTCGACGAGTTCGACGCGCAGGCCGAAGACTACAACAGCAGCGACAGTTCGGTCGATCTCTCTTACCTTGCGGGCATCTGGTATCTGGACGGTGATCTCGACGCCGACAGCTACATCTACATCGACAGCAGCGGCGGTCTCTGGGGTCTCTACGAGCGCGCGCCCGGCGCGGAGGCGACCGAGGTCGACGGCGGCTTTATCTCGGCCCCGACCGATGTGGACGACGTGTACTATGCCGTTTCCACGACGTATCAGGACGTCACCTATGAATTCACGCTTTTTGACACCGATTCCATCATGTGGGGCGGCGAGAACGACTACTACGAGCGTCTTGAGTAAGCCGTTTTGAAACGTGAAGAAGGGAGAAAAGAAGATGAAAACTTCCCATCATTTCCTTGCGGTGCTGCTTGCGGTTCTGCTCTGCCTGAGCCTGACCGCCTGCGGCGACAGCAGCGATGACGTCACGGGCGACGACTGGCGCACGAGCGGCGTGGTCGCCGCCGAGGGCACCATCACGCACGAGGGCGAGGGCAGCGTCAAGGTCCTCGTCACCGTGGGGCCTGAGAGCGCAGCCTTCTACCGCGACGAGCCAGAGCAGGAGCTCTTCGACAGCGTGTCCTTCCCCGTAACGGTCGAGGACGCGAACGACGACGGCACAGGCTTTGACATTTCGTTCGACGACATCACCGGCGATGGCGAGAGCGACGTCGTCGTGACGTTCCAGCACGCCGACATGAGCACGACGCAGATGGTCTGGTTCTGGGATGCCGACGAGCGCTATGTCTTCGAGCCGGATCACTCCTACTTCCACGAAAACGGCGTGCAGACCGACCTGACCGACACGCCCTATTTCTCTGACAACGGCTTACAGATCAACGCTGCGGTCAACACGGGCACTTATCTTCTGGAAAACGGTGTTGCCTGCTACTCTGGCCTTGGCGACGGATATGAGAGAAACGACTGCTACTGGGAGGTCATCAAGCACAGCGACCAGTCGCACGACGGCATCCGCGAGATTCAGTTCGACGCCACCTGCTACATTCCCGAGAGCTCCATCCCGTACTTCACCGAGCAGTACATCACCAATACCGACAGCGAGCTCTACGACTACTACACCGGCATGTGGTTCACCGCCGCTACCGCCTACGGCAACAGCCAGCGCGGCGACAACTACTATGTTCATACCGTCAATTATAACGGCAACGAATACCTCATCGAATTCGCCTACTCGACCGACTGGCAGTACAACGTCAGCGATTGGGCGATGGTACTGACCAAGAGCTACATGGTCTACCTGCCCGACGATTACGACGGGCTGGTCTTCGCCGCCATGCCACAGCTCGACAACTATAAGGACTGCGCCAGACGGATGCAGCTCGATAGCATCGCGCCCGAGGCGAGCATCATGGACATTGACCTTGTCGACCCCTACAACACGCTGTTTTTCAGCATTTGCTACTAAAAAGGCGGTGAACAGCATGAAGCACCGAACGTATCTTCTTCCGCTCGTGCTCGCGCTGCTGCTCCTGCTGAGCCTGACCGCCTGCGGCGACAGCAGCTCTGATGATCCGCAAAGCGGCTATGAGACCGTCATGGACATGGAATTTCTCGACGGGATGTGGAGCATCGACGGCACCTCGAGGCTGTACTTTGACAGTGAGGAGGGCTTCTATGCCTACCGCACCGGCTGGGGTCTCGGCGGGCGCGGAGAATTTGAATTGTCCGAGGCGAGCGGCCGGCCGATGATCTTTTTCAACGGCTTTCTCTACAATTTTCTCCTGCGCGACGACGGCGTGCTGCTACCGAACCAGAACGGCGAGGGCAGCGGGCTCACCATCCACCGCCACACCTTCCTCCGCGACGACGAGGCGGAGATCGTCGAGTGGGATAAAAGCAACTGGGACGGCATGTGGCAGAACGCCCTGGGCGAGACCATCGTCATCGACTCGTCCCTCATGCAGTACATCGCCTGCTCACCGGACTATTCCATGAGCGGCACGATGAACGACGAGGGCGAGGGCATGGGCCTCTACCTCTACGACAACGGAACGCGCGCCTACCTCTGCCCCAGCGACGACGGCAATAGCTTCACCCTCTCCGCCGAACGCTTTGGCCGCTACGGGGACGATCAGCACTTTGACGGTGTCTTCTACCGCAACGCCGACTTCTACACCTACACGGACATGGAAAACGCGGAGTTTTACGAAGACGAATACTCCACCTTCTATATCTGGTACTACGACGGTGTGAACCGTTACCTTCTGGGCAACGATTATACCATCGGCGACGACGGCCTTGCCTACCACGACGAAGACGGTCTCGTCTATCCCGCGGGCTGGATCCCCGAAGCGCCGTATGATCCCGCTGACGACTGGGGCGAAAACTGGATGGACAACTGGGATATTTGAAAACGCCATGATAAAGGATGGATGTGAAATGACAGGAAGAGGAAAACTCAGCGACGCCGAGCTTTCGAAAAAGCTCGGGCACTATCAGAAAATGTCGCGCGTCTGGATCCTGGTGGGCCTTTTTGGCGCGTTGAGCGGCACGGTCTCGTACTTTGCCGTGCAGGACACCGCGCTCAAGGCCATCCTGACGGGGGTGCTGTTCTTCGGCGGCGTCTGCTGCGCGGTCTTTTTGGGCGGCAGCGCGCAAAAGAAGCTCCAGGCCCTGATACAGGAGCAGTTTGGAGACTTTTTCCGTACGGAATGGGAAAAGGCCTTCGGCCCGGATATGCACACACCGGAAATGTGCGTTGACGAGCCGTTTCTCCGGACGTTCCACCTGCTGGACGGTCAGTGGGAGGAATGTACGGTTGAGAATTTCCATGAGGGCGATTATCGCGGCGTGCATTTTTCCGCCGCCAATGTGCGGCTGGACCATGTGTATGAGCGAGGGTGCGGTCACGAAGGCTATGAGACCTGCCACGAGATGGTCTTCAAAGGCCTCGTGCTGCGCTGCGAAACGCAGACGCCCGCCCCCTCCCCCGTCCTCGTCAACGCAAGGACGGAGGACAGTCCGCGCGGCGCAGCGACGGGCGATGCGCTGTTTGACCGATGCTTCTGCGTCACAGCAGAGCCGGAGCAGGATGCCCTCTCCCTTCTTGCCCCGCAGTTTATGGAGCTGATGAACGAGTTCGGGCAGCGCGTCGAAGGACAGCTTTTGGGCTTCCGCTGGGAAGGCCGGGTGCTCTCGCTGGCGGTGGAAACAGACTATGGCTTTGCCGCCGTTGCCAGTAATGTAGACCTGCGCGACCTTGATGCCCTGCGCCGCAGCTATTGCGCGTCGCTGCACGCAATGGAGGAAACGCTGGATCTTCTGCTGAAAAACACCGCTCTTTTTGCGGCGCGGGACTGAGAAAGGATGATACGATGGAAAAAAATCAAACAATGACAGACGAACAGCTCGCGCGCGAGCTGCAAAACGGCAAGCGCGGCGGTGGCCGCGGCAAGCTCCTCACGGTGATTGGCTGCGCCGCGACGGCGATCGGTATTTTCACCTCGGTCACGGCGCTGACGGTCATCGGCATCGTCGTCGCGCTGCTGGGGCAGGGCGTTCTGAACAAGCACCGGAAGGCCACCGGAAAAGCGGTCTTTGAGTCCCTCGTGCCGGAGATCATGAACGCGAATTTTGAAGACGTGCAGCCCATCGGAAAGCAAAACCTTGTGGATATCAAGGGTTCAAACATTCCGCTGCCGTCATACGCCTACGACAGCGCCAGCGGCCGCATCGACTTCACCTACCGCGGCCTTACGTCCGAGCTCTGCACCGTCACGCTGACGGACGTGGACGAATACCGCAACGAAAACAACGACATGCTGGAGTCCGCCGAGCGCGTGGTCTACAATGGTCAGTGGATGGCCTGCGAGCTTGGCAAAACGTACCCCGCCGAACTCACGTTCTGGCCGCGCGGCAAGCTCGACAAGCTCTTCCGCGCAAAAACCATCAAGACGGATTACGAGGACTTCAACAAGCACTTCAACCTGAGCTGCGATGATGCCGACTGGGCGCTGCGCTTTTTGAGTCCCAGCCGCATGGAGCGCATTCTTGCGCTCACCAACACCGCCTTCGGCGATTTTTCCGTCAGCCTGCACGCCGATGGGACGCTATACATCGCCGTACACAGCGGCCGCGGCTTTTTCGATGTCGGCAAGGGCAAGGAGCCGCCCGACGCGCTGCGCCGCCGCTTCACCCGCGAGCTCAAGTGGTGCACCGACATGATCGACGTCTTCCGCCCTGCGGCGGAGTGAAGAAAGGAGCGGTCGTATGCAGCTTTGGGTCGCGATACTGCTGTTCCTTCTGTCCGTTGCGGGCGCCGTGCTCTCAGCGCGAAAGCTGAGGCATAATAAGCCGCTTCGCGTCGTCTGCATTGCGCTCTGCGCCGTGATTGCCGCGGCCTGCGCGGTCTATATCGTGCTGACGGTGATCATGCTCTACGCGGCGAGCACGAAGTGATCTTCTGCACTTCATGCAAAGGAAAAAGCCCATCAGCTCGACGAGCTGATGGGCTTTTGTTCTGCAATTTTCTTGGCGGAAGTTACACCTTTTTACTTCTTCTCCACCGCGCGGCCGATCAGGTAGCACACCGCGGCGACCACCATGCCATTGATCGAGGCGATGCCCCAATGCACCAGATTCGCTACTACCGCGCCGAGCACCACGCCGATCACCGCGAACCAGTTGACATTCTCGCTGACCTCCACGTCCTGATACTTTTCCTTGTTCAGGAAATAGCCCAGCACCAGAATGATACCCACTGGCGGCAGCGTGCAGTTCAGGATGTTCAGCCAGCCGCAGAAGTTCCAGTACAGCCAGACGGCGAGCACCGTGCCGATGATGCCGGAGACAAGCACCATGGGCTTCTTTTTCTGGCCGAAGATGTTGGCAAGGCCGAGGCCCGCGGAATAGAGCGCGTTATCGTTCGTCGTCCAGATGTTCAGGCCCAGGACCAGGATGGCGAGGTAGAACAGGCCAAGGTTGATCATCACCTCAAAGATGTCGTTGCCGCCCACATAGACCGACGAGACACCGCCGAAGAAGAACATCAGAGAGTTGCCGATGAAGAACGCGATCACCGTTGTGATGGCGCCCACCTTGCCGCTTTTGGCAAAGCGGGAGAAGTTCGGCGTCGCCGTGCCGCCGGAGACGAACGAGCCAACGACCAGTCCCGCGCCGCCGATCACCGTCAGCGTGCCGCTGGACTTGGCAAACTGATCGACGATCGTGCCGTCGCCGCGCATGACGGCGAGGATCATCGCGACCGTACCCAGTACCGCCACCATCGGGACGGCGATATAGCTGACGATCGTGAGCGACTTGATACCGAAGTAGGCCGAGGCCGTCATGCAGATACCGGCAACGATCACCAGCGCCCACTCCGCCGTCTTGCTGCCGCCCAGCAGCTCATTCGCGACCGGGATGGCAAACATGGCGATGCCCACGCCGAACCAGCCGATCTGCGTGAACGAGATCATGGCCGAGGGCAGATACGAACCCTTGACGCCAAAGGCCTTGCGGGCCAGAAGGTCGAGGCTCATGCCCGTCTCCGCGCCCACGTAGCCCAAAAGTCCCGTGTACAGGCTCAAGATCACGCCGCCGACGATCATCGACACGACGAAGCCCTGAAAATCCAGGCCGTCCGCCAACTGCTGGCCCACCCACATGCTCGCGGAGAAAAAGGTGAAGCCCAGCATGATCATAAACATGGTCACGATGCCGCGTCGGGCACTTTTCGGCACGATCGCCTCTGCGTAGTCAATATCCACTACCGTCTTTTCATTCTTCATGCGTTCTGTCCTCTCTGATCTATAAATTTTTTAAAGGATATACTTTCTCAAGGTCGTGGTAAACTCGTCGATCCGCTGGCGCGCGATCTCCTTCAGCGAGACATCGCGCATGCCCTCCACAAAGCCGCGCTCCTGCTGATAGAGCCAGCGCGTCGTCTTTTTGTCCAGTTTTTCATAGTGACAGTCCTTCAGCCAGTCCTCGTAGGAGATCGGCAGCGGATGCCCGAGCTTTTCCTCGAGCAGCGCTTGCTTGTCGATGCTGTCGGCGCGCTCTAAGATGCCGTTCCAGAATTCGAGCACCTCTTCAATATGCTCGTGGATCTCGTAGCGGCGGGCGCCGCCGTCGTAGATCGTGCACTTTTCAAAAAGGGGATTCTGCATCGAGAGCGTCTCGCGACGGAAGGCAGGGGCAATGATGCCGCCTTTCCAGTAGAAGTCGATCAGCGCGCGGTTGATGCCGGAAACGCCCTTGTTTCCCTCTTCATAGCAGCTGAAAATGCCCTCGTAATACACCGTGACAAATCCCTCAAAGCCCGGCCAGTACACGCGGATCTCCTGCGTCAGCTTTTCCAGGATCTCAACGCCCTGCGTGCCGCCGATCGTGAAGAGCACGATGTTGCGCAGCTTGGCCCCCTGCTTGCGGTAATAGTCGATCACATAGCGCAGGCAGTTCACAAGCGTCTCGCCGGAGGCGATGATGTCGCCGATCAGCAGCGTGCTGTTCGGCACGGTGGCAAGCTTGCAGTATTTGATCTCAAGGCCCGTCATCTCGCCGTTTTCAAAAACGCGCTCGCTCGACATAAAGCTGATGTCGTGGACGCGGATGTGCTCTTTGTAGCAGCTCTCCTCCAGCGGGTAGTTCAAGGCTCCCCGCAGGATCGAGAGGATATTCGCCGACGTGATCTTCTTTTTCTCCTTCAGGTAGTACATCATCTGCGAGGTCGCCGTCACGAGCGAGGCGTACACCTCGTAGCCCACCACCTCCGGATGGTTCATCAGCTTTCGCGTCTCGGCCTCCGAGACAATGTAATACTCGTTGAGGAAGTGCCCTCCCTCCAAACGGTAGCAATCCACGCCCTGATCGCAGAACTCCGGCACGATCTGAACGTCCTTCCAATTTTCGATCATCGCTCTCTCCTCCTAAAAAAAGACCACCTGTCGAGGAATCGACAGATGGTCCATATTCTAAATATGAAAAACAAAAAGGGAAACGAAATGACATTTGTTGCGTTTTTTCAGCAGCATAGCAGACGTCCTCCCTTTTTTCAACTTACGACATTATATGGATAACGTCATATTTTGTCAATACGCATTTTGCAATGCGGCGCAGGGGCCGTTTTCCTATTCCCTGCGTACCCGCAGGGTGCGGACAAAGGGGGCCATTCTCTCACGTGAGAGAATGGCCCCCTTTAGATCCCCCAAGAGAATGCGAGGGGAGTCCCCCTCAACCCCCGACATTGGCAGTCTCGATCTTGAAGAACTGCACGCGCTGCGCAATCGGGTGCGGTGTACATGGCTTCGCCATGAATCTTCTGCGAGTCGTTACCGATTGCAACCGCGCCTTACTACCGTGAGGCGCGAGTGACGCTACCTCGGCGGCAGACTGCCTGCCGAATGCGGCATTGCTGCGCTCGCCGCATTGATGAGTGCTCCGGTAGACGGAAATTAGTCTGCACTACTACGAGACAGGCAGAGCGGTAGCGGATAGTAGAATCAGAGGCAAGTCGTCTTGCAGCTCTAAACGCGGCAACGCCGCGCTATGGGCAGTGCAATCGGCAAGCATCGCACCTCTTCGAGCTGCTCGCTTGCAATGGCGGGGTCAAGGGGCAGAGCCCCTTGCGTTCTCTTGGGGGTGTAAGGGGGATATTCTCTCACGTGAGAGAATATCCCCCTTAACCGCTCCCCTGCGCGGCGCAGGGACACAACCCCGTAGAGGTTTTGCAAAAAATTTCAAAAACCACTTGCAAACTCCCTTTTCCGTGTTATGATGATGACCGAAAAAAAGAACGTGCAGTGCACATGGCAAGAAAGAGTGATCGATTTGTTGGATTTTTTGAAACAGGAGGGGCTGAGTCCCGACCTTTTGGATGGCATTCGTGAATTTAACGCGCAGTATCCGACGCCGCCGGAGCTGCAAAACCGCATCCCGCAGCCGCGGTATCATTATTATGGCAAGGACGTGTGGGAGGCGGCGGTCGCCGCCATTTTGTGCGGGGAGAACCTGCTGCTCGCGGGCAGCAAGGCCACGGGCAAAAACGTACTGGCGGAAAACCTCGCCCAGGTCTTCACCCGTCCCGCATGGGACGTGTCGTTCCACGTGAACATGGACGCCGCGAGCCTCATCGGCATGGACACGTTCGAGGGCGGCGAGGTTCGCTTCCGCCCCGGCCCCGTGTACCTTTGCGCAAAGCATGGTGGCTTTGGCGTGCTCGACGAGATCAACATGGCAAAAAATGAGGCGCTTGCTGTACTGCACGCGACGCTCGACTTCCGCCGCGCCATCGATGTTCCCGGCTACGAGCGCGTGGAGGTCGATCCCGCCGCGCGCTTCATCGGCACGATGAACTACGGCTATGCCGGCACACGCGAGCTGAACGAAGCGCTCACGTCGCGCTTTGTCGTCATCCAGATGCCGTCCATCGATCAGGATGGTCTTGTGCGGTTGCTTAGCGATGAGTTCCCGACGCTTGAAAAGAAGTATAAGGAGCAGTTCGCCCAGCTGTTCCTCGACCTGCAGAAAAAGTGCGAAAACGCGGAGATCTCCGAAAAGGCGCTCGACCTGCGCGGTCTTCTCGACGCGCTGCGTCTGATTCGCCGCGGCGTGGGCGCGAGCCGCGCGCTTGACATGGGCATCACGAACAAGGCGTTTGACTCCTATGAGCAGAGCCTGATCCGCGACGTCATCGCCGCGCGCATCCCCGCAAAGCTTGACCGCAGCCGTCTGTTCACCGACTGACATGGAAACGTCAAGCTATTCCGCCCAGCAGCGCCGCGCCATCAACCTCGTCTGGACGGCGAGCGGGGACTATCAGTTCGAGCCGCAGTTCTTAGCGCTCAAATCAAACGGTGAGCCGGACTTTTACATGAACTGCGTCATCGGCCTTGTGCACAAGTGGTTCGGCGACAAGATGCCAAAGCGTCTCTTTGCCTACTGGGCGGGCGACGCGCGGCAGAACGTTTTCGACGAGCTGTGCTGGCTGGCGCTCGAGAACGCGGCGTATGAAAAGGAACTGCCCGAGCGCCCTGTGCTCGCCGATCTCCGCCGCAAGCACGCGGAGGAGTTTTTCGCGTCGGAATACCAGCTCTCGCGGCAGGAGTGGATGGAGAAAATGCCCCCGATGGAGGGATTGCAGGGCATCATAGCGATACTATCCAGAGAAATGGCAAACAGCACCGTTCGCATGCCGAGGCGTGCCGCCGCAAGTGCCGCCTCACAGCCTGCATGACCGCCGCCGATAATGGCAACATCTATGGTTTCTGCATGATACATATTCAAAATTCCTCTCTTTTTTGGATTGGTTATGTTTTTTTCACTAATACTTTATTTTACACGAAAAAAGAGGGAAACACAATAGTTTCCCTCCATCAAATACATCCTTCCGTATGATAAAGACAGGCTTCCCGAACCATTTCTCATTGTTCCCGTAATTCCTGCAATGCCTTTTTGAACTGCCATACAAATAAAATCAAAGTGGTCGTAACGGCAATGACATCCGCGACAGGCTCCGCCAGAAATACCGCCATAACTTTATTTTCAAAGAAATGCGGCAGAATATAAATCAGCGGAATCAGCAGGATAATTTTTCTGTAAATCGCAAGAAACAGCGAGGTTTTCGCGTTGCCGATGGCAATAAACGTCTGCTGGCAGGCAATCTGAATCCCCATCACAACGCTCGTTGCCATGAAAATGCGCCAGCAAACTATTCGTTTTCACAAGAAATGGAACTTCTTCATTTCGTTTAACTTCAAAATACCCTTCTCCTATCAATTCTATTTTTCTATTCCCTACTCCGAATCCTTGTGAATATGTTATACGCGATCCGGCATTCAACCACACTAATGTCCCATCCGGCAAGGTCAATTTTGTTCTGGAACCAAGAGGAGCCTCCACAATGATATCCGAAAATACCTCTTTTATACTTATTCCACCCCTCCAATAAGAAAAATAAGAAACTGAGAACAATACAACAATAACAGCTGCATAACGCCAAAATTTAGACAAACAGAAATTTTCACGTTCTCTTTTATCATTCAACCTCTGATTAGCAATTCTATTTTTAAATTGTTCAAATGCTTTGCTCTTATCATATTTAACATCCTCTTTCACACTTATGGCAGAAAACCAAATTTCTTGCCGCTGCATAAAATACTTTTCATTTTCCACAGACGCAGCTATCCACTCCTTCAGTTCATGCACAGCATTTCCATCCAACTCATTACTTAAATAGGATACTATTAATTCATCAATATGTTCTTTTTCTGCTTTCATCTTTGTTGTTTCTAAAGTGAAGACGATTTATTTTAAATACAGGGTAGTCCTAAAAGAACTTTTTTCTGTTTTAACACGAAAAAAATAAAATCAAAGCAATTAAATATTTGCTCAATTCAGTCTGAAGGAAAGATAATGCATTCTTTATATGATACTTAACCGTATTTATGGAAATACCTAATTCCTGAGAAATTTCTTCATATTTTTTCGCCTCAAATCTACTTTTTTCAAAAACACATCTACATTCAACCGGTAGTTTATCTATTGCCATACGGATTTCATGCTCCAATTCACGTTCTAATAATATTCCCAAAGGATAATTATCCGACTGCAAATACTTTTCTTCAGACATCTCTTCCGGTACTAAAACTGAAAATGAAATTTCCTTTTTTTCAGATCTAGATTTCAGATAGTCTATACAACGATTACGAACGGCCTTTATCAGATAACTTCTAATAGTAATAGTAATGTTTAAAGTTTCTCTGATTTCCCAAAGGTGAAATATTACATCTCCAACTATAGTTTCCGATAAAAAATTATCGTTCAAATATTGATTTGCTATATGACATAAAAGAACATAATGATAATCATAGATGTATTTATAAGCATCTTCGTTGCCATTTTTCAGTTGTTCTACAATCAGTTTCTCTGTGTTTTCCATTTTATTTCTTTTGAAAAAGGAATAAAGTTAACGGGAACAAATTTAGAAATTAATTCTGAGTAACTTTATAAAAGAGCAAAAAACAAATCCGTTAATCTTATTATCACACCTTAAATGGTTACAATAAAGACTAACGGATTTCCCTATTCTAGTTTTAAAACTATATCCAACACTTCAGATAAAACGAATCTGAATCATCCATCCATAAGGATTAAAATCGAAAAGAACCTTATCAGCATCCTTCTTTAGAAAAAGCTTTTTCCCATCTTGCCTAATCTCCGAAACTCTGTTTCCCACAGATTTCAATACCATAGTCAGTGGTTCTGTAAATAATTGTGCATTCATATCCAAATGAGGAGTTATGTCATAGCCGTTTTCTAGCACATTCAAGCGATTTTTTTCTCGTTCTTTTGTATAGGCAACTACCTCTCTAAATGTACCCACCCATATTTCATTTTCCATAGCCTTTACCTTATTTCCACAATATTTTAGGATTTTGAAAAGCATCATATCCCTGCGATATTCCATGTATCATTGCCAACTCCCTATCTACCGGAGTTTACCAAGCTTTCCACCCATTTATCTAAAGACGCAGGAGTCGATTTCGACTTATCTCCCCCGATGGGATATTGTTCGGTACATGTACCTACCCTGTTCTTATCAAATGATAACTGATAGCACACACTCTGTCACCCTTATAAGGTGCCACATAAACATCTTGTGTGAACCCGTTATCCCTGATCTCAGCCCCTGTCTGTTTCACCAATTCTATTCGAGGCGATGATTCCGGCATAGAAACATACTCTTCATATACTCCCGGACGGACAAGTATAGATATTGTTTTCTTGCCACCACCAACTGCCGCATTCACTGCTTCCTGAACTGTAAAGAAATCCCCACTCCCATCTTTCGCCACCACATAATCATAACGTCGCACATATTTTGCCAAAGCCGGCACTTCTTCCATCAAAGCGTCCACAACCAACCTGGCAACTAGACGTCCACCATATATATATTCAAGTGAGTATTGTCAATTTTCCCTTCCGGACAAAATTCATATTGTCCGGAAGGAATCCACATAAACAATTTTCTTGAATTCTCGACTCCCATACCGGTAACCAAGTCATGGATCAATTTATTCAAATCAATAAAAGATACATTCATTTCTCCGGCTACCCGACGGGGAGATTCCAGATATTTCCCATGGGTATCAACCAATACCGGACCTTCTTTTTCATAACTACCCTTTATCTCCGTCACACCTTTAGGGGGGGGGAAATTACGACGAACTATAGAATTGAACAGTACAGGATTTCCTCCCTTAGCACATGTTCCATTCACAAAACGTCTTAAATTATCATCAAAGGTACTTCCGGATTCTGTATGTAATGTGACTCTAGATTTCTCATCATTATGCCCGAATTGAATAAATACATAATCACCTTTATGAATTTTAGAAAGCACTACATCCCAACGTCCTTCATTGATAAAACTGAGTGAACTTCATCCATTCATAGCGTGATTATCCACCACAACCTCTTCCGTAAAATATCCGGGAAGCATTTGTCCCCAACCACGCTCTATATTACCATTCTTCAGACTTTTATTCGCCATGGTAGAATCACCAATCATAAAAATAGTAATGGGCTCTTTTCTCTCAGCAATAAAAGCCGATAACAGGAGTAAAGCACATAAAACAAGTAATACTTTTAATTTCATGTTTTTCATATACATTTTATAAGTTAAAAGATTTAGGCAAAAGTAAACAAGAAAAGAAACCATAAAAAATGATACAAGAATATAGAAAATTGCTCAAAATCAATAGTTCAAGTACTCTTTCAGTAAATAAGAACTAATAAAAAGATGTTCAAACAACATCAATTTGCCACTTGAACATTTTTTCAATTCTTCAAATTCATATCGAAACATCGAAGGTTCTCCCCAATAGACAAACTCTTCCAAAAAGGCAAAATATGAATGTCCAACTGTCAGAATGATGCAGGCAAAGAAAGTAACTGATACATCAATGTATGTGCCATACGTTCTTGACCATTGGTATTAGGATGCAAACGATCATACCCCGAATCATAGAAATAAATAAGTTGTTCTTCAATCATCGGATTCATACCTGTAACCGAATTAAAATCTATTACAGGAACTCCCCACAAATTACCTGCTTCCTTAATGGCCTGTACATAAGCGTCCACATATTCTCCGCATTTATTCTGATAGCTTTCATCCGGTTGTACGTTCTTTTCGCCGAATTCCGCTAAAGAACGATGCAATGGGGTCAACAAAATAATTTGTTTATCGGGAAACAATTTTTTCAAATGACTCAAACCAATATTAATACGGCCTTTATACGTATCATTCGTCATTATAGGAACACGCCTTTTACGCGTTTCCAGTTTTTTAGTTTCACCACGGGCAGCCATCACCTGCTCTTCTTTCTCTGCAAACCAAGTCCCGACAGGTACACTGCTATTAAAATCATTTGTCCCCATCAAAACCACGATGGCATCAACCTCTTCTCCATGCTCCTTTTTCAATTGTTCTGCCTGACGGGGTACATCATTCCATTGACGTCCACTCACTCCATACACATAAGGAGTGATATCCAACCATTCTTTCAAAAAATCCCAATACTTTTTTATGTTATCTCCATAACAATTGGGATCAGTTATCGAGTCTCCTATATAACCAACCTTTTTTCCATACCATGGATGCCGGATATAACCTTTATTACATGATTCTTTTCCACAAAGAAACGTTTCCTGTCCGTGTAACAGCAACGGACATGCTAATAAAAAAGCAAATACAATAAACTGTCTGTTTTTCATAAGTAACTGTTATTTTTTCAATCAGTAAAGTGACATCAAAGATATAAAATAAGAAATAGAAAAACAGCTATCACATACTTTTATTTTCATTTGCCCTCTTCTATCATTCATAAGACAAAAAGTCCGAAAGGTCATAATAAACAAAACTTTACATTTTTAAATTAATTTGTTAACAAGGTGCGATATATTTATAAAGCATGTTATAAAACGGCGAAATACAGACTAAAAACTTGCTATTATAAACAAAGTCCGTATCTTTGCAGTGTGTTTTTCATAGTATTAGATTTAAGGTTAACAAAAGATTGGCTGTCTGGGATA
>OHAJ01000806.1_pt1 | contig 23437 bp, 29 predicted proteins | sample 1577101 | NCBI WGS metagenome assembly OHAJ01 (sample SAMEA3541531, study PRJEB24748) | human gut metagenome | biome: human gut; feature: human-associated habitat; material: faeces | place: China | collected 2012
TGACAGTTCTTTCTGATTTTCCCATATAGGATGCAAGGTCTTCAATACTGGCTTGACCATTTTCTTGAACTGCACTAAAGGCAACTTCTAATGATTCTTTTCGTTCATTCTTTCGTTCTTCAGCACTTTTTTTGTTGCCAAAATTTTTCTTGTAATTTGAGTTTTTACTATTCATTTGGCTACTACTGTCAATATCACTTAAAACACCTGTATCATCAATCTGATGTATAGGATAATTGAACCAACAGTTGATTGGTGAGAACCTAGGGAACTCTCTTAATGTACCTTCAATTCTCCAAGCTGAACGAGTTTTGATGGACTTTCTTTCTTCTTGAAATTCAGCCCTAGCCAAAGCTAAAGTATTCTTACTTAGCTTATTTTCGGCTATCTTTTCCATATTGTAGGAACTTTCTAAATCATCCTGAGAAACCTCCTCATCAATATTAGAAACAAATCTTTTCAGATATTTATAGTAAATAGCACATTCAGCTTTGTTCTCTTGATACTTAATAAGATTATCGTCAATTTCTAGTTCTATAAGGTCTAACATGGCATCAGGGTCACGAGCAAAAACACCACTGCCTGAGGCTCTGTCCATAGACTTCTTAGTACCTTGATTACCTTTTGAGTGATGGTGACAGTAAATTACTGCACATCCCAGTTCGGCACAAATTTTGTCAAACTGATTACAGAACTTAGACATCTGTTCTGCACTGTTTTCATCACCTGTAAGGACCTTGTATATAGGGTCAATAATAACTGCTATATAGTTCTTTTTTAAGGCTCTACGGATTAGCTTAGGTGCTAGTTTATCCATTGGCGAGGCTTTACCTCTTAAATGCCATATATCAATATTCTTTATGGCATTAGGTTGCCAATTTAGTTTCTTATATACATCAGCAAATCTATGTAAACAGCTTGCTTTATCAAGTTCAAGATTTACATACATAACCTTACCTTTAGTACAATCAAAGCCTAACCACTTCTTCCCCTCAGCTATTGCAATAGTAAGTTCAATAAGTGCAAAAGACTTACCGGCTTTAGATGGTCCGGCTATAAGCATTTTGTGACCTTGTCTGAGAACATTATCAATTAGTGGTGGTGATAGTTCAGGTAAGTTATCAAAAACTTCTGTTAGGTTTTCCGGTTCAGGTAAATCATCATTAATACTTTCTATCCACTCATACCATTCATCCCAACTTTCTTTGCCTATGTTGGTATCAAGTAAATATTGTTTCTTACCTTTTCTTTCAATACCGGGCATTCTGCTTAGTCTTGATGGGTTTTTGTTCTGCTTATCTGTAATAAAGCCGTTCTTGTCACAAACTTTATAAAGATAATTTACTCTCTTACTGTATTCTTCATAATTTGTAGCATTTATCTTTACAATAGCGTGAATAGATTTATTACCTGTATGTACAAGACAAGCTACCGGCAATTCAAGTTCTCTGATAATAGTATTTTGAGTTTCAATAGGTATTTCATCAGATTCTACAAGTGCATAACGGTAGTCGGTTACATTGTCATTTTTAACACCTTTACCGTCTAAAGGATTAAACCTTATCCAAGCACCTACATCTTTGTTGTAATCCCCAAATACTGCACCAATATCATCATCCTTTAGCTTTGACAGTTCTTCTATTAACTGACCTGCAGTTCTATCATAATTACCCTTTGTAGGTAAGTTCTTACCGTCAGCAGTTTGCCAACAGTCTGTTACATATCCCACATTATCGTCAGCCTCAAACAATACACTAAGGTATTTAATAAGTTGTTCTTTAGGGTGCCACTCTTTAGGTAGTTTTAATTCTTCAATTTCAAAACCACCGTCTATAACTTTCAATGGGTCATTACTGATTTCATCATCCCAGTTCATAGCTTCATCAGGTGCACCAACAGGTGGCTTGTAACCAAAGTCACAAGCCATTTGATATATAGTGCCACCAGTTACCGGTGATGAACTGCCATTAAATGTTGCCCATTTCTTATGACATTCACCACTGTGGTATCTGCTACTATCTCTACTGCTCCAACTGTCCCAGTCATATTCAGAATAACCTTCTTGTTTAAGAGCCATACCAACATTAATCCATTCCTGATAGTCTAGCCTTGAAGGGTCAATATATTTAATTAATTCAACTAAATTCAGCTTATTATTCATAGCTATTCACCCTCTCTATACTGTGACGGATTAATATTTCTAGGTACATGCCAACCATTAGCAGCAATTCTATCTATCATTTTCTTTGCATTTTCAAATTGCCATTCACCAACATGCTGAAAGCCATAACGCTCTAAACATCTAATTTGCTTAGGTGTGGTAAGTCCTGTTTCTTTGCGTTTTTGTAGTCTTTCAAGTAGCATTGTAGCCTTACCTGCGTTATCAATTTCATCCGGAAAAATACCTAGTTTTTCAAGTGCTTGTACTTGCTTTTTGCTAGGTGGTGCCATCTCCCAACCAAAAGCCGGAACATATGAAGATAAATCTTCTGCTTGAATTGACATTTCAAATTGCAAAGGGTCAACAAGTTTTCTTTTTCTTGTTTTCATTTTTTGCAGTTGTTCTGCAAGTGCTCTTTCTCTCTGTTCAACAACATCTTCTGATGCCTTTTCTTCAGCCTCTTCAATGTCAATAGGACAACCTGAATTTTCTGCTAAATTTTCAGTCATTTTCTTTGCCACTTCGTCAGATGTACAAATTAAGTGAGCAGGTCTGCATAGTTCGTGTCTTTCTGTATGCCACAAAAAATCAAGAAGTAATAAATCTTCCTTACCTTCACATAGTCTTGTACCTCTGCCAACCATTTGACAATAAAGACCTCTTACTTTTGTTGGTCTTAATACAATAATGCAATCAACTGATGGACAGTCCCAACCTTCCGTTAAAAGCATTGAATTACACAGAACATTGTATTTATTGTTTTCAAAATCATTTAACACTTCTGCTCTGTCTGTACTGTTGCCATTAACTTCGGCTGCATTAAAACCCTGAGTATTTAAAATATCTCTAAACTTCTGTGAAGTCTTTACAAGTGGCAGAAAAACTACTGTCTTTCTGTTTGCACAATACTTCTTCATTTCTGTTGCTATTTGATACAAATATGGGTCCAGTGCAGTATCAATATCACTGGCTTTAAAGTCACCGGCTTGTGTTGATACACCTGATAAATCAAGTTTAAGTGGTATTGTTACTGCCTTAATAGGAGTTAAATACCCTTCCTTAATAGCTTGTGGAAGGGTATATTCGTATGCAAGGCTATCAAACACTTGTCCTAGATTTTTCATATCACCTCTGTCAGGTGTTGCAGTAACACCAAGTACATTAGCCTCAGAAAAATGTTCAAGTATTTTTTGGTAACTATCAGAGATAACATGATGTGCTTCATCAATAATAATTGTGTCAAAGTAATCACAACTAAATTGATTTAGTCTTTTATCTCTCATAAGTGTTTGGACTGAACCTACAACAACTCTATACCAACTGTTAATACAGGAGTTTTCAGCTTTTTCTACTGCACTTTTCAGTCCGGTAGCCTTTTCTATTTTGTCAGAGGCTTGTTCTAACAGTTCGCCTCTATGGGCAAGGATTAAAACCCTTGCCCCTTGTCTTACACAATCTTCTGTAATCTTTGCAAAAACTATTGTTTTACCACACCCGGTAGGAAGAACCAAAAGAGTTTTCTTGTCCCCACTATTCCACTTTTCAAAAACCTTTTCTTTTGCCTCTTGCTGATATGGTCTTAACTTAATTTCACCCATTAAAACTGACCCGGCACAAAGGCTTTAGGCTGACTGTTTTGTTGTGGGGTTTCGTTAGGTTCTAAGAATTCTTTGATTCTGTTAATTTCTCTTTCTTCGCCTTTATCATTAGTGTATTTATCTACACTAACCTTACACTTACCTTTTCTGCCTGTTACTTCACTCCAATTCATTCGTAAAGGTTCTCCATGTTTTCTCAAACCAATAGAAGTAAAGAACTGACACAGTTTCCACTCAACTTTTTTGTTAAGAAGTAGGTTTTCTCTAACAGTAGCAGAACCTGCTTCTGAAGTTAGCTTAATTGATAATTCAGCTTTAGGACAAGCTGACATCTTTGTGCTACCTTCAAATCTCTTTCGTTCAAAGCCTAAAATCTCAAAATCGTATGTACCTTCAGGAAGAAGAACAAACTCACTATCATTTTCAATGGTGTCATCCCAACCCATTGCTACATCATTGTTATTGTATTCTGCCATATGAAATCATCCTTTCTTTAATCAAATGGTAAATCATTGTTTTGGTTAATCAGTCCTACAACTTTATCCCAGAAAGTAATTAACCAACCTTCAATAAACTCATTACCATAGTCCTTTATCTTAGTATCTTGTGGGAAATATCCCTTTTGTGCCACAACAAGTTGAATATCCTCTTCTGACACATTATCAGCTTTCATCAGATCTACTAACTTCTTAGGCAATCCTTCCGGAATCGGAACATTAGTTGCTTGTTGCTCCACCGGTGGTGAAGTTGGTACATCATCTTCTACAAGGACATCAAGTTTAGAAATAGGGTCACTTGTAACTACTTGTTGTGGTTTTGGTTCTGATACAACAGTAGTTGTTGTACTGTCACTAGGGATAAATGGAGAAATCACAGAATATTCAAAAGGTACTTCCCTATCAAGACCGTATCTGTTTTTTGCATCCCAACAAGGATTATGCTCTGTGTACATTACTCTCTTGCCACCTGTAGCCTTGTACTTGTTGTTGTCTGTTTTCTCCACATAAGTCTTATAATTGACAAAGAATACTGCATCTGCCCATTCTTTTAATAAAGGAGCATTTCTTTTGTCCAGCTTTAGTTCCCATCTATCATAAGCACCCATTTCATCAGGTTGTTCAAACTTTCTCATAGTAGCGTGAGCAAGTACCACAACATTAATATGTATATCAATCAAGTCTTCTAACAGATTAAGTATCTTACCAAAAGCCTCTGACTGATATACATAACCTTTGCCATAGCCAAAGTCCTCAATGCCTTTCTTCTGTGCAGATGCACATACTGATTGACCACATAACTTTTCAAGCCAATCAGCAGTATCAAGAACAAATGTTTTGCATACATTAGGGTTCTGCTTAACATATTCAATCTGTTTAATAACCATCTCCATGGAAGTTGGTCTATCAAATCTACTAACATTAAGCCTTTTTGTGCCACCCTCTGTATCGCAAAACACAGGACTAGGAAACTTAGATGCCATTGTTGACTTACCAATTCCCTCAGGACCATAAATTACAATCTTCTGGGCTGACATGATTACTCCACTTGAAATGTTCATAGATTAAAACTCTCCTTTCTTAAATTCCTTTTTTACAAAAGGCTTTTGTTCTGTATTCTTAACATATCCATCCTCAATAATGATGGAACATTCATCTCCGGTTGACACTCTTGTTGCAATAGCCTGTAAGTTCTCACTTTCAAGCCACTGATTAAATTCTGCCAGTGTTTCAACATCCATTTGTTCCAGCTTATCTAATAGTACAAAACCACAATTAGGATTTAACTTTCTGATAATAGCAGTAGCTACTTTTAACTGCTCTGCACCACTCATATTGTCCCACTTATATCCTTTATAAGTTAATTCTTTACCTTCAACTGATAGACCCGGTAAAGGAAGATTAGCATTGTTAAGTAGGTCATACTTCCTCTTGCGTATTTCTTCAATCTGATGTGTTAGACAGTTGTACTGGTCTTGATAATTCTTGGCATCTTCTTCAGCTTTCGCTTTATCAAGATTTGCTCTAACCTTACGGTTAATACTATCAATATTAGCAATACTTTCTTCAAGTTCAGCAGTTGACTTATCTTCAAGTCCCTGAACAGAAGTTTTTGCTATTTCAATGTCAGATATTATAGTTCTTCTCTTATCCTTTAATTCTGCTAAATTTCTTTCTAAAGTAGCAATTTGGGCAGTAAGGGACTCGTTCTGACTTTCCAATGAACTTAAATGTTCCCTTTTCTTCTGATTCTCACCGTTCTGCACAAGTATTGCTTGTTGTTGCTTAATTAAGTCATAAGGAGAAATAAGTTCAGAAGGTACACCCTCATACTCTTCCATTTCAAGAGCATACTTCTTCTTTTGGTCTGCAATCTGACCGATAGCGTGTCTTTGATTGTATGTTGTGGTTTCTTCATTTTCCAGCATATAAAGTTCATCACCAACACCAATAATCTGTAGTAAAATATCTGCCTTTTCTTTTCCTGATGCACTCATAAACTTTGGTAAATCAAGAGCAAAGGAACTGATAAATTCATTCAGCAATGTTTGTCCACTTTTGTTACCTTCCGGGTCAATGACCTTTAAGCTACTATTCTTGCCACTTCTCTCAACCACAATACCGTTAGATAGCTTAATCTTTAGGTGTGGTGGAATTGTAGAACCATCTCTCTTAGGAGATGATGGCATAAACTTGTTACCACCAAGACACCATGCAATACTATCCAGTACAGATGTTTTGCCTTGACCGTTTCTACCACCAAGGACAGTTAAGCCCTCAGCAGTAGGAGTTAAGGACACAGCCTTAACTCTTTTAACATTTTCTACTTCTAATGATGAAATCTTAATTGACATTTTTACTATTCCTTTCATTTAAAAAAACTTGACATTTTAGAAATTTTTCTCTAAAATGAAATTAGTTTACTTTAATATGTTCCGTAATAGGAACACCTTTCTAGTCACTAGGGAATTGCAGTTCCTTAGTGGCTTTTTCTTTTGTTTTGGTTCATACTTCTTCGCCCTCAACAATGTGTTCAATTTCTTCCGGTTTTGTGCCTAAGGCTTCCTCAAAACACTTTGTCTGAAAATCATCCTTAGTTATACAGAGGTTCTCCCTACTGTATGCCACCTTAAAATCGTCCATAATATAAGACAATATGCGAGGCACAATGTACACAAAACCAAAATACAAAAACGGAAGAAGTAAGAAACCACCATACTTTGACAGTAGATTGATATGTAACACTAAGGAAAAAATGATTGTAACCACTATTGTTACTGCCAGTCCTACTGCTTTAATCTTTTCTTTCATCTTCACTCTCCAACTTTCTCAAAAGTCTTGCTATCTGATTTTGATTTTCCCTAATCATTTCTAGCAAATGCCTTTGTTCGTTCATTGTTTCGTTCCAGCTAGATTGTAACCACTTGATGTTGTCTGTGTGTGCCTTGTTAAGACACCCTATTACTGCAATAATCAGTACAACCAGTGCCAAAACAATGATCGCAAATGCTATACTTCCCATCTTTTACACTTCCTTTCATTCACAACTTATGTTGTTTTATCTGATACAAGGTCCATTACTGTTACTTTACCTAGCCTTGCTATCATCATTAGCTGACCTAATGTAAAGTAAGACGGGTCCTTGTAATACTTGTTAATTGTCGGCTTTGATAAGCCTAGAATCTCTTGCAGTTTATTCTTGCTTATATTCTGCCGATTAAGACAATCTTCAATATTACATATAATATTGTGCTTGTACTTGTCTTCCGGTCTTGCCAATAGCTTAGGCATTTATTTCACCTACTTTCTAGTCTAGTATCAATTTTTGATAAGCTGATAAGATAAATTCTCTGATTTTCTGACGCTCTTTTTTATTTTTGCAATCTTCAAGTCTGTTCACTTCATTAAATATTGCAGTATATAAAAGTGCATCAACTTCTGTACCACTTATCTTTGTGAATACAGGCTTTTTTTCCATTTTATTTATTCCTCACCTACTTTCGTTTGTCTAGTATCCTTTCAAATGTTATAATCAGTTTGAAAGGAGGTGTTACACTTTGGAATTAGTTTCTATTTGTGTTTCTATAATTGGCTGTGTTACCGGTATAATCTCTTTGAGTATTGTATTAGCAAATAATATGTTTCAAATTGGTAAGCAAAAAGTACAACAACTTGATAATAGAAAAACATACTACTTTGACTCAAATGAAACAGAAACTCATGGTTGTTGTGGTTTGAACTATTGTTGTGTAGTATCTTTGAAGATAACTAATTGTTCATCATACCCAACTACCATTGATGAAATATACTTAAAAAGCAATAAGAATATAGCAAATCATTCAAATGAGTTTTCTTTTGAATATATAGAAATACAAACAAACGAAAATGCAGTAACTTTTATTGATATAGAACAAAAAGCAATTTTGCCTCTAAAATTTGAACCTTTTGAAACAAAGTACATTACTGCGATGTTCCCATTCTTTGGACCCTTTGTTGATGAGTACGGAGAGGAAATTAAAACAAAACTATTTGTTATTACTCCTAGAAAGAAATATTCAACCGAAGTTACTATTCCGGAATATCATCAACTTGTTTTAAATTCTTAAACAACACATTCAAGTCAAAACTATTAGCCTCTCTTTCTAATAAAATGAAACCATCCAAAGAAACATATTGAACATAGTACTTAGCTTTATGAAGTCCTGCTGGAGAATTTATATTCTTTGGCAGTTCTTTTTTTATAAGTCTTAACTTTATTGGATGAAGTTCTTTTTCAACTTTCATCAATTTCATTCCTCACCTACTTTCTGATAAGTCCCAATTATGGGACAGTTGATATGGTATAATTACTTGTGGGTAATTATCGGCTTGTTAAAGTTCACATATTGTGTACCTGTTAAGTAAAAAAAAGAGTCTCTATTGTTGTATCTAACAGTCTAGCAATTCTTAGCTTTACTTCATCTCTAGGTATTCTTTGACCTGTTTCGTACATACTTAGAGCTGATAAGCTGATATTTACTGCATTACAGAAATCTTCTCTAGAGATATTTTTATTTTCTCTTAGAGTTTTAATTCTGCTACCAATCTTAATTGGGTTCATCTCTGACACCACCTTTCAATGTTCACGATTTGTGAACAACTATATAATAGCACAGTAATTTTTCAATGTCAACACATTTTGTGAATTTTTCTCTTGATTTTTTTCACATATCGTGATATTATAATTTTGTACTTAGTTACAACATGAAGGAAACTTACAAATCATTTATTACATTGGGGTATATTATGTTTGCAGATGTATTGAAAAGATTAAGAACAAATGCAGGACTTAATCAAGAAGAATTAGGTAAAAAATTAGGACTAGCTAAAAGTACAATCAGTATGTATGAAAACGGAACTAGATTTCCTAATATGGAAACTTTAGAGGCTATTGCTGATTATTTTAATGTTGATATGAACACTTTAACAGACTCAAAAAACACACAACCTACAATAGATACCAGCAGTATTCAATATGCTGCATATCAAGAGTTAGAGGGTGAATCTGATGAAGTAGTTAAGGATGTTATCAATTTTATCAAGTTTAGAAAGTCACAGGAAAAGAATAACGAATAAAGGGATAATATGACACTTACTGAGGTATATAGAGAAATAGACAGAAATGGTATTGATGTGTACTACTTTCCTATGGAAAGCAATGCTAAAGGAATAGCCTTGCCGGATGGAAGTATTGCTATTGATACAGATAAAATTGAAAACGATATAGAAGAAAAAGAAGTTGCATATCACGAATGTGCACACATTAAAACAGGTAGTTTCTACAATCTTCATTCCCCATTTGACATTAAGGAAAAGCAAGAAAAAAGAGCTTGGAAAGAAACTATCATAACACTTGTACCACTTGATGAATTTACTGAGGCTATAAATAGTGGCATTACACAGTGTTGGGAACTTGCAGAACTGTTTGAAGTATCTGAGGACCTTATGCAAAAAGCTATGGAAATGTACTACAATGTAGTTAATAATATAGAATAAAAATAAAACCTCAACTACCGTTTTGGTACTTGAGGATAAATATAATATCTGACCAAACAAGTCGTTCTGTCAGATTAAGGGAGTAGCAAAATGCGACTCCCTAACAAAAGAAAAAGCACTACCTTGATGGGAACAAGATAGTGCTTATATGAAAGTAAAGAGTGGTTGTTTCACTTTCAGTATGATTATAATATATTTTGGCATATTATGTCAATACTTAAATAATAAACTCAATAACGATATGTTACTGAGTTAAACAAGGTGATAAAATGAACAATTATATTTTAATAGCCGGAGTTAATGGTACAGGCAAGTCAAGTTTAAGAGGTGTACTTGAAGGTCAGAATGTTCTTCTAGGTCACATTATAGATGCAGATGTTATTGCAAAGGAAAACAACTTTGATAACATTAAGGCAGGTAAAAAGGCAATAGAAGAAATAGACTACTGCCTAGACAACAATATTTCTTTCACACAAGAAACTACTCTTGCCGGTCATAGAACTGTACGAACCATTAAACAAGCTAGAAAGCAAGGCTACTATGTTACAATGTACTATGTTGGTCTTAATTCAATGGAAGAAAGCATAAACCGTATTGCTAACAGAGTTAGAAAGGGTGGTCACAACATTCCTTCTGATGATGTTAAACGCAGATTTGACAAAAGAATTAAGTCACTGGAATCTGTACTTCCACTTTGTGATGAAGTTATCTTTTATGATAACGAAAACGGTTTTGTAAAAGTAGCCGAAATCAAAAATAATAAATTCCAATATTCCAACGGTTATAAACCACAATGGATTGTGGACTATAAGAAAGCACTTAATTTATAATAAAAAACTCTACCTTACATAAGGTAGAGCATAGAACAGTGGTGTATTAATATGAAGAAAAAGGTTAAAGAACAATACAACATTGCTGATGAATTCAGATATAATGACGATACTATTAAATCATATATTCAAAACAGACTAATTGGGCAGATAAAATGGTACGATAATAAAAGTGCCAAAGAGCAAAAGGTATATAAGAGATTATCAGTTATTTCTATTATAATTACTGCCACTATACCTATTGCAACATTACTACTTGACTTTAATTGCATAAACTGTTTTGTTAAAATACTTATAGCAGTATTTAGCTCAACTGCAACAATTCTTTCAAGTATAAATTCTCTATACAAACATAGAGAACTTTGGGTACAGTATAGGACAAACTGTGAATTACTTAAAAGTGTACTACACAGATATTATACAAAGTCAGCTGAATTCAAAAGCACCTCAGATGAAGAGGCTTTTGCACTTCTTGTTGAAAGTTGCGAACAATACTTTACAAAAGAGTTTGATAACTGGAATAACATGTATTCCAATAACAATCAATCTTCAACAGGTTCATAAGTCTTTTCAAATATATCAGGTTTGCAAGGGTATTTTTCCCCATTAACACCTGTTATTACATAGTCACCGGGACTTGCAACCATATCCCCCTCTAAGGTGTGAATTACTAATTTTTTATCAGTCTTATAAGCCTCAATTATTACAGGCTTTTTTCTGTACTTTTTAATATTTTCTTGCATTTTTTACTCCTAATTTTTGAAAGGTGGTTTTATTATCAGAACATTTAATATATTTATAAGTCACGCTTGGAAATATGGTGACTCATATGATAAACTTGTAACATTATTGGATAATGCATCCTATTTTAGATACAAGAATTTCTCTGCACCGGAGTACAACCCACTAACTAATACTGATGGTACACCGGTAACAAACAAATCACAAATAACAAGTGCTATTGAAAATAAGATTAAACTTGTTAATTGTGTTATTGTAATCTCAGGTATGTACTACAATAACAGAGAATGGATGGAAAAAGAAATTGAAATTGCACAAAAATATAACAAACCTATTATTGCAGTAAAACCTTGGGGCAACACTTTAATGCCAACAGATATTCAAGTTGTTGCTGATACAACGGTAAATTGGAACACTGATAGTATAGTTGGTGCAATTGAAACTTATTCCTATATTTAGGATTATACAGTAAATTAAAAAAATTGTAAAATAAGCATATTTGTAAAAAATGCACAAGATATTATTAAGTAAATGAATAAATATACAAAATCGCCCTTCGGTGTTGGTAGCACCAAAGGACGATAATCATTACACAGGGTGCAATGATACTATTTCATAGCAGTAATATTGTATCATACCCTTGTAAATTTTTCAATATAATTTACAAGGGATTTTTGCACCCTTTTTAGAAAGGATGTGTAAATGTATGGCAAAGCCTAAGAAAATGCCTAGTGGTAAATGGAGAGTTAGAGTGTATGATTATACAGATAGTGACAATAAAAAGCACTACAGGTCTTTTACTGCTCCAACAAGAAAAGAAGTTCAGTTCCTCGCAAATGAATATCTATTAAATAAAGATAGTGATACATATGAAGATATGACATTAAAAGAGGCTTACAGAAGATACATCAATAGTAAGTCTGCCGTTTTGTCACCATCAACAATAAGAGGGTATATATCAGTATCAAAGAATTCCTTTCCTAAACTAATGAATACTAAGTTGTCAAAATTAACCCAATATGATATTCAAGTAGCAGTTAATGAGATTTCAGTTTCTTTTTCTCCTAAAACAGTAAGAATTCGTTATGGTTTACTTACTGCTGTACTTAATATGTATCGACCACAATTAAGGTTACATACTACATTGCCTAAACCACAGAGACCAAGGAAGGAATACATAATACCTACAACTGCTGAGGTTAATAGATTACTTGCTAATGCAGATGAGAGAATCAGAGTTCCTATACTTCTCGCAAGTGCCGGAAGTCTCAGAAGGTCTGAGGTGTGTGCATTAACTAAAGAGGATATAACAGACTTTGGTGTGTATATAAACAAAGCCATGGTTATTAACAGTCAAAACAAGTATATTGTGAAGCATACTACTAAAACTAAAGCCGGTACAAGGTTTGTACCTCTACCTACATCAATAATTAAAGAACTAAGAGAATGGAAGTATTTTGGATGTACGCCAAAGGATATTCAAAGATGGTTTAAGAAATTAAGGGATGAGGTTGAAATAAACACAACATTCCACAAACTCCGTCATTACTTTGCTAGTGAATGCCATGCAAACGGAATACCGGATAAGTATATTTGTGAAATTGGTGGATGGGAAGATGTTGCAGTTTTACAACAAATTTATCAACATACACTTAAAGACAAACAGTCTGAATTTAGCAAAAAAATAGTCACACTTTTTAATTCAAATCTTGAAAACAATAAAAAGTATGACCCAAAGTATGACTCAAAAAAGAAAAAAGCCCATTAGAATGGGCTTTTTATGGCGAAGGGTTGGAGATTCGAACTCCAGGCTTTACTTTCGTAAAACACGATATTTCGAGTATCGCACCATTGACCACTCGGACAACCCTCCAAATAAATAGGAAGTGCGTTAAGTTAATGTCACACTTCCATTTTATTATACAACTTTTATTAATTCAAATAATGCAATTATAGAATTATTATATCTTTTTATACTTTTTCTGCATTTTCCTATTTCTAAAAGTATGACCTTTAGTATAAATGATTATCAGTATTGCAACTATAATAATTACTGCAACAACAATGTACCAAACATATGACGGAATTGAATTTAGATTAAAGCACCTTACATTAATCCACATTTGGTTCATTCGTTTATTTTCATCACTATTAAAGAACATCATTACTGCACAACGTTTTAAAATATCTTCTGTAGGATATTGAGTAAACAGTTGTCTTTTTGTTTGGTCTTTTGTAGTCTTTACAATATAATTTTTATCCTTGGAATTACCTGTAAAGAAGAAACCTACCGGGTAATCAACAGTTTCTTCATCATCTTCTGCACCGTAGTTCCAATTAATGTATTCAAAAATTCTGTTGTCATCACCACCGGAAATGCAACTTGTATAACCGATATAGTACATATTACGAATTACATTATCAGGTCTTGAAACAAAGTTAATAAATGACTCAGCTACTTGTTGCTTTTCTTTATCGCCGTTAATACCTTGCTTTAGCATAACCCAACCGTCACACCAAAGGTTTGAACATTCCTTAGGCACTGCATATTCAAGGTAACAATTGTCTTCTTCTGCTTGGTCAAGGCTATATACTGCATCTCCTGACCATTGGAAATTGGCAACTACTTTACCTGACACCATATCGGATTTACCACTATCAGTTTCAAATGAATAAACATTATCCTTGATACCCTGTAATCTTTCTTCTGCTTTATCAACTGTTGATTGTGAGGTATCATTCATTAATTTAGTTATTTGCTCATTATAGTCCTTAGAATTCTTAAATTCATCGGTTGACATTTTATCTGAATTTATAAGACCTAAAACTGCAAAATAACTATCTCTAACGCTATCTTTAATAGTGATTTGTCGGCTATACTTTTTATTTTCAAGTATCTTCCATGTTGAGGCATCTTCTGTTGATACAACATCAGGGTTATATACAAAACCCATTGTACCCCACATATAACCGGCTGAATAGTCACTCCACTTTTTGTTATCAATCTTAGTGGTATCCATTAAGTTTTTGATATATGGTGATACACCTTTTGCATAATAGTTATACTTGTTGCTAGTATCGAAAAATTCTTTTGATAAAGGTACTAACATATCTTCATCAATCATTTTCATACCCATATAATCTGATGGACAAACTAAATCAAAATTATCACCCAGGGTAATTTGGTTATATAAATCCTCATTTGTGCCGTAAGTTGAATATTCAACCTTAACCTTTTTGCCATAGGTTTTATAATACCAATTTTCAAAATCAGTAATCATAGAATTTTTACCGATTATATCACCACTGTCAAGGTCAATGGTATCATCTTTGTCCCAATTACCCTCATCAATATATTCTTCGCAATTTGAAATTCTAAGGGTAATAACATCCTTATCTTTAGCAGATACTGACATAGGTAAAATGAAAATAGATGCAGTTATTAAAAGCATAATTAAAATAGAAATTAATTTTCTCATCTACTTTCACCTACCTTTTTGTTTGTTCTGAAATAATTAATCAAAACAATTGCAATAACGATTGCAAAGATAATTGTAGATAATGCCCATAAGGCTGTTTTTATGTTTGTTTGAGCTCCTTTTGTAGCATTTACTACATAGGTACTAATTGTATTAAAGGTAGCCGGTTTTGTGTATGTTGTAACAAAATAATCATCAAGTGAAAGTGTAATTGAAAGCATAAAACCGGAAACTATACCAGGCATAATCTGAGGAATTACAACCTTAAATAATGCTTTTGATGGTGTAGCTCCTAAGTCTAGAGCTGCTTCATAAAGGTTATTATCCATTTGTATAAGTTTAGGTACAACAGAAAGATATACAAATGGTGCACATAAAGTTACTTGACCTATAACAAGTGGAATATATGTGCTTTTATCAATACCAAATGCAACAATTAGCAGAATACAAATTGAAAAGCCTGTAACTACATCTGCATTAACAACAGGAATTTGGTTAGCATTTCTGATAAATGCTTTCGGTAATCTCTTTGAATAAAATGCACCGATTGCACCACTAGTGCCTAATACAACTGCCAGTATAGCAACAACTAATGCCAATACTAATGTATCTACAATCATTTCTAACAATTCTTTTGTAGTAAACAAGGTTTCATAATTATGAAGAGAAAAACCTCTTATAGCACCGATTGTGGTGGAATCTGTAAAGCTATATATTGCCAAAATAATAATTGGCAAATAAATTGCTAACAGTACAAGAAATACCCAACTTGCTGAAAATATCTTTTTTATCATAGAGAAGCACCTCTGCTTTCTCCAACACCATCACCAAGTCTGTTGGTAAATATTGTTACAATAAAGATAATAACCAGAAGTACAATGGAAATCATTGAACCATTGTGCCAATCATATGCATTAAAATAACTACCGATTAAGCTACCCATAATATATGTGCTATTGTATAGCATATCAAGTACAACATAGTTTGTCATTACAGGTAAGAATACCATAGTAACACCACTGATTATTCCAGGCATTGAAAGTGGTAATGTTACCTTTAAGAAAGTAATTCTATTATTAGCACCTAAGTCATTAGATGCCTCAAGAAGTTTCTTATCAATCTTTTCAAGTGTTGTATATAAAGGTAAAATCATAAAAGGTAAGAAGTCATATGTCATACCGATTATAGTATTTAAAAATGGATGGCAAGCAAGGTTACCCTCTATTGCAGTTAGAATTTCTTTTAATGCAGTAATTCTTAATGTGAAGTTAATCCACATAGGCATAATAAAAAGCATCAAAAGAACTGATTTTCTTTTTAGCTTAGAATTCGCAAGTATTAATGCTACAGGATAAGCAATTAATAAGCATACTACTGTAGTAACTAAAGCAGTAAACATACTATAAAGCAAAGTGCCTATAGTGTTACTGTCAGTAAAGAAATCTGTAAAATTAGAAAGTGTAAACTGACCCTCGCCATTAGTTAAAGCATAATAAATAATTACAAGCAAAGGTGCAATTACAAACAAAACAAGAAACAATCCGTAAGGAATACAGAGTTGTTTACGAGAAAACTTAAACATTTTTCAACCTCCAAAATGATGATTACTTTAATTTCAATGAAATATTTTCTTTAGGAATAATCAGACTGACAAAGTCATTTTCATTCCATAAGTCTTCATCATCAAATATGAAGTCATATTCGTTTTCTGTTCTAACAATATACTGATAGTGGTCACCTTTATAAATAAGTGAAATAATATTGCCGGTAGTTCCACCCTTATCAGCATCATCACTCATTTCAATTGAACCAAATACAGGGATAGAAACTGAAACTTCTTTGCCTACTACATCAATTTCATTACCCTTTTCGTCAACAAGTACATCATCAACATACTTTGAATTAGGATAAAGCTGAGTAAGGTCGCATTCAAATTCACCATCAGCAAATTCAACTGTATTGTGCTTTGTAATAATACCCTCAAAGTCGTTTGTAGTAAGGTTATTTTCAATCAAATGAATACTATCAGGATCAATATCAATAGAAATTGTGTCACCTACAACTGCATTGTAAATTGAGTTAATAACAATTTCATTATCACCTGAAAGAACAGTAATTTCATAATGGACACCCTTAAATACGACAGAGTCAACTACAACATCCATCATACCCTCGCCCTTAGGTTTCATTACAATATCTTCAGGTCTAACAACAACATCAACCTTAGTTCCAATATGAAAGTCATCAACACAAGTAAATGTATGGTCACAAAACTGTACTTGTAGCTTATCAGTAACTTTACCGTTAAAAATATTACTTTCACCGATAAAGTCAGCTACAAAAGCATTCTTTGGTTCATTATAAATTTCTTCAGGTGTACCAATCTGCTGAATTACACCATCAGACATAACAACAATTTTATCGGACATTGTAAGGGCTTCTTCTTGGTCATGGGTTACATATATGAAAGTGATACCAAGTCTTTCATGCATTGCTTTAAGTTCAATCTGCATTTCTTTACGCATCTTAAGGTCTAATGCACCTAAAGGTTCATCAAGTAAAAGAATCTGTGGTTCATTTACAATAGCTCTTGCAATAGCAATTCTCTGTTGTTGACCACCTGACAAAGTATCTACAGAACGCTTTTCAAAGCCCTCAAGGTCAACTATCTCTAAGGCTCTCTTAACCTTTTTGTCAATTTCTTTTTTAGAAAGTTTTTCCTTACGAGTGATAATCTTGCCATTATCTTTCTTGTAAGTAACTTCATTAGTTTTTAGCTTTAAGCCAAAAGCAATGTTATCATATATATTAAGATGTGGAAAAAGTGCATATCTCTGAAATACTGTATTAATAGGTCTTTCATATGGAGGAAGTTTACTTATGTCCTCACCTTTTAAAGTGATCTGACCCTCCGTAGGAATTTCAAAACCTGCAATCATTCTTAGTGTAGTTGTTTTACCACAACCGGATGGTCCAAGAAAAGTAACAAACTCACCTTTCTTTACTTCCAAATTAAAATCTTCAACAACCACAACATCATCAAAAGATTTTCCAACATTTTTAAGTTCAATAATATTCATTGAATTAGATACCTTAGACATAACGACCTCCTTATTTATTACCCGCCTAAAAAAACAGAGGAAAACTCCTCTGTTTACGTTTAAAATTATACACAAATTTCTACTTATAGTCAATGAATATAAAAGATAATTAATGTAAATTTAATATAAAAATAAAAGCACAGAGAATTCTCTGTGCTAATAGGACAATATGTGACAAGAAATCAGGAATTTTTCTTATCCCAATTTCTAATATGTACGAAGTAGAATACTGCACCAACAAGTAACATACCACCAACAATATTACCTAAAGTAACATAGATTAATTGGTCTGTACCTGCAAAGTGCTTTAAATTTTCACATTGCTGAGCAGTAATACCAAATAGCTCTTTAGCCTTTGCAACATACTGTGGATTAGTTGTTGCTAAAATACCTGAAGGTAAATAGAACATATTAGCAACACAGTGTTCGAAGCCACAAACAACAAACAAACAGATTGGGAAAAATACTGCAAAGATTTTGCTTATTACTTCCTTAGCTACACTAGACATTAGGATTGCTAAACAAACAAGAATGTTACATAAAATACCACTGACAAAAGCAGTAGATGGAGCAAGTGAAGTTTTTCCAATTGCAACCTTAATTGTATAAGCACCTAGGCCACCACTTGATAGGTCAAACTGACCTGAATAGAAAATCAAGAAATCCATTATAAGTGCACCAAGTAAATTAGAGAAATACACAATAACAAGATTACGAATCATCTTAGACACTTTAATTTTCTTATCAAGTGCACCCATTATCATTAAACAGTTACCGGTAAAAAGCTCACTACCGGTAAACACAACAAGCATAAGACCTACAGGGAAAATCACACCGGCTAACATCTTTGCAACACCGGCATTATCAATACCATGAACTACAACATTACTTGCTGCACCACCAAATGCAATAAATGCACCTGCCATCATACCCAAAATAATCATTTTTAACAGTGGTAAATTTGACTTTTTAACTCCGGCATTAATATTAATATCAGCCATTTCAGCTAACATATTTGAAGTTCTTCCCAAAGTTTCTCCCCCATTTCAAATTGACATCAAGGATTATTTTATCATAAATACACCTATTTAACAAGTAAAGTACATTATATAAAATAATCATAACATATAATCAATATTGATATAGTAGTAGGTAATATCAATCCCAAATTTTTGTAATATCAGCATTAGGAAAAAATTCTTTATTTAGTTTATCTTTTAACTGCCCTGTATTATCATCAAAGTAATCATTTTTTGCACATCTGATTTTCTTATTATAGAAGGTAAATTTAGTTATCATTACATTTGTAAAGATTTTCTTACAATCATTTCTATTATAAGTGTAGGTCTTATTCTTAAATTGAAACACAATATTATCATTATCAAAATAAACTTTATAAGCAAAGGTTGAAAAATAATGGATTTGTCCTATAAACATACCTATTAAACAAATCTCTACACCTATAAATAATATAAAGTTACCTACAGTAACATCACCTATACAAAATGCAGAAATCATAATTAAAGTTACTAGTGACAAAAAGGATATAACGAAAATTGAAAATACTTTCAAATATTTTTTAAATCTACTCATTTTCATGAGAACACCTCCATTATTTTCAATACTACTTTCAGCACTAATACTAAATATTACTTCTTTATAAAAGCTAAAGTTTACCCTTAAGATAGTTATACTCTGCATTATCCATCTTATTGATTTTTACATTCAGTACACCATGGTAATAATCATATTGACCAGATGCATAATTATCAAAATCACTATATTTTTCACCGGTTTCTTTACCTGCAAAAACACTTTCTTTTCCAATAGAGATACTTCCACTATTATTATCCATTTTAAAATCAACTTTGTTCCCATCAACATATGTATTAAAGCAATGTGGTTGTCCATACGGAAATAATTTATTACTACTAGTAAAACTGATGTTATACTTCTCATTATACCAATTCTTAATGTCACAGGTAATTCGCTTATTATCTGTTTAATATTTATAGAAGAACTTACTGGATTAAATACACCAAGCATATAAATCTCTCCTATCCTCTAATTATAGAAACCATATAAATAAGATAAGCGAACCGATATAGAGAAATACTCTGTTTGTATAACTCTTTATACGCAAGGAAATGTTCCTCCGTATTTTTTGAAAATTTTCTCTACTTTACTGCGTTCTGAATTAGAAATATTAAAATACTTATCTTTAAATTTTACAATACCACAAGAATCACAAGCAATACAGTAATAGTCATTATCAAAATTAATAGAGATATTTTTATCAAAACCACAAGATGGTTCATCATTATATAGTTCTTTCTTATTAAATATATCTTTGACTATATTACTCTCAGCCTCAGTTAATATTACTGATATGTGTTTATTGTCATAATTATAATTTAATTGTCCAATAGAACTATCAGCGATATTAGTTGTATTATTACAAGCGCATAAGAACATCATAAAAGGTATCATTAATAACAAGGTTATAGTTTTAATATAGTATTTTTTAATCATATTATTATCCTCCGAGAGAAATTGTTTTTATATATAATTCTTCAAATTATTATCATTCTGTACTTAATTCTACAAGCAATAAATATACAGAATTGAACTACTATTACGGTCTTATGATAAGAGAAATCATTAAAATATATCTTTTAAACTACTATTCATTTAAAAAAATCGGTTCAAAATTCATTCTGGGATACCTTTTAATGAGAAAATCATAAACTCTTCGACTAACAACCCAATATGGCAAATACATTTCATATTTTTCATATGTTACATTTAAATCATGAAGATCATTCAATACTTCCTTAGTTATAAAACTATAAGGGTATCCATTTTCATTTATGTACTCTTTTTCTCTATATTGAATTGAACCACATTTTTTACATGGCTTTAAAGGATGTGTCTTATTAACAGATGCAAGTGGCAACATTATATGAGTAGGCGTAATTTGATAAAAAACAATATCGCCTACTTTGTTACGACAAGGTCTAAAATCATCCTCAGTAACATCAAAATTTTCAATTAATTCATTTCGTATATTTGCATTCACACCATAGTGGTAGGTATCCAAAATAGCAAATTCTTTCTTAAAAGAAGTTTTTGGTGCAAGAAAATCTGCATATTGTTCAGTAAGACCACAGCTTTCACAAACATATCTTTCAATATCGTCCCATCCTATATCTCCATATGAATAAGCCATAGGTGCAAATGCAATTCTAAAAGCAACAGCTTCCGAAATATTAGGGTATCTTTTTTCATTTACATTCATCATATTGAAAATACTCCATTAATAGTAAATATTATTGCATAAATAAATTTAATGTGAAAGTTTTCTTATAATAAATAACTATCATTTCGTACAGAATCTATATTGAATAATTCTCATTTCTTTATTCAACAATAAGACCTGCTGCGTAAAGAAGTTTTTTGTTCTTTTCAATAATCTCTTTTCTTTCGGAATCCTCTTGTGCTTGTCTCTGTTGTAGAAATTCTTTATTATTACAAAGCAAAGCCTTTGCATATTGAATATTCTCATTAAAAGAACTTAAACCATCAGAAATTATTTCTATATCGCTTTGGTCATAACCATTCGTCATTTCATTTAAACGCTCAATAATATAATAGCTTTCAAATCTAGCATCAATTATTAATTCTTTCAATTTATTTTGATTTGCTTGTGGAACAGAAGAAATAGGCATTTCTCCTGTAAATAAATCTAACAATGATGTATATATTTCCGGTCCTGATGAATCTCTAAGTTTTTGATTGTATTTCTTATGTTTGATATTATAATCATCAAGGTCTTCACAATCAAATTTTTGAAAGTACTTTAAATACACATCAAAAGCATTTTGTATTTTTGATTTCATATCATCAGTGTTACCATATTCATAATTCCATTCAATATCATTAATAATATTGTCAGCACAAGCAATTCGTGCTAAAGAAAAATTGTCATCTTCGTTATCAGCTTCTATATTAAATAATTCTATATAAATAGGACTACAATAATGTATTATATCAAATGATACTAAATCAATTGTTTTCTGTGTAAAAATACTTACTCTGTTAAATACGTTATTACAGTACTTAATAAAACAATTCTTATAAAATTTATAGCCATGACTAACCATAAAATTTGAAAATATATCTCTAAAAGTAATTATAACATCTTTTCTACGCAAACGCAATTCCTCCCAAACTAGCACCACCGGTTCCTGGTGCTAGTGCAATACAACCAATTACTATAATCACAGACATACCAATAGCTAAATAAACATAAGGACTTTTTGAAGAAGAACTCTCCTTTTTATCAGCTTTTTCTTGACCGTCTTCGTCAAGAATTTTAACTATATCACCTTGTAAGTTCTTTACATAGTAGAACATTTTTCCGTTGTAGGATAAAGCTACAGGACTATTCTCGGTATCATAGTAGAAGAAAAGTGGTGTACTGTCAGTCTTTTAAGCAATTAGGTTATTATTACTATCATAATAATAATCAGTTACCTTTGATCCCACTTTTTTCTGAGTTCTCATTCCGTTGGCATTGTAACGGTATGTTATCTTTGTGCCATCACTTAAAGTAGTTGTTGACAAAAATCTACCATATTTCCATGTAAAAGACATACCGTCACGATACTTTAGTGGATTTCCTATTCCATCATATGTTATTGTTTCTCCGTTATATGATGTCAGCTTGTCCTTCCATGTTGTATCATAACCATATGTATTTGTTTTCTTTAACGCATTGATTGAACTGTTATAGACTTGTACCTTTTTTATGTTACCTGCGTTATTATAAGTAACAATAGTTAATCATTAAACTCATTTTTATAATATTCAAAGAATTTTTCTGCTTGACCATTAGTATTAGCAATTTTAACAAAATCAACTATATACCAAGAATAATCATAATCCACAATAAGTATAGGAATGTTTTTAAACTTATCCCTAATTATGTCTTCATTCTGTATTTGATTGACAACCCCTGCAATTTCACAACAAAGGTCGTAATACCCAGTTGGTCCTTTACCAATATAATTCATATCATCATCGTACATAGAACTTTCATCTTCTCTAATTTCACTAATTCCTTGAGAAACAAACCATTGATACAAAACCTCTGTACCATCAACACATTCATCTTCATCAGCTAAAAAATACTCCTCACTATTGTCCCATTCAGCAATATTCCATCTTTCCTCACTACATTCAGGAGCATTATCACAATCCTTTTCTGTATTATATAACATAACAATACTAGGAAAATTCTCAAATTCTTTGTAGCAATTATTACATTCAACTAAAATAGAAATAGCATATACATCATCTTCTGCTATTTCGTTAATATGGTTTAAAATCTCTTTATACAAATATTGTTTTAACATTAATATCACTCCTAAGGAATTTGTCCTAATAGCAGCCGTCTGCTCCATTCTATAACAAGCGTCGTCAGACAGATAGAA